>Ga0070697_100001369_pt1 | contig 18464 bp, 13 predicted proteins | sample KBSK1501metaG_FD_65475 | JGI IMG/M metagenome (GOLD analysis project Ga0070697, IMG submission 65475) | Corn, switchgrass and miscanthus rhizosphere microbial communities from Kellogg Biological Station, Michigan, USA - KBS K1-50-1 metaG | ecosystem: Host-associated > Plants > Roots >... | reverse complement strand
ACCGCCCCGTGCCCGTCAGCACGATCGAGAAAGACCGGGTTGTTAGGCGCGATCTTGTCGAGGTCCCAGCGCGTCGGAAATACCGGCGGAGTCCAGAAAGTTTCAATCCAACCGCGACCAGTCACCCATTCGCCCGGTTGTTTCTGATCCACTCGCTCTTTGACTTTCCCTAGAAACGCTTCAAGGCTGGTGATGCCTTCAAGGTTGAGCGTAATCTCCCGAAAACCCACGCCGGAGAGATGATGGTGCGCGTCAGTCATTCCCGGTACCATCGTTTTGCCGCGGAGATCAATAACGCGCGTATTCTTCCCGACGTAGTTTTGTGCAACACGATTTGAGCCGACAAAAATAATGCGATCGCCCTTGACGGCGACAGCTTCCGCCATCGGTTGTCTGGCATTGACGGTGTAGATGTTGCCGTTCTTAAAAACCAAATCCGCCGGCGGAACTTTCGCCGAAGCCAGTGAAAACTCAAGAGCGGAAACGATAGTAATGAGAAGGACTGCGAAAGCTTTCATATTATTTTTAACTAATAGGCGCGGAAGTTCTTTTGCAGAGCGTCAGTTTTATATCACTTGCTCCGAGAAACTGTAAGGGCGCGAGCTCCTTGGAGTGCGGTGACCTGTCACCGCTATGGTCGGTCGCGACCTGTCGCGACCACGATTAGCAGGAGTCTATTCCCGGAGCTCGGCGACAAGCCGTCGAGGACCAAAGCGGTGACAGGTCACCGCACTCCAAAAAGTTGGTCTATAATCATCTTACCCAGATATGACTTCTACTTGAGGAGCCGCCATGAAAATCGAAACGCTCAACTTGAACCCAGCCAATGGCGCCACGACCGCATACGTTGCTCGTCCGGACGGCGATGCCACGGCAGTTGTCATGCTCATTCAGGAATGGTGGGGCATCAACGACCACATTCGCGACGTCGCCGGACGTTATGCCAAGGAGGGCTACATCTGTGTCGCACCGGATCTCTATCGCGGTAAGCTAGCCAAAGACTCTGCCGAAGCTGCCAAACTTATGCAGGGCCTGGCGATCGACGACGGCTTGGAAACAATTCGAGCAGCAATCACGGGAACAAGGCGTGTTCATAACGTGCAGAAGATCGGCATCACCGGCTTTTGCATGGGCGGGACGTTTGCCCTGCGCGCGGCCTGTGAGATAAGTGAACTTGCCGCCGCCGCGCCCTTCTATGGCGACGTTCCTGCAGAGGATGTTTTGAAAATATTGAAGGTACCAACGCTCTTCATCGCCGGTAAGCGGGACGCCTGGATCAATCCCGAGAAAGTAAACGGACTAATCGAATCGGCGCGGAAGTATGACTTGCCGGTCGAAGTCGTCAGCTACGACGCCGATCACGCTTTCTTCAATAATACGCGGCCTGAGGTTTACGATGCCGAAGCGGCGAGCGACGCGTGGCGTCGCGTGCTCGATCTATTTCGCAAAAACCTGGCAGCGGCTGTCCCTGCGGGTGCATAACTCAAGGGAACTTCTGGGACCGCGGGCACCCCGCCCGCAAATGAGCGCGAAGCGCGAAAACAGATTTATCCGCTGGCACTTTGGTGAAACTTCGACGGGACGTTCTCACGTCCCCACTTCAAAGTACGGCTCATCCAGACAAGTTCATCAAGAAAATCCTGGGCGCGTTTCTCGAACGCCGGATCGAGAGGTTTTCCTTCCGCGTCAAAGGTCTTTTGCACCTTCGGGAAGTTCAGATCTGAAAATGTAGCCGCCAGGCCCAGCTCGCGAACCATCGGCACCATTGCCTCGATCACGCGCGTGCCTCCCCAGAGACCAGCGGAAACGCCGACAAACGCCACGGCCTTGTGTATGTACTCCCGCAGCAGTAAATCGAGAACCGCCTTCAGTATGCCCGGATAACCGTGATTGTATTCCGGCGTGACGATAACGAGTCCATCTGCCTTAATGATCGTGTCGCGCCATTCCGGGAAAAGATCCTTGAGGCCCTGGCCGTAATCATTCTGCGGCAGCGCGAACTCGCTCACGTCAAACAACCGCGTTTCAATTTCCGGCCGCTTCTGCATCTCGCCAACCAACCATTTGGCTGGGTGTACGCTGTTTCGATCTTTACGATTCGTTCCCAATAGAACTGGCAGGAGTAGCTTGTCCACTGGAAGCCTCCTTAATTACGTTAAACATCAGCTGCAATCTGACAGGATTGACAAGATTAACAAGATAAGAACCAAGAAGTAGTTACTACTCTTTTTCCTGTTCTTCGCAATCCTGTTAATCCTGTAAATCCTGTCCATGCTCTGGTCTTGATCTGAAAAATCGGCTCTAGTTGGAGGCGAGAAACTCGAGCAACGCATTTCTATCTGGCAGCGCGGTGCGCGCTCCCAGGTCGCGACATTTCAACGCCGCTACCGCGTTCGCGAACTGCAGGCTGGTCTCAAGATCTTCGCCGCTCAACAATCCAAAAAGAAATCCGCCGTGAAAGGCATCGCCGGAGCCGGTAGTATCGCGGCAGCCGCCTGGGACCGCGAACGCCGGCGATTCGATAAACTGTCCCTCGCAATAAATGATCGCACCCTCTCGCCCCTTCGTAAGGCCTACGATTCCACACCCGTACCGGGCCTTCAATTCGAGTAACGACGCGCGCTGGTCGGCGATGCCTGTCAGGCGATGGGGAAACTCCCGCGAGCCTATCAGAACATCGATTAGCGGCAGCAGATCAGGCAGCCCTTCATAAATATTGTCGATGTCTGCGGTCACAATCGTGCCTTCGGTGCGCGCCGCTCGTGCCATGTGCGCGCCAGCCGGCGGATCGTGCGCATCAAGATGCAAGATTCGTCCGCGCGAAGCTAAAGCGATTGGCGGTTCCTCGGCGCGATAAGACAATCGCTCGTCTCTGTCCCAGATGATCGTGCGCTCGCCGCTGCGCCCATCGACGATGATGAAGGCGAGTTGGTTGCGGGCCCCGGCAACGACTTCCGCGAATTCGTGGTTTACACCTTCTGATTTCAGAGACTCGAAACCAAACTGCCCTTCAGCATCCGAGCCGAATCTACCTGCATAAGCCGTGTTCAAACCCAAACGTTGCAACGCGACCATCGTTGTGGCCGCTTGCCCGCCGGTGGTTTGTTTGTGCTCCAGCAGACGCATCTTGGTGTCGAAGGCCGGATACTCGGGAACGACGATGAGATGATCGACGGCATTTAGCCCGAAGCCGACGGCGTCGAACTGTTTTTCCTCAGGCAATAGAAAAGGAAACTGCATGATTCAAGGCTGAACTCTCAGGTTCAGTTAGAGCCTAAAGTCATCGAGGACTAAATCTCGAGGTTAGGAAGGGGGCTTGCCCCCGCTCTTGGTTTTTGATTCTTTAGCCCTGAGCGGGGCAAGCCCGCCTTCCCAACCCTGAGCTACTCTTAGTTGAACTGTGGAATGGTGCTTCGTGGTTTTCGCCGCATTGGTACGTTAGAATGTAAAGTTAATAACGTTCACGAGAACAACTAAAGCAAGTGACATTAGCCGAAAAGCTCAAGGAAATTCCAGTTTCTGCCGGCGTATATCTCTACAAGGATAGCGCCGGCAAAATAATCTATATCGGCAAGGCGAAGCGCCTGCGCAGCCGGGTGCAATCATATTTCCGCGAGGCGCGCCCTTTCGATCGCAAGACCGACGCGCTGGTCAGACAGATTGCAGACGTCGAGGTCATTGTTACTGACAACGAAGTCGAAGCCTTGATACTCGAAGCAACGCTTACCAAGAAACATAAGCCTCGTTACAACGTCAATCTAAAAGACGACAAGTCATATCCCCACCTGAAACTAACGATCAACGAGCCCTTTCCCAAAGCGGTCATCACCCGGCGCATTCAAAAAGACGGCGCGCTTTACTTTGGACCATTTTTGCCGGCTAGCATGGCGCGCCGGACGATTGACGTCATCAACAGAACTTTTCAACTGCGTACTTGCGACATCGAAATCAACGGCAAGGCGCCGCGCCCTTGTCTGGAGTATCACATCAAGCGCTGCCTCGGGCCGTGCGTCAAGGGACTGTGCACCCCGGAACAATATCAGGAAGCCGTGCGCGACGTGCGCTTGCTGTTAGAAGGGCGAAACACGGAACTTGCTGATACGCTCGAGGAGCGGATGGATCAGGCGTCGGGAGAGCTGCGTTATGAGATGGCGGCCAAGTATCGCGATCTGCGCAAGACTGTAGTCAAACTTTCAGAACAGCAGAAGATGGCCACTGCGGCCGATCGCGACGTTGACATCTTCGCTTACTACCGCGAGGGACCGCGACTGGCCCTGCAACTTTTCACCATGCGCGAGGGAAACATAGTCGGCCGTCGCGAATTCTTTTGGGAAGATTTATCTGAAGACGACTTCGATCCGGCGTCGTTTCTGGGTGAAGTCTTGGCGCAATACTACGCCACCGACTACGTGCCCAGGGAGATTCATGTCCCGGTAGACTTCGAGGATCGTGAACTGCTGGAGAAGGCATTGACGGCGCGCAAAGGTCGGCGCGTGCGTGTTCATCACAGCCAGCGCGGTGAGAAACGCGACATGATCGACCTGGGTGAGAAGAATGCGAAGCTGGCATTCGAACAGCGCTTCCGGATTCTGCAGCCCGATATGAAACTCGTGCTGGAAGAATTGCAGGAGACGCTTGAGCTGCCGCGCTTTCCGGCGCGTGTCGAGTCGTTTGATATTTCGCATATTCAGGGCGCGGAAAATGTCGCGGGGATGGTGGTCTGCGACAACGGCAAGATGAACCGTGCCGAGTATCGCAAGTTTCGCATCAAGACCGTTGAAGGCGCGAATGATGTCGCGTCAATGCGCGAAGCTGTCGTGCGTCGTTATCGCCGGCTGCTGGATGAGGGAAAACCTTTGCCGGATTTGATCATGATTGACGGCGGCAAGGCCCAACTCAGCGCTGCCGGAGACGCGATGCGCGAGCTTGATCTCGAAGCTGTGCCGATGGTTGGCGTGGTAAAGCCTCCCTTCAAACACAATCAGGTTTCCTACCTGCTCGTGAAAGGGCGCGAACATTCACCCATCTACCTCGATCCGCATTCGCTGATTCTTCGCCTGCTGCAAATGATCCGCGATGAAACGCATCGCTATGCGTTGACCTACCATCGCAAACGCCGCGAACTACGCGACTTCACTTCTGAACTCTCGGCGATTCCGGGCGTCGGCGAAAAACGCAAGGCGCGTTTGCTGAGACACTTTGGTTCGATTCATCGCATCGCGTCCGCGGCGGTTTCCGAGTTGACGCCATTTGTAGGGAAAAAGACCGCGCAGGAAATAGTGGATCATTTTGAGCGGCAGCGCGCTTTGGCGGAAGAGGCTACCGGAGACGCGGACGAAGCGGTCAAGTGATTGCTGGGACCGCGGGCGTCCCGCCCGCAAATGAGCGCGAAGCGCGAAAATGAATTGGGAGCTTCCTCTGAAAGACTGCGCGCCTTCAGCGCGTTTGCGGGCGGGGCGCCCGCGGTCCCAGCAAACCGCTTGAACGGTATCCCGACCTACTCGATAAGGAAAGGTATTTATCCCTGCGGTTGTTGTTGTCCTTTGGCGCCGTTGAACTCATAGGTGATGTGCAAACGCAGCGCGCCATCCTGCACTTCCGAGCGCACATCTTTCACCTGGGCCTTGACCGAACCGTTGCTGGCCTGCACCGGAATCAGTAACTGCAATTGCTGCGGACGCAGGAATTGGATTGGATTGACTTTGTTATCGATGGCACTACGAACGAATACAGTCACGAAGTTATTGGCAAACGGATTCACGCCTTCAAGATTGACACCTTCAACATTCAGCCGCCCATAGAGCGTCTGATTTGGCTGATCAAACGAAAGCTGGATTGTCGTTTGTGCCCATCCCTTAAACTCCGTGCAGTTTCCCAGCAAGTTGTAGCTACCACTGAAGACAAGCGGCGCCGAAATTCTTCCATCCGCAAAGTTCACCGCTGTCTTCACATTGTTGCCCTCAGTGGCCAGGGTCATGGTGTTTGCGCAGCCTCCTTGAAACGCCACCTGGACATTGGCCGTGCTTTGCGCGGGGCCAACGGTTTCAGCAAGCCTGAAGGAAGGCGCTCCCAGATCGCGAAAGATCGTTCCCAACATTTCGTTTAGGAAACTGTCGCTGAGCGAAACGATCACAGTTCCGGGCGGATCGCCGCCTGCAGGCGGAGCTTGAACGCGCGCGCCGGGAATAGCTTTCGCACTCGGCACACCAAGAAAGTAGATGGCGGCGGCCGCGCCGATGACGAGGCCGAGAACGAGAAGCAGTAGATATTTCATCAGTTTTCTCCCTGACGGTTTACTGCGCCGGCGAGGCGGTAGGCGAAGGTGCACCCGCGTTCATATTACTCAGCAGCAGCTTGCCCAGCGCCATTACTGTTCTGGTGAACGAGTCTATCTGTTGCCGCACCTGCTCGGGTGGAACTTTACTGAAATCAGCCGGCACCTGAAACAGCGAGTCGTCGATAGTTGTGGTGATGTCGCGCATCTCCGCCACAATCTTCGCGCCCTTCACACCCTGCACGTCTCCGCTGGCCTCCGATTCCAGTTGTGCCCTGAGCGGCAGCCCGGTCTCTTTGTCGACGTAGAAAAAGGCTTCGCTCTTAACTTCACCGGCGGAGGTTGAAGTGTTGGTGGTGGTCGCATAGCGATATTTATCCGCGGGCCGACCGTTCATGGTGTCGTCACCAACGCGCTCAACGCCTTTCAGTTTCTGCAGGTAGGCAACGATCTGACCCGCAGTCATTAGCTTTTGCAATTGAAAGCCGGTGGCTTCCGGAGTCAGCTCCGCATACTGCTTGCGGCCAGGCGCGATCACAATGTGCTTGTCCCCTTGTTCGAGGTAAATCAAATCGGAGCCATCAGGCAGCTTGAAAGATACGCGGCGATCGGCTGCGTTGCGTGCGACCTCCAAAGAGAGTGTCGGAATGCCGACTGTCTTTTGCCCGCCTTCCGTTTCCGCGCTGAAGACCAGGACAGCCCGATATCTTTCCGGCTCTCGCGCAGCGCTTATCGGCGTTGCTGATGCCGTAGGACTGGCCAGCGCGATTGTCGGCGAGCTGTTGGCATTAGGTGCCAGATTGGTGTTTGTGTCAGATCGTTGGCAAGCGCTTAGAGCGAGACAAAGCAGACTGATCAGCAAAAGAGAAGTTAAGCGAATTGGTGTTGAAAATCTCGAGCTCAGTCGAGCAGTGCGAACAGTCGTGCAGGCAGCGGTATTCATAAGTTTCTCCGAAGAATTCGAGCGCCGGGGCTCAGTGAATAAAAGGGGGTAAATCTGAGGGAAACCGTAGGATACCACGTGCAGGGCGACGTTGTAATGTTCATAGCGTCAAGTGATTTGCGGGGACCGCGGGCGCCCCGCCCGCTCTGGTTGAATGCCAAAGGGTCTAACTTGAATAAGACTTGTGATCTTGATCTTATGGCGACACGATGCGGGCGGGGAGCCTGCGGTCCCAGCAAATCACTTGACCCGTTCGCTGTCAGGCATTTGACTTAACACCCCTTTTTGGAATAGAAGCGCTGTGCTCTTTCAGTCTTCTTCTTGTGGGTGGAAACATGAAACACCTTCCCGTCTTGCTGGTCCTCGGATTTGCACTCTCGCTTTGCAATCTATCCAATAAACTAAAACCGTCGAGCAATTCTGGCGGGTCGGGCAAGGGTGACAGTGATATTCAGGCCGAGCAGGCAAAACCAACTGCAGCGCAAACTGCAGCCCTGGCCGGCGGCCAGACTGTCAAGTGGGACCGGCAGGGCATGTCCTGGACGGTCCCGCCCAAGTGGACTGAGACCGAGAACGAATCGAAGATGTTAACGTGGCGTTCGCCGGGTGGTTCAGAAGCGGCAAACTTGATCGTCAGCATCTCTCCGATGGATGAAAGCTTCCCCGCCGATATAAGCATCAAGGCTTACTACGACGGCGCGAAGACACGTGCAAAGAATGGCGAGGTAGATGAAGTGAAGTGGCTCGAGATCGACGGACTCAAGGGCGTCGAGTTTCGCGAGATAAATCCTGAGAAGCCGGACGACTTCAGGCGCCTGCAATGGCTGGCCTACCGGAAATACAACGGACAGCTGCAGTTTGTGAACGTGATGCTGTCGAGCAACGGAATTGGTTTCGCTCAGCACCAGGATGCGATGTACGGAGTGCTGTATTCGACGAAGCTGGTCCACTAAAAGCCTTGGGGAAAAAGGGGAAAGGGGGAAAAGGGTAAGGGGAATTGGCTCCGGTTACCCTTTCCCCCTTCCCCTTTTCCCCTTTTTCCCTATTCCCCCTAATTCTTTTTGATGTAGTTTCGGTGAATCCACGCGCCGTTTTCCTTTTTGTCGCGAGTCTCAAAGAAAATATTCTCACTGTCCTCGCGAGTCATCAGGTTCACACGTGCATTAACGTCCTTATCTGAGCCTTTTGCCTTTTCCGAGTCGGAAAGAAATCCCTGCACACTATCGGCCGATGCCGGCTTAAATTTGCCCGGTTGCAGTTCAGCAATGGCCTCGACCGCATTTGCCTTGAGCAGCTTGGGCCAGAGCTTTTTGAAAAGCACGTTGGAGCCGTAGATGTCCGCGCTATTCACCTTGCCGTTGATCGCGAAGACGTAACCGATTACGTCGTCGCTGCGGTTGGCAATACTCGAAAGGGCCTTGACGTAACTGTCGGCGGTTTCCTGAACCTTGTTGTTTTCGACCGCAAGCTGCAGGCTCGATTCTGACACCGTGGAGTTAACGCGTGCACCGACATTGCGACTCAGTTTATCCTGGGCCACTGTCACACTCTGCCAAACGCCGCCCTGCGAATTAGATCGTTTGGCAGCAAGTTTGATTTCCTTCGTTGCTGCGGCGTCAGCTGAACTGCTGAAGACTGAGGCGCGTTCGTTCCCGCGTCCACTCCATCTGCCGTGCTCGACACAAAATGCTGAAATCGGCAACTTGCCTGAACGCGGCGGAACAATCAGGTCAACTCCAATCATGCGATCTTGCTGGCCGCCTTTTACGATGTCGCCGGATTGTACGAAGACATCTTCGTCTGAAAAGTTTTGTATCGAAAGTTCGTTAACGCTTTGTGTCTCGTAGACCACCACCTTCTTCTGCACCAGCGCCTCCTGCAACGTTAGAAACGACTTGCCCTTAATCACACTTTTTCCGTGGACCAAAAAGATTGAGAGGTTCTTGTGGGTGTAGGGTCCGGAAAGCCTATAGTCGCTTGCCGCACTTCCCTGGCCGGTTCCACGGCCTCCGCCAGACGAGTGCCATTGAGCATGGGCATTGATTAGCACTCCCAACGAAACCATGACCGCAACCATTACTACCCCGAGTGTTAGAACAAACGCTTGTTTCTTCATTGTCTTGTCTCCTAAAAGTTGGTTGGAAGGTGTGGTCCTAAAGCCGTTTGGACAAACTGCCCTCCACCATCTGAAGCTGAGTGAAACCCTAACGGGGAGCCGCTTCGATAACCCCTTGGAAATTGGGGAGACTCCCTGGAAAGTCAGGGAGACGTTAGAAGTAGAAACCTAACTGGCTGGTAGAACGTGGCTGGGGAAAGTTCTTGCGTTGGGACGTCCTTTGGGTGCTTGCGCGTTGCCAGGAACGAATGATTTGTGAGAGTCAACCAAGGGTCGCGGCCTCAACCCGACAACTGCGAACCAATAACCCCCCCGGAATCGCATGCCTGCAAGTTGAAGGCAGAAACGTTTCCCTGCCAAAAATCATTATTGACAGGAAACCTTAATCGTATTCTGGCCCAGGAGCGATTGTTTCGCGAAGTATGCGGCAAACTTTGTTAAAGCAAGGGGTGATTTTTGTTGACAGCACAAGCGGCTTGGGAATAGCCTGTCGACGCTCAGACCGCTTTCGTCGTTTCGGATTCCCGAACCATTCGCCAATCAGGCTACTTGAGTCACTCATCTAAGAGTTGATCGATAACGCCTCATAACTGTCAGCGTGCTCAGCCCTGACAACCAGCCCCAAGGAGGAAATAGTGATGCCCGACTCAATCACGACCGAGGTCAATCCCAGAACTGAAAATGACGCCACCGATTCACCCCAGAAGGACAAATGGACACTGATGTTTTTGATCATGGGGGATGCCAGTCTGTCGGCGAGTATGATCTCTCAGCTCAAAGAGCTTACCGATGCCGGCTTCCAGAAAGACACTAACGTGCTGCTTTATTTTGATCCCAACTGCAACGGGAAACGCGCGCGAATTTATGATGTAAACCACGACCGAAAGCGGGATAGTAAGAAGAAGACAATTATCGGCGACGGGCCTAATCCATTCGTGCGCAATATCGCTGAAGACGGCAACATTCAGAGTCTGCCGCAGATTCCGGCAGCGACGTCGCTCCGCTACTTCCTTACGTATTCGAGATCTTTTTATCCGGCAGAAAACTACATGCTGTTCCTGATGGGGCACGGTATCATCGTGGGAAACGACGAGTTTCTACCGGATACCGATGATGGTTCGTCAATCACGCTTTCGGAGCTGGGTGAAATCCTCAAAGATTTTGGTGGGAAAGTTAGAGAGACGAATGGCGACGAATTCCACCTGGTGGCCTTCCACAGTTGCGGAATGAGTTCAGTTGAGCTGGCGTTTGAACTCCAGGGCTCTGCGCGATACATGATGGGAACACAGGGCTCGGCTTTTCCCGGCAGTTGGCCTTATCGTCAGGTTCTAAAGAAGATTTTCAACGCGATGGACGAGTTTGACGGTGATCAGGCACTCAATACGGGCGCATATCCCAACAAGCTGGTCAAGGAGATCCTAAAAGGCCTTCAGAATTTGAGCTTTTTCAATGCTCGTGATTTCTCTGATGCAGGGTTTTCGGCTGATCTCAGCATGTGTAGTCTCGATAAGGACAAGGTGGAAGGTCTGAAACAAGCGCTGCAAGCTTTGGTATTTGAGTTAAAGGAAGGTTTGAAAAACGGCGCCAAGGACTCCATTCTGCTGGCCCACTGGAAGTCACAAAGCTATTTCGGAGAGAACTATACCGATTTATACGACTTTTGTGAGTGTTTGCAGGAACTCTGCCAGAAAGACGGATCTCAAGACCGGATCTCGCAGGCTTGCGAGAAGCTGAGAAAAGAGCTGGAGAGTGAGAGGTGTGACAACGGTTCTGGAACCGACCCGGAAGGACTATTTGACCGCCTTGTCGTTTTCTCGGATTACTATGGCCCGGCTTTCCAGCATTCGAATGGACTTTCGATCTATTTCCCCTGGAAGGCTCCTATAGAGAAGGTAAGGATGAATTATGGGCACTATGAATTCACAACGCGGCTTGGATCGAATTCATGGATGAGTTTTCTAAACGACTATTTCTTTACCACAAAACGTCCGATAAATGGTAAACACACGGTAACGAGGGACCCCTTCGAAATAGTTCCTACTCAGTCCCGGTTGCGAATCCAGCGGGAGACACTATCCGACGAAGAGCTTTTGCGTCTAGGTCCGCCGCCGCGACACAGGAAAAAGGCGCTGGCCGACGGGATCCAAACGATGCTGCAGGAGATAGGAAGGCTCGCGGATAAGATGGCGACCATGGACAAGGAAATGGCAACGCTCGCGGGAACCGGTAAACGAACCAGGACGCCCGTCAAGGAGATGGGAACGCTGGCCGAGACAATGGCAAGCCTGAAGGAGGAGACGGCAAACCTCACGTATAGTGGTAAGGAGATGGGAACCCTGGCGAAGGAGATGGCCACGCTCGCCGAGAAGCTGGCGACCATGGAGAAGGAGACCGCAACACTCGCGGAAATTAGCAAGGAAACAGCAACGCTCGCGACGGAAACGGGAACGCTGGCGAAGGAAACAGCGACGCTAGCGAAAGAAACAGCAACGTTGTCGAAGGAGACTGCAACACTCGCGACCGTAAGCAAAGAGACTGCAACGCTGGGGATGGACCCAGCAACGCTGGCAAAAGAAACGGCAACGCTGGCAAAGGAAACGGCAACGCTGGCAAAGGAAACGGCAACGCTGGGGTTTTTCGGAAGTACGGTAATCAAGAATTTTGATGCTCCTGACGGTGAGGCGATTAGCTCGCGGCCGAGAGGGGAGCCAAATCCGGGCCGCTGGGTATTAGACGACCAGGCGGCGAGGGCAAAGGCAAGCGGGAGATAAGTGAGACTGAAGCGCGCCAAACTGGTTCTATCCTGGCTTCCAATCTTTGTCGCACTATGTTTCGCCGTTGCTCTTAGCGTCCGGGTAAATGAGACAGCTGAAGCGCAGTCAGTTGAGGATGACTACCTCATAACAAGCATTGACGCTCGCCAGCGCGCCGTAGTTGAGCTACGAAATAAAGCTGACGAACTACGCCGCTCGGGACAAGTAGTCGACGCGGCCCGCACATTGAATCGTGTGGGCCGCTTTCAAATCCGAATGTATGTGGCTGACGAGGCCACCAAAACTTTCCAACAAGCTCTCCAGCTTCTCGACCAACAACCTGACCTCCAAACGAAAATCGACAGTCTTAATGGACTGGCAGCGAGCTCCGACAACCTCAGCAAGTGCGATCTTGTCGAGCCCTCAGCCAACACCGCAATAGCTCTTAGCACGCAAACCAACTACGTTGCAGGTAAAGCTGAGGCCCTGCTGACTCTCAGCCACTGTCAAAATCATCACGACCACGCTCTCGCAATGAAGAGTGCGCAGGAATCGCTCGACCTTTGGCGTTCGATAGATCGCAAGCGTGGGGTTGCGGAAGCGCACGTTGCCATCGGTGAATACCAAATGGGCCAAAACGATCTGCTGGAATCCGAAAAAAGCCTGCAAACTGCCCTCAGCCTATATCGGGAACTCAACGCGATAGACCAACAGGCAACAATTCTTATCTACCTTGGCTTTCTTGAATACCGTAACGGCGCCTGGCAGAGCTCCATGGGGTTTTACACTCAGGCGCAATATTTGATTGACGAAAAAGCCGAACCTTACAGGATGGCACAGATAACTGGCGGCTTGGGTGAAGCCTTTCTTGAAAGCGGACTACCCGAGGTAGCGCTCGCCAAATTTCGTGAAGGCCTGGACTACTTCCGTTTAGCGAAAGCTCAGCGCGGAGTCAGAGCTATGATTTGGTCGATTGGTAGAGCCCAATACATGTCAGGCAACTATCGCGACGCTCTTGAGAGTTTGCAGCAGGCTCGCGCCGATGCTGCTGCGAACAATGATCCGGCGCTCACAGCCTTTTGCGACGACTTCCTGGGTCGCACTTACTATGCATTGAATGATTACCCCGCCGCCCTGAGTCACTTCCAATCTGCGCTTGACGGTTATGAAAAGGCCGGGAACATGATGGAACGGTCGCGCACTCTCGCGCTCATGGGCCAGGTCTACCAGAGACAGGGAAATCTGGAGAAGGCCTGGAACAATTACGAGACCGCGCTAAAGAAGTTTCGCGCCCTCGCTGATCACGTTAACGAGTCGGCCACTCTCTATGCGATGGGAAGCCTCAAATTGCGCGAGAATGACCTTAATGCCGCAGAAAGCTATCTACAGCAGTCAATTGACGTCACCGAAAATATAAGACGCGTCTCCACGAGCAGCGATTTGGCCGTCGCCTTCTCTGCTACGGTGCACGACCGTTATGAAACTTACATCGAGTGCCTCATGCGCCAGCATTTTGCGAATCCAGCGAGGCGCCTTGATGTACGTGCTTTCGAGAAGAGTGAATTGGCTCGAGGGCGTTCGCTTGCTGAGTTGTTGCGAAACACAGAAACAATCCTTGCGCCGGGACTTGACCCTGAGCTGGCACATCGTGAAAAGTCACTTCGCCAGTCACTCAGGGTCAAGGAAGACTACAAAGTAACTTTGCTGGCACAGAAGTACACGCAGGAAGAATTAACTGTACTGGAAACGCAATTGACGCAGCTGGAGGCTGAATATAAGCAAGTCACCGACACCATTATCGCGCGCTACCCATCTTACGCACAGATCAACCGGCCGACCGGGTGGGATTTGCGACAAATCCAGGCGCAGGTTGTGGCGGACGATCAGACTGTGCTGCTCGAATACAGTCTCGGCTCTGAGAAAAGCTACGTCTGGGCTGTAACTCGAAACGATATTCATAGCTATGAGTTGCCCGCGCAAGCGTTAATCAACGAAGCTGCACAAAAACTTTATCAGTTACTGAAGGCTGCCGGAGACGGCAAGAGGGACAACGAATTGAAACTCGCGACTCAGGAATTGAGCCAGTTGATTCTGTCGCCGGTCACCCCCGAACTGAACAAGCGGCGGGTGATTGTGGTCTCCGATGACGCCCTTAATTACATTCCGTTCCAGATTATGCCGGCCCCATTCGCCGGCGATGAACCGCTGGTAGCCTCAAGCGAAATCATCAATGCCCCTTCCGCCTCCATCCTCGGACAATTGAGAGAAGAGACCGAACGACGGCAAGCTCCAACAAAGGTATTAGCGGCTTTCGGCGATCCTGTATTCGCGTCGAATTATGCGCAACAGAAAGCTGCGAGTACCAGCGAAAATGGCACCTCCGCACAACCGGTTGGCGTCGGACAATGGCAACACGCTCTGCGCGATATCGAGCCTGAGGGAGATAGCTTCAAGCCGGCGACTATTCGCCCACTCTTTTATTCCAGGCTCGAGTTAGCCAAACTGCGGGATGTAGCCGGGCCAGATAGTTTCGTGGCTACAGGTTTTGAGGCGACGCGTGAAAAGCTTGCTGAAGCAGATTTGACTGAGTATGCGATTCTACACTTCGCAACGCACGGAATACTGGATCCAAAACGGCCGGAAAAGTCTGGTCTGCTCCTTTCTACGGTTAACCGTGACGGACAAGCCGAGAATGGATTTGTGGGACTCCAGGATATCTACAGTCTGCACACTCCGGTTGACCTGGTTGTATTGAGTGCCTGCCGCACCGGTCTGGGTAAAGACGTGCGCGGCGAAGGCCTGATCGGTCTGACTCGAGGGTTCATGTACGCAGGCGCGTCCAGCGTCGTGGCTAGCCTATGGAAAGTGGATGATGAGGCGACTGCGGAGTTGATGAAGCAGTTCTATATCAATATGCTGCAGCGCGAGATGCCGCCGGCTGTCGCCCTGCGCGCCGCTCAAAACAACATTCGTCAGCAACCACAATGGCGGTCGCCCTACTTTTGGGCCGCGTTTACTTTGCAAGGCGAGTATCGCCACTCTATAAAACACACACCCGCCAGATCGTTTGCCGAAACAGCTAAGATGGGGATCGGATTGCTCGTCCTATTGTTGTTGATCTATGGGGCCTGGTGGTATCGACGGGCAGCAAGACTAAAAGCCATCAAACCAACTTTTCTTACTTAACGCTGACAAAGTAACTACCGTTGACGCGCTGTTCGGTGCCATCGGATTTCACAACATAGAGCTTGAGGGCATATTGACCGCGCGAAAGTTGCGTGGCAGGAAGCTCGATGACGGCGGCTTGCTCGACGCGCGCAACTTTCTCGATGTTAATCGTCTCGCCGCTGTCCTTTAATAACTCAACGCGAAAACGTGCTGCCTGATCCAATGCTTCCGGTAACTTCAAATAAAGCCTGACCGCATCAGCGGCGAGCGGGAGATTAATCTCCGTCGCCGGTCCGCCATCCGCGCGGTTGTTGTTGCTAATGGTAAGAGTAAATGTGGCGTAGCTTGTTGGAGGGTGACGGTCAAGTCGAGTGAACCATAGGCCTCCCGCAATGACAACGACAAAGGCAGCAATCGCCGCGATCCGAAACAGTTGGGTCTGACCAAGCCATGCGAGTGGCGTCCGCTCCGGCCGCGGCCCTCGTGGTAGCGAAACGGTTCGCTCAGTCGCTTCGTCACGGGCAGTTTTTTTTGCAACGTACTGGCGCAGGTCCGTAGCGAACCTCAGTTCGCGCTGGCGCTCCGGAGTCGAGAGAAAGTACTGCTCAAACTGTTTACGATCGACAGGCGTCAAGTCATCAGCAACGTATTCGTCGGAGAGTTCGTCTTCTGCGACTTCCAACTCCTCAAACAAATCGTCTTCCGTAAGCAGACGCTGCTCGATAGCCTGCTGCTGTGCTTCCTCAAGCTGGCCAAGCAGATATTGTCTGATCATGATCAGATCATTGCGATTTAGCGTCATTAATAGAAAACCTTTGGTCGCCCCCCGAGACTCTCTAAACTGAATGCGTTTGGCGTGAAATCGTTTCAGTGTGCCGGAGCTTCCTCAAGACAAAGGAGGACACACTTCCGAAGCTCCCGGCGGATGCGATGGGCGCGAATTCTCAGGGCGTCGAGCGTAATCCCCAACTCCGCGGCCAATCGCTTGCGATTGTATATCTTTGCCTGCTTCTCACCTTCGTAGTACCTGATGACCAGATTGTTGTTGTCCTCTGGCAAGTCCTTCATACACGCGTCTAGACAGTCGTATTGCTGCTCGCGCTCTTCGAAATCTGTTTGCTCCATCTCCGGTGGCGGAAGATCCGGAGGAAGTTTCTTTCTCAGATACTCCTTGTAGACATTTTGGGCGACGCCGTAGAAGTAAAGCGTGGGATCGCCAACATAGTTCAGGATTAGCCAGTCTACTTTCGCTGCCACCCGGTCGATGATTTCATCCACCAAAGTCTCTGCGTCGCAACAACCGCGAGAAGCGAGAATTCTTATCATCCGCAGTCGAATCTTCTCGTACTTCAACGCGGCAGCCTCGCGATCGGCATCGAGCCAAGCCAGCAAGCGGTCAAAGCGCTCTTGAGTTAGATCTCCCATTCCAATTGGTCCAACAATTTCAGTTTTATGTTTACCAGTGCTCCGGAAAGCGGAAATTTCCCGAGGAATTCTGGCGCTGGTTCAACTCGGAGACCGCAGTATGAACTTACAAAGTTTTGCGGGAAGGAATGATCGCGAGCGCTCATCTGGGATCGTCCACGCCAAAGGCGAGCGGACCGGCCACGGAAAAAGCGCTGTGAAAACAAGCCGAGATTAGACAGATGACTCGGATATGTCAAACGTCCTTTCTTGTTCAGACCGTTACTCGTTTTGAGTTATTGCGAAACCGCGAGCGACGCGAGGCTACAGCGCTCGCACGACGTAGCCGAGCATCAATGATATTGACTCCCTCTGACACCTTCCTACGCCAGCACCATCTGGATTTCCCCGGGACGCTAGCTCGACGGCGGCGGCCTCAAGTTCAAATAACAACTCTTTGTGAGAACTTCATTCTTCATGCACCGTTGGCGCGTCGGCGTGAGGCACGAAACACTTGCGACAGCGAGCTTCGTACATGCCGGTGGCGCCAACTGCGACGCGCTCGTCTGATTCAAAGGTGCGTTGCGAATAGTTTGCCGGCTGGCCACACTTCATGCAGATGGCGTGAGTCTTCGTAATGTATTCGGCGATGGCGAGCAGTTGTGGCATCGGCTCCCATGGTTTGCCGGTATAGTCCTGATCGAGACCGGCGATTATCACGCGCACTCCCCGGCCCGCCAATTGGGTGGCAACCTCCACTAGGCCGTTGTCAAAAAACTGGCCCTCATCAATTCCAACCACTTCCGTATCTGCTTCAACCTTTGCGAGCACTTCCTCAGCGCTGCGGATATTGGCAGACTCATGTCTCATCTCGGAATGCGAAACGATGTGGTCCTGCGAAAAGCGCGAGTCTAATTCCGGCTTAAAGACCTGCACCTTCTGACGCGCAATCTTTGCTCGCCGTAACCGGCGGATCAGCTCTTCGGATTTTCCCGAAAACATCGACCCGGCGATTACTTCAATCCAGCCGACGTTTGGACGCGAATGGTGCGTCGGATCTCCGTCATTAACCTGTGCAATAAGTTCTTCCATGTAAAATTAGAGTCAACGTTCCAACTTTGCCCCGGCACCCTTCCTAAGAGAACAACCAAAGCTGAACTCTAAAGATCAGTGTACATCGCCTTGTTGTAAAAAGGCGCAAAGGCGGCAATCAGCGCAACTTCAAAACTCATCGCGCGAGTAACCAGGTCACGCGACAGTATGCCCCAGGCTCCCTGGCGACTGCGCACGTCTTTTATTCCGGCGACTTCATCAATCACCAGCCCCAACTCGCGACGCCCTTCAATTACTTTTTTCGCCAAATCGGCAGGAACACTAATAGACGGCGTAGCGCCAAACGTCCCATTCCTGCCGTCAGTTGCGTATGCCCAGCCGCGCAGGAACGTGTGCCATTCACCTTCGATCGAGATTGAATGAAACCCACCTTCGAGTCCGACATAAATGTCGGCCTCGCGCCGCTGTGCCCGAAGTTGATCGCGCACCGCGAGCGCCCTTTCGCGCGCCCCCTGCATCAACTCCCAATCATTCAGAGGCATTGCCGGCGCGTTCGTTTCGACAGGCCGGGCAAGAACGGTTGCGTCGGCCCAGGAAGAATCGATCGTCGCAACCCGCGCAATGCTGGCACGGACAGCCAAAATCTTCGCCGCGCGATCCGAGCCCAGCGCGATAGTCTTCACTTGAGCCTGAGCTTTAGGATTCAAAGTTATGATTGAACGCAACGACCTTCCGAGGAAACGCGTGAGAGGC
>Ga0070697_100001368_pt1 | contig 18469 bp, 16 predicted proteins | sample KBSK1501metaG_FD_65475 | JGI IMG/M metagenome (GOLD analysis project Ga0070697, IMG submission 65475) | Corn, switchgrass and miscanthus rhizosphere microbial communities from Kellogg Biological Station, Michigan, USA - KBS K1-50-1 metaG | ecosystem: Host-associated > Plants > Roots >... | reverse complement strand
CCCGCGCGTATCAGGATTCTGGAGGTCGGCGGCGTTCCTGGCTGGCCGAGAAGTTCTATCGACATGATACTGAGATGAAGCCATGAGCGCCGGCTCCAACCCTATTCGAATCCTGGTGGTCGACGATCATCCGGTGCTCCGGCAAGGGCTAGCGGCGCTGGTGGGTGGACAAGCGGATTTGCGCATCGTCGGTGAGGCGTCGAATGGGCGCGAAGCGATCCAGCAATTCCGCGCGCACCATCCGGATGTCACGCTGATGGACTTGCAGATGCCGGAAATGAATGGACTCGATGCGATGATCGCGATTCGCGGGGAATTTCCGGAGGCGCGAATCATCGTGCTGACGACGTACGCCGGAGATGTTCAGGTGTTGCGGGCGCTGAAAGCCGGAGCGCGGGGCTACCTCCTAAAAAATAGTTTGCATAAGGAACTGCTGGACACCATTCGTGGCGTTCACGCCGGGAAAAAGGCGCTTTCTCAGGAGGCCTCGCTGCAAATTGCCGAGCATGCCGCGGATGATGACCTGACCCCGGCTGAGATCCGGGTGCTGCGTTTAATTGCTCAAGGAAATGCCAACAAAGAGGTTGCCGCGCAGCTTTCTGTCAGCGAAGAGACCGTCAAAGGCCAAGTCCGAAGCATCCTCTCGAAGTTGGGCGCGAACGACCGGACACACGCGGCGGTGATCGGTTTAAAGCGCGGAATCATTGAAATTTAGCTCACTCAAAAGAGTGGCATGAGAAGCCCTTTTTAGGGTTTAAGGCCGAATTAAGAGTTTCGTAACCTAGGCGTCAAATGAGACGGCTCTTTTCGACCTTTGCCCGTGGACTGCCTGGTGCCGGCCTGTTAATGCTGAGGGTGGTTGCCGGTATCGCGTTGGCTATACACGGGGTTACGACGCTAAAGGGCGGACCAACCATCGGAGTGACCGTGCTTCAGGTGCTGGCGATCGGGGGAGGGATACTTCTGTTCGCGGGATTATGGACACCCATTGCAGGAGCGCTGGTAGCAGTCGTTGCGCTGTTGCATGCGCTATGGCAACCCGGGGATCCTTGGGTTCATATTCTACTGGGAACATTGGGCGCCGCCTTGGCGCTGATCGGACCTGGGGCTTGGTCGATTGATGGTCGCCTTTTTGGCTGGAAACGCATCGACGCTGCAAAGTGAGTGAGTTAGGTCTTACCCTCTTTTGGGTTGGTCATCTCCTACCGTAAAGGGTCAACTACAACAGCCCGAAATGGGTGCCCCGAGTGACTCGAAGTGCGGTTGCCTGTGAACGAGCCCGGCTCCACAATGCGCGCAATGGACAAGAGGTTTAACTAGGGTGCAAGGTTCGGAGTCTAGGAGGTCGGTTATGGCAACCGATGGTGTATTGATAACGGATACAGAGCAGTCTCGATGGTTGATTGAGAACGAGGTGATTGCTTTGAACGAAGAATCTGACACGGCGTCGATGACCGGTGAGATCGTCGGAACGTCTCCGGCATTGCGAGAGATAATGTCGCTGGTGTCGAAGGTCGCTCGCACAGATGCCACGGTTTTGGTCACGGGTGAGACTGGGACGGGCAAAGAGCTGATAGCCCGCGCCATTCACAAACAGTCTCATCGTTCCTCACGCCCATTTGTGAGTGTCAATTGCGCCGCCACCCCACGCGATTTGATCGCGTCGGAATTGTTTGGACACGAGAAAGGCTCGTTCACCGGAGCGGTACAGCGGCGCCTGGGACGGTTCGAGATGGCGGAAGGAGGAACGTTGTTCCTGGACGAAGTCGGAGAGCTTCCGATCGAAACTCAGATCTCGTTATTGCGTGTCTTGCAGGAACGCGAATTTGAACGTGTCGGCGGAAATCGATCCATCCGTACAAACGTTCGTGTGGTAGCTGCCACCAATCGTAACTTTCAGGCGGCGATCGCTGCGGGCACTTTTCGAAGCGATCTGTTTTACCGCCTCAACGTTTTTCCAATTGAAGTCCCTCCTCTGCGGGAACGACGCGCAGACATTCCCGCGTTGGTCGAATATTTCATCGGCCGTTGCGCGAGGAATGTCGGCAAGAGCATTACGGGGATAAACAAGAAGAGCTTGGACGTGCTGCAAGCATATCATTGGCCGGGAAACATTCGCGAGTTGCAGAACCTGATTGAACGATCGGTGATCATGTGTGAAACCGAGAATTTCACCGTGGATGACAGCTGGATTCCGCAACAGGCAGTTGTGAACGAGCCGTCATGCAAGTTTAGTTTCTCGGAAAAGCTTGCTGTCCAGGAAAAAGAGATGATCGAGTCTGCACTGAGAGAAAGCGGAGGGCAGGTGTACGGCCCATCTGGCGCAGCTACGATTCTCGGCGTGCCGAGATCTACGGTGGAGTCGAAGATCCGGTCACTGAGGATCAACAAGAATCGATTCAAAGTATCTGCTGGCGTGTCCGCTCGCAGATCCTGGTTCGAATCCGTTTCAATGACACCTCTCAGAGCGAACGACCCGGCGTGAATTGCACAGTCCGAGACGTCACTTCAGCACTGCGGGAGGCTTCGGCCAGACCAACTCGATAGTCGTTGGTGAATCGCTGGGCACACCCACTACAGACGCGATGGAAGAGCGATATTGGACCGCCCATGCAGCGCCGCAGGGCGCCACGCCATTCGGGGGAAGAGATGCTCCCGCAACGAGGTCTATGATTTTGCCTGATCTTCTGCCCTTTATTGGATTAAGCCGTTGCGTTCGGAGGGTTCGCTGCTGGATTTTCGCTCGGCCAACTTACGTTGCCTCGCCGCTTTGTTCTAGGAGCTTGGCAACGAGTCCAGTCCATCCAGTCTGGTGACTCGCTCCAATCCCAGCTCCATTGTCGCCGTGGAAATACTCGTGGAATTGAATGCAGTCGCGCCAGTGCGGATCGCTTTGAAATTTGTCGAGCCCGCCAGACACGGGACGCTTTCCATCTGCCGAACGAAGGAAAATTCGCATTAGTCTGCGCGAAATCTCTGTCGCCGCGTCCCAGAGAGATGCTTGGCGTCCCGAACCGGTTGGCAGCTCGACCGTGAGGCCCTCGCCGTAATAGTGATGAAATTTCTGGAGTGCCTCGATAAGCAGAAAATTGATCGGAAACCACACGGGCCCGCGCCAGTTGGAATTTCCTCCAAACAGGGCTGTGCTAGATTCGGCGGGCTCATAGTCGACGCGATGCTCTGTTCCGTTTACATGTAGGACATAGGGATTGTCTTTGTGGAATTTCGAGATCGCACGGACCCCATAGGGCGAGAGAAATTCAGATTCGTCCAGCAGGTAGCGGAGCACGCGTTCTAGCTGGCCGCGGTTCACTAGCGAAAGCAGGCCACGCCGACCTTTCCCCGTTCGTGAGATTTCAATGTGCTTCCTTACATCGGCGTGGTTGTCGATAAACCACTGCATGCGGCGTTTGAAGCCGGGCAGCCGATCGACAATATCCTGTTCGAAAGTTTCAACCGCAAGAAGTGGAATCAGCCCCACCAGGGAGCGCACCTTCAGATAGTGGCGATCGCCGTTCGGCAGGTGCAGAACGTCATAGTAGAAGCCGTCCTGATTGTCCCAGAGTTCAATGCCTTCCCCACGCGGGTCATTCATCGCACGAGCGATGTGGACAAAGTGCTCGAAGAATTTGCTGGCAACATTCTCATAGGCGGGGTTCTCACGGGCAAGCTCCAAGGCGATTGCCAACATATTCAGGCAGTACATGCCCATCCAACTCGTGCCGTCAGACTGCTCGAGGTATCCTCCTGTAGGCAAGGGAGCGGATCGGTCGAACACGCCAATGTTGTCCAGCCCCAAAAAGCCGCCTTGGAATATGTTCATTCCCTCGGCATCCTTGCGGTTCACCCACCAGGTAAAGTTGAGCAGCAGTTTGTGAAAGGCGCTTTCCAGAAAGGCGCGATCAGCCGCGCCTCGCGCGCGTTTTTCAATCTTGTATACCCGCCAAACTGCCCAGGCGTGCACAGGAGGATTTACGTCTCCGAAAGCCCATTCGTAGGCCGGAAGTTGGCCGTTTGGATGCATATACCATTCGCGAAAAAGCAGAGTCAGCTGTTCTTTGGCGAAATCGGGATCGATCTGGGCCAGTGGGATGCAATGAAACGCAAGATCCCACGCCGCGTACCATGGATATTCCCACTTGTCGGGCATAGAGATGACGTCGGCGTTGTAAAGATTGCTCCACTCGTGATTTCGCCCCTTTTTTCGACTCTCCGGGGGCGGCGGCCCGGCCGGATCGCCGTCCAGCCAAGTACGCACATCGAAGTGATAAAGCTGTTTCGACCATAGCATCCCGGCGAATGCTTGGCGCTGCACGTTCTTCGCATCTGCAGAGAGGCCCATTGGGGCGCGCTTGGCGTAAAACTCATCGGCTTCCGTGCGGCGAAGGGCGAGGATAGAGTCAAAACTGCGGCCGAGCAGCTCGGTCCTGGGAGCGGATGCGATGACGAGTCGCGGCGCAGACATATGACCAATTTTTGGTTCTAAATCGGTAAGGCGTAAGCGTAGTGTCGCTGTGGCACCAGGAGCAATTCGCAAACGGTAGAGTGCAGAAGCTTTCGTCCCGGTCTTGTCGGGATTAACGGCTTCGCGGTTTCCATGGACGACATATTCGTTGATGCCGTCCTTGACGTATGGTGTTCGATTCTCCCCGCCAAACAACTTTCTGGCGTTAGTCTCATTCTCGGTGAAAAGAAGTTCAGGTTCTCCTTCGCAGAGGAGCCAGCGCTTTCCGTAAGTCTTGTGTTCGACCTCGATCACTCCTGATCCGGCAATACCGTATTCCTTGGGACTGCTGAGTTGTGAGATCTCTCGTAAGGCGGGGCGATAGTCGTCTCTGCCCCACGACCAAGTGTTGCGGAACCAAATGGTCGGAAGAATCGACAAGTCCGCTTCGGCTGGACCTCGGTTAGTTGCACTGATCCTGATGAGAATATCTTCCGAGCTCGCCTTTGCAAACTCAGTGAGAACGTCAAAATAGCGGTTGCCGTCGAAGGCGCCCGTATCGAGCAGCTCATACTCGAAATCAGTTCGATTCCTGCGGCGGTTTTCTTGCACGAGCTGGCGGTACGGAAATCCCCTTTGTGGGTACTTATACAGGGCCTCCATGTAAGAGTGCGTAGGAGTGGAATCCAGATAAAAGTAATACTCCTTCACGTCCTCGCCGTGATTGCCTTCATTGCCCGTGAGTCCAAATAACCGTTCTTTTAGGATCGGATCACGGCCATTCCACATCGCTAACGCAAAGCATACAAGCTGATGCCGGTCGGAAATGCCCATGATTCCGTCTTCGCCCCAACGATAGGAGCGCGATCGGGCATGATCATGCGGAAAGAATTCCCAAGCCGAGCCGTAAGGGCTGTAGTCTTCGCGGACAGTGCCCCACTGCCGCTCGGACAGATATGGTCCCCAGCGCTTCCAATGCACCTTACGTTCGTTTGATTCTTGAAGACGTTTTTCTTCAGCGTTCATGGTCAGGTCGTTACGCGTGTATCGTTCATGAGAGGTCGGCGATGCCGCTGCACACGCCTAGACTCCTTTTCGTTTGCTTTTTCCCTGAGGTCAGCCGAAGGGCTCAGGCGGGCCGCTGTCCCGACAAACAAGATGTAAGCGTACTTGTTGCTCGATCGTTCCAGACGGTAATCCAGCCGTTCCGATTCAAAATGGGTTGGCCGCCTGATTCTTCTGCCACAAACGAAATCCTCCCAGAAACGCATTCTCGTTGTTGCCGAACCGCGCGCCCTGTGGCAGCTTCTTCAGCTTCTTGCTGTTTCCTCCTCCCAGAACCACATAATCCGCGTCCAACGCGGTCTTCAAACTCTTCGCAATTTTGGCGACGTAGCGGCGCCACTTTTTCTTGCCCATTCGTTCGAGGCCCCGCAATCCAAGATAGTCCTCATAGCTTTTGCCGTTCTTGTAGCCAAGGTGCGCCAATTCCATCGGCTGCAGAATTCCGTCGACGATCATCGCCGATCCCAAGCCCGTGCCCAATCCAAGAAACAGCATCCGCCCGCCTTCATAGCTGCCAACCGCCTGCATAGCCGCATCATTCAAAATCTTCAACGGACAACTAAAAGCCTTCTGAAAGTTGAATCCCACCCACCCTCGCCCCAAATTGTGCGGCTCGCGCAGCGGATGCCCATTGATGATTGGCCCGGGATAGCCCAGCGAAATACAATCAAACTTCCAGTCCGAGACGGACTTCTTCACCAGACGCACCATCTTCTGCGGAGTCATCGACAGACCCGACGGATACCTTCGTGGCTCGTTCTGCCCCGTCGCCAAGAGCTTGATGTTTGTCCCGCCAACGTCGATCACAAGCACCTTCGGAGATTTCGCCGTTTGCGCCGCTTTCATCTCTTGGCCGCTCCTTTAATGAGCGATCCACTGCATTGCCTCTTTTGAGGCCCAACGAACTCTAGTAAATTGATTAATCCGCGGCTCATGAATTGAAATTCTTATCCTCAGTTAGCCAAAGCTGCCTGCGCTAGTCACGGCACGCAGGTTGGACAGTTCTGCTTTTTGCCTCTGGATTCGACCTTACTTGCGCCGGTTTGCACCGACACGTCCATGTGCAAGCGCCGTGCCACCGGCTGTGTCCCCGATGTCCTTTAGAAGCACGGACCTAGAAGTGTCCATGCTTCCTCGAAATATGATGAAGCCGAAAGTTTGACATTTCTGTCAGTGAGGGCCTCGAACGTCGGCTCGCTCTGAAACGACCCAGCGGCGCGCCTTTTGCCTGATTCTGCGAACGAGTTGAGGCGTGACAAAGCGGCAAGAAGTTCCATGCCGCGAAATTTGCGTGACAAATCGAATCGCTGCAATAGGGTTTGACGCCCGCGTCAACGGTATGACTTCCTCCTTTCTGACCGGTGATTGAGGGATTCGTACTGCGTCAACAACTCGCTGAAAGTAAAGAACTTCCAAAGGAACTTCAAAATTGAATGGGTGGCCCCTGGGGTGCAAAACTCCGCTCTGCTTAGACCTCAATACATAAGCATTAGTTAGGAACGTAACGTGAGAATTTCGAACCTTCATGAATTTTGGCAGCAATCTCTTGGCTTAGCTCTCTGCAGTGCTTGGGAATCAATCTCCTCATAGGGGCCGATATGCCTCAAGGGACAAGCCAGCTTTGAAGGAGCCGCAAATGCTACGAGCACTAATCGCAAAGCTAAAGCCGTATCTCGTCCCTACTCTTGTCTTTCTGATGGCCGCCGGCATTCTATTGACCATCATCGGGAACTGGAACAGCTGGGCGAGCGAACGAGATGAACAAGAAACTGATGATGCCTACGTGCGCGCCGACCTGACGCCGCTTAGCACAAAGGTCTCCGGCGTCGTCGTGAAGGTTCTCGTGGACGACTATCAGACTGTAAAAGCCGGCGACTTGTTGGTCCAATTACGGGACGATGACTTCCGTGCACAAGTAGCACAGGCAGAAGCGGCGGTTGAGGCTGCGAAGGCGGCCATCGAGGACAATCGGCGCCAGAAGGATCTGCAAGACGCCAAGATCGACCGCGCAAAAACGGGAATCGATCTTGCCAAAGCACAGATTTCTGCGGCGCAGGCAGCGATCGAGGCCACCAAGGCCGACGTCGATCGAACTCTCGCGGAACGTGCTCGTCAAGAAGCGCTGATCGCCACGCAATCGGCCACCCAGCAGCATCTCGAACAAGCTGTCGCCGACGAGCAGAGATTCCGAGCCCAGGTATCAGCGCGCCAAGCCGATCTCGAACAAGCAAAAGCAAACCTGGCCAACAACCAAACCGTCGTCACAGCCGAAACGAGAGCCCGCGCTGTGCTCGATTCGCGCGATGCCCAACTCCTCGCCGATCTGCATGGAAAGCAGGCTTCCCTCGACGCCGCCAAAACTAATCTGGACTACACGCGCATCTATGCTCCGGAGAATGGAGTCGTCGGCGAACGCAAGGTACGTCCGGGACAACTGGTCAGCCCAGGAACCCAAGTGCTGTCGCTCGTTCAGACCGACGCGTGGGTGCAAGCAAACTATCGTGAGACCCAGGTGCGGCACATGCGCCCTGGCGCTCCAGCAGAGATTTCAGTGGACGCCTTTCCTGGCGTGCAGCTGAAAGGAAAGCTAGTTCAAGTTGCACCGGCCAGCGGTTCGCAATTCGCCTTATTGCCACCTGACAACGCCACCGGCAACTTCACAAAAATCGTACAGCGCGTCCCCGTCAAGATTGTGTTCGATCCGGGACAGCCCATGGCTCAACGTTTGCGGCCCGGCCTGTCGGTAGTTGCCAGGGTCCACGCGACTGCGGTTTCGGAATGATTGCGGGGCAAATTAGTTGAGTACTGCAACCGCCCAAGTCGCCATAGCCGGAGCGTCGCCGAAAGCGCCCACTCAGCTTTCGACAAACCCGTATGTCGGAGTCCTCGGAGTGTTTCTGGGCGCGAGCATTGCGACGATGAACAGCCGCCTGCTCAGTGTTGGTCTTGCAGATCTGCGCGGAGCGATCGGAATCAGTTTCGACGAAGCATCCTGGCTGCCAACGGCGCTGAACATGGCCATGATGTTTAGCGGCGTTTTCTGCGTGTTCCTGAGCGCAATTTACGGTCCCCGCCGCATTCTCCTTTTCGCCGCTTCCGTCTTTACGATGACCGCCATTCTCCTGCCGTTTTCACCGAACTTCTGGGTCATGCTGGCGTTGCAAGTGCTGGCCGGGCTGGCCTCCGGAACGTTTTATTCACTCACCATGACCTTTGTTCTGACATCGCTCCCGAAACGCCTGATCATTTTCGGGATCGCCGCTTATGCGGCAGACATCATTTTTACGAGCAATATCGCAGCCGCGCTCCAGGGCTGGTATGCCGACCACCTCTCATGGCGCTGGATCTTTTGGCACGCTGCCATCGTCACGCCCTTGATGCTGATTTGCGTGTACTACGGCATTCCCCGCCGCAGCCCGTCAGGCCCCGCTCCAAGTTGGCGCGGATTTGCCTATTTCAGCTTGAGCCTCAGCCTGCTTTTCGGCGCGCTCGATCAGGGGGAACGCCTCGATTGGTTCCATTCCGGGGTGATCGTTGCAATGTCCGCGGCCGGACTCTTTTTGCTCGCAGCCACGTGCGTCAGGAGATACTTGCAGCCGAACCCGCTCGTAGATCTCTCTTTTGTGAAATCCAGGAACTTCGTCATCCTTGCGATGTCGATTTTCGTCTTCAAGTTCGTTCACCTGGCCAGCATCATTCTCATTCCTGGTTTTCTCGGCAACATCCAAAGATATCGAGCTGTGGAAACCGGTCACGCTCTCGCCTGGGTTGCCTTGCCCCAATTCGCCGTGGTGTGGCTGGTAGCTGCCGCTATTCTCTTCACCAACTCGCGGCTCATCCTGGCGGTAAGTCTAACCATAGTTGCCTTGGGCTCCTTAGTCTGCGCGCATCTCGACTCGTCCTGGGCGGGCGCAAGTTTCGAAACGATAGAGCTCGTGCTGGCTATGGGCCTCGCTGGTGCCTACGTCGGACTCGTAAGCAGCATCGTTCTCGTAGGGCTGGAAAAGGGCGCGCTAAAGAGCGCAGCCGCCGCTGCTACGCTCTCTGGATTTATGCATACCTTCCGGATCTTTGGCGGCCAAGTCGGCGTGTCCCTCATGAATCGCTTCCTCACCGTTCGAGAAGAGTTTCACTCCAACATGCTTGGCCTTCACGTCCAGGTCGGTAACTGGCTCACCGACGAACGTCTCCGTATCGTTAGCCTCGGCATGTTACCCAGCTCGTCAGGATCGGACGAAGCGCAAGCGCGCGCGGGCGCACTCTTGGGTCAACAAGTACACGCACAGGCTTATACGCTGGCCGTCGCCGACGGCTTTGTGCTCATCGCGGGCGTGGCGGCGGCCTTTTTGCTGATCATGTTGTTTATGCACCCGATAAAACCCAGCTATCAAGACTTAAGGAAAATGCCATGACTCACCGACAATTTCTCCGGATATTGGCAACCGCCGGAGTATTTCTCATTTGCACCACTTCGGCTCTGACCGACGAAGTTCGACACCTGAAACTTTCGGAAGCGGTTCGCCTGGCACTCGAACAGAACCGAGCCCTCAAGATCGCACGCTTCAAAGTCCAGGAAAACGATCACAGAAAAGAGAGTGCGCGCTCAGACTATTTTCCAGTCATAACAAATCAATCCAACGCGCTTCATATCAGCGAACTGCAGGATCTCGCGGTTCCTCCGGGAGCCTTTGGGACCGCCGCAGGCGTGCCCATTCCCAACGTCAATACGACGCTGCCTCAAGGCCAGAAGACGCTCATTTCTAGCGGCACTATGATCGCCCAGCCTCTGACGCAGTTGTTGCGTATCCACCAAGAAAATCGCATCGCAACCGCGGAGATCGCTGCTTCGCGGGACGACCTGAAGAATGCAGAGAATGAAATCGCGCTGCAAGTACACGCTCTCTATTACGGCATTCTGGTTGCGCAGCTTCAGAAGAAAGCGGCAGAGCAGCAAACCTCCTTCTCTGCCGAAAATCTCAGTGAGAATGAAAACAACGTCCGCAACGGCAGCGCCCTCCAAGTCGCAGCACTGCAAAGCCGGGCAGAACTCCTCCAGGGCCAGCAGTCGGTCCTCACCGCCGATCTTAGGATTCAGGACTACATGGTCGAGTTGAACGAGCTGCTTGGCCTCCCCCTGGACACAAAATTGGATCTCGAGTCCGAGGTCGATACAAATGTTGAGACGCTGCCGAAAGCCGAGTACGTGAAAGAGGCTTGGAAAGAGAATCCAGAGATCCGCGCCGCTGAGGAAGCAGTCGCCAAAGCACGCGCCGGCGTGGACGCAGCAAAAACGGCGTACATCCCAGACATCACCGCATTTGCGCGTCACAGCTACCAGGACGGTGTGCCGTTCTTCGTCCGCAACTTTGGCACCGTTGGCATAAACCTGAACTACACGCTCTGGGATTTCGGCAAGCGCCGCGCAACCGTGCGCCAGCATGCGTCACAGCTTGCTGAAGCGGAGCAAAACCTGGAGCGCCTAAAGGAAGAGGTCGCGGTGTCGGTTGAGCGCAGCTATAACAAGCTTGAGCGAAACCGGAGCATGGTCAACGTTGCGACGCAGGTCGCCCAGCTCCGCCAGGAGAGCGAACGCCTCGCGACCAATCAAGCAACCCAAGGGGTTGTCCTGATCTCGGATGTAAGACACGCCACCGCAGCAAACTATGAGGCCAGAGCGGAACTGCTGCAGGCCAGGCTCGGATATCTGCTAGCCTGGGCCGAGCTCGAGCGCACGATCGGCCGGGCTCCCGGATTGGCAGCACAATGACCACGTGCGAATTTATTCCAGCGATGGCCGCGAGATTGAGCATGGCAGTTTGAGCGATGTGACGCATGGGATGAAGCGATTCCATCGCGTGGTGTCGCTGACGCTTCAGGTGCTCGCCAGCCTGAGCGTTGTTGTCGACCTGTATCGTATTGGCGGTCTCTATCCAAGAATCACGCTGGCATCGACCCTGATGGTCTTTTGCGGGTAATCCAGCACCTAGCAGCGAAGTTCTCCACGAGCATCCAAGTTTAGACCCCGTGGCCTGTGCGGATCGTCCAGTCCGCCACAAGCGAGTCAGTCTTTTCACATATATGTTGTAACGACTATCGTTATAACACATCTAATCCGATAGCAGTAGATAAAAATCGAAGAAATAGAAAAGGACAAAAATCCATGAGCACTTCAACTGTACTACGTGCCCCTTCCACAACCACCTGGAGCATTGATCCGGTTCACTCGATCGCCGAGTTCAAGGTCAAGCATATGATGATCTCCAGCGTGAAAGGCCATTTTTCTAAAATTGCCGGGAGCTTGACGATTGATGAATCAGGCCACGCAAACTCCCATGTCGAGGCCACCATCGACGCAGCCTCGATCGAAACACGCGACGGTCAACGTGATGCGCATCTCAAGAGCGAGGATTTCTTTCACGCGGAAAAGTTTCCCGCACTGACATTCCAGTCGACCAGTATTAACCAGGTCGGAGCCGGGGAGCTCTCCGTGGAGGGCGAACTCACCATTCGTGGTGTCGCTCGCAAAGTGGTCTTTATCGTCGAAGGACCGACCGGCCCGACAAAAGATCCTTGGGGGAATACCCGGATTGGTATCTCTGCGAGCACGAAGATCAATCGCAAAGATTTTGGTTTGGTGTGGAACGCGGCGCTTGAGGCCGGCGGCATTCTTGTCGGCGACGAAGTGACCATCGTCCTGGATGTGCAATTTACAAGGGTTTAAGCATCAATCAGGCTTCGCAATCAGTGGCTTGGAGCTCGAACGCAACCGCTCGGGAGGAGACTTGAACCTCCGTCCCAGCGGTCGCACTGCCGGAAATTATTGATAGCGCGACGTTTCTCGCCGCCCGCGTGCCAGCCAGGCCCCGTGTCCTGCTCTCCGATCACATTTGCTGGGGATCGGTTGAAAGTGTCGGGCTCGGGATCAGTGCGTACAGCGTGGGAACGATGTCGCCAGGACCGCCAAGTCCCACGGCGTGAACAACAATTGTTCGGCTTGGGTTCCAGCCGTTTGGGCCGCACGTGCGATGAATCCCAGGCGATGACGCTTCACAAAAGCGTGCAGGTGCTCGACACAGATTCCGGTGAGATTCACGACCTCTGCATGAGTAAATATTTTTTGGCTAGCTCTTACGGTAATCACGGTTTTGTTTCTCCTTAAAGTGCAAACAACCAGTGCCTTACAAACATCCATGCGAGCGGCCCTGCCGCGCAAAGGCCGGCCGCCATCGCCAAAATCAATTGAGTACCCGAGAGATTCACTTTGTGGCTCGTGTGCCGATCTCAGCTGGCAGAACTAGTCCTGGCTCTGCATGAGCGGGAGTTGCGAAGTCAGTTGAACGTCGATCATCGCGCTGATGCGGCGGTCCAGCTGAAAGAAAGTCGCCGCTTTTTTCCCGGGCAGTACCTTTCGAAATATCGGCACATATTTCTGGCGGAGTTGCGCCGCGGCAATGTCCACATCTAGCCACCGGCGAACGAGGCTGTCTGCCTGCTCATCGGTCTGCGTTCCGTATTCCTCGGAATACTCTTTGACCAGCGCGGCTCTGGTGTCGTTGATCTTTGCAAAATCCGCCGAATACTGCTCATACACCGGCCAGAACTTAGTGGCTTCGCTATCCGTGAGCGTCAGATTCGCAGCGATGACCTGCTTCTTGATGGAACGGATATCTTTGAGCAACAGCGCGAATTGCTGGTTCGTAAATGCTTCGTTACTCCCGGGGGCCGCGGCTGTCGATTGCGAAGGTGGATCTTGAGCGACAGTTCTTGGGCCTCCAAATCCACTTACGCCAGCAAATGCGAGCACAGCAAGTATGATTTTCTTCACAGTATTCCCACTCCTTGGGTTTCGACCAGCCAGTTCCGGGACGTCACCGACCAGAACCTTGCGTGGCAGTGACCCGACTAGCTAGTGTTGCAACGGGATTGCCAAGAGGAGTGCTAGGTGTGACTGCAAACCGTTGAGTGGACAGGGAGTTGTGGAAGCAAAGTTTCCAGGAACTTAGCAGCAGAGACGGCGCAGTCGAGCGCTCAGCGATTTTGCCGAACGATTGACACTGCTCTATGCTGCACTGCTGCTTCGGGCATAGCTCTTCGGCCTGTGTGCGTGACCGCATCGATGATGGCGAGGTCGGACCTTGCGACTAACGCGTACTTTGGTTTCAGCTCCGAAGATTGTCGGTTTAAACCGGATGGTGCGCAGCACCATCATGGACAACCGGAAAGCTAACGAAGTCAAAAGACCAAAGCGCAAATACCTCGAAGTTCTCCCAATCGGGCTCGTGCGCGGCTGGGTACAATTTTTCGGGGTATCAAGCGCTGCGCGAAAACGCTGAACTTGTTGAGAGCGCCGGGGACGCTGAGGCCGCCTCCGTTGGCGAGCACTCGCAGTGCTTCGTCGACAACTTGCTCCGGACTCTGACAAATGCTTGCCCATTTTTCTTTGATCGGCTGCCCTGAGTCTCCGTTTTGTTTCTTGTGCAGCCTTCCCGGGCAGAGAGTCACAACGCTCACCCCAGCGCTGCGTAGTTCCTGCTCAAGGGCCAATGAAAACGTAGTCAGGAACGCCTTCGTCGCGGAATAAGCGCTCGCGAAAGGTATCGGTTGAAAGCCGGCAGTGGAGGAGATATTTATGATCCCTTTTTGCCCGCGCTCCAGCATTCCCGGAAGAAGGCTGTAAGTAAGCTTGACGATGGCCTGGTTGTTGAGCCGGAGCATCTCCAATTGCCGGGGCAGGGAATTAGCGCGGAATTCACCGCGGAGACCAAAGCCGGCGTTGTTAACGAGCAGCTCAATTGGGATGCCGCCGCTTGAAAGTTGTTCCGCCAGGATTTGGCCCGCTCCGGCGGTAGAAAGGTCAACTTGAATGGCGACCACGGAGACAGGCTGAGCGCGGCGCAATTCGTTGGCAAACGCGTGCAGAGGTTCCGCGGAGCGGGCAACCAGCACCAGATTGCAATGCCGCTGTGCGAGCGCGCGGGCGAAGGCCATTCCCAAACCGCGGGAAGCGCCAGTGATGAGGGCAAACCCGTCGTTCTTCATTTCAGAACGAGTACATAGCGAACGGAAGTGACCCCATCGCGTCGCGAATCCGTCATGCGCCGAACACCAGCGCTCGCAGTTTTGTTACTAGCGCAGAAGTGGACCGCGCGCTCTGGACCGGAGCCGTTCTGCGCCTCGGCTATGTGCACACCACGACGCGCGACCTGTTTGTCATTTCGCCGTTTGGCGGCGATGGAGGCGCGCGAGGCGTTCTCGGCCTTCTGAACACGGGGAAGGAAAACTACAGCCAAGCGGAAGCGACCCTGCGGTTCCATCCCGTCAAGGATGGCGATCTGAGTATCTCTTACCTCTGGAGCCGCTCACGCGGAGATTTGAATATGCTCGGGGACGTCTTGATTCCGTTCGAGCAGTCGGTCATCCGGCACAACGCCTACGGTGCTCGGCCTTCGGATGTGCCGAACCGGGTGGTGGTCGCCTGGGGGACGTTCCACCTTCCGCTCGCTTTGGTTTTCGGCCCGGTCGTGGACGTGCACACAGGCTATCCGTATTCCAGAGTAGACGAGCGTCAGAATTATGTTGGGCTGCCTAACTCGCAGCGATTTCCAATGTTTTTTTCCCTCGATTCCCAGTTCTACAGGGACTTCCGCGTCCCGCCCGGGCTTCACCTCGGGTCGCGCAAGATCCGTCTCGGCTTCTATGTAATCAACCTCACCAATCACGGAAATTTCAGCCAGGTCTATAACAACGTTACCTCCCCGAATTTCGGTCGCTTCACTGAATTCGAACGCCGGCAGACGGCATTTTTGTTGAGTGTGGTCAACTGAGCAAGCCGGATGAAGGTGAAGCTACGCCCCGGCGCCGTTATCGTTCAGGTGGGTACGGCGTCCGCGCGCACCGCCACGGCAGAGTGGCAACAGGAATAGGAGCCCAACACCTTTGTTTTCAAGGGATTCCCCGCTCTTTGGTTATTGAAACTCCTACGTTGGCGCGGAGAACCAGAATGAGGACCTAACCTTTATATATACATATATATACAGTGCGGTTTGCCTATTGCCGGGAGGGAATGATTGACGACGACTATCGAGCCGCGGTGGGGGCCAAATTGGGCTAGGCCATGGCTTTTGCATATTCGGCGGCGTAGAGCGCATTATCAGGGTACTGCTGGCTCAATTGGCGCAACAAATTCTGCGCGAGGGCATTCTGCTTTTCTCGGCGCGCGGCAAGAGCAAGCATAATTTTCGCGAATGGCCTGAGATAACAGCCGGTTTCCGCAGTCTTGGCGACTTGCTCCATGCCAAGCTTTTTGTCACCGTGAATTCCACCAAACCAAAGAGTGAAGCGGGTACCAGCGCTCTGCGATGCAATAATGTAATTGGCTATGCCGGGCGCGATGTGCGCGTCGGCCGCGTCCGGATGCTGAGCTAGCAACCGTTTGGCATATTCGTTGGCTTCTTTCACGCGCTTCAAGGCACTCAAATGTTTCTTCTGTAATGTCGATTCCGCGTCTGATTCCATTCCGGCGGCCAGTGTCAGGGCGAAAAGAGCCTCTCCATCCTGGGGATTTGTTTTTTGGCGGTCCCTGGCAAGTTCGCGGGCGCTAACCAGCGCTTCGCGGAAATGGCTCATCCGCTCCGGATCTGGCCTGCCGTCAATCCCGTGCAGGAATCTCTTTTCGTTCAGGAAAAAGTCGCTGGTCAGTACGCCTTGAAGGTACAGCTCCTCAGGATCCTCCGAATTGCGGGATTCCCAGCTTGCGAAAACTTCGCGTGCCTCAGCGAACTTTTGCTCGTAGAGGAGATCGAATCCAGCGGTGAGCTCTGGAACCGCTGTGAAGGCCGGGGAGTGGTCCGGCGTTTCCCTCGCATAGCCGATGACCGGGCCCAAGAGCAGTGACAGCGCGAGAAAATAGGTTCGACGGAACATTCATCTGTACCTTTCAGTTGCCTGTGTGTGGCCGGCCACCGAGCGCGCTGTGAGCCAAAGACTTGGTGCTAAGGTGCTACGGTTGACGCGACTGCACTCCGTGTTGAGAAATACTTGTCCAGGCCCTCCAAAACTTCGCTTAAGCCGCTTTGTACATTGCGGTCCATGGCAGCGACCACGGCCGAGACATCCTTTCCGTTCACAGGTTCGTCGTGCGAGTAAGAGCGATTCCAGACTGTGATCCCAGTCTTGGAATCACGCAGCTCGAAATCAAAGGCCACGCGCGCTGACAACCCGTTTCCGTCAATCTCCCGGAAGTCGTATAAGCGCCCTCGGAGAACATAGTCCCCGCGAACATCGCTCCGCAAGGAATAGATGTGCTGGTAACGCTCCGATTCTTGTAGCTCTCGGAGCAGGACATCGCTAATCATTTCGGAAGGCGGCTCCGCCCAACGCTGATACTCGTACGTGCCCATCGTCTCTCCATTCGAGGTGTAGACGATGTGGTCGTCGCGATATAGATGCGACGTGGTGATCGGCCCGATGAGCAGCGTGACAGGGAACGGGGCCGGATCGGCTCCGGGGGTTTTGTCGTTGGGAGGCGTTAGCTGATAGAATTTGCTTGGCCGCGCGGCGCCGCAGCCATTTAGGATTCCGAGACAGAGCATGAGCGCCGGAAAAAGAAACTTGCGTTTCATTGTTGTTCTCCTGTTTTGTGTTCTCGCGGATTGCTCGCGCGGATAAGCGTGTACGGGCGGGTCTTAATCGTTGAGGTAAATTCCTTCAGGTTCTCGGCAACGTGGCGCATATTGTCGAGCAGTTCGTCGATGTTTTCTGAATTGACGTCGAGGGTTTGGTCAAGCCGCGCAGTGGCGTCGGTCATGTTTGTAAGCGTGCGGCGCAGCTCGACGACAGCTTGGCGGACGTCCGCGCGATTCTCGCCCACCATGGCATCGACATGGTTCAACGTCTGATTTGCTTGCTCGGAAGTTTTTCGAAAATCTTCCAGAACGGGTTGCAGTTTCTCGCTGACGGCGTTCACGTTGTGAAGTGTGGTCTTGATTTGAGGACGGTTTTCTTCGAGCATTCCACGCGCATTGGCGATCGTTGCGGCAAGATTCGCGCGGTTCTGCGGACCGAGCAAATCGTTTACACGCGCGATGGTCTCTTTCACTTCCGACGCTCGATCATTCAAGTTGCGAATCAATTCCTGGGCCTGGGGATTGAGATCATCGAGCTGCGCGGTCAGAGCGTTGAAATCCACATACTTTAGCGAGGGGAGTGCGGCGCCGCTTGCTGCTCTCGGTGCTTGCGCGCTGCCCGGGTAAATCTCAAGGTGATTGTCCCCCAGCGGGCTCATGCTCATGATCTTTACGTTGCTATCGGTCTTGACGGGAAGATCGGACTGCACGCTGAACACGATGTCCAGCCGGGCTGGATTCTGCGGATCGAGCTGGACACTGTCAACGCGGCCGACTTTCGGTCCGCCCGCGTAGCGCACCGTCGCTCCGGGCTCGAGCCCTCCCGCGAAGGTGAGATATGTATGAAACTTTGTCGTGGACCGCCCGTAGGCGCCACTCACGGCGAATACCGTACCAAACAGCACCGCCACCGCGACGAGCACAAACAAACCGACTAGCACTTGCTCGCGTTTAGATTGCATCACTTTCCTCTCTTTCCTGCAGCGCTATGCGCATTGGGACGCTCTGCTGTCAGCATTTGCAGGTAATCCAATTCCCCGGAAACTTCGGGTTCGGCAATACGATCAAGGAATTGCCGGACCCTAGGTTGCGTGCTGGACCGCATCTCTTCGGTCGTGCCGAGCGCCACGATGTTGCCTTTGTCGATCAAGAGCATGCGGTCGGCGATCACGAACGCGCTTGCCAGCTCGTGCGTAACCACAATGATGGTCATGTGGAACGCACGCTTGAGTTCCAGAATTAGTTGGTCAATACCCGCCGCGATGATGGGATCCAGTCCAGCCGACGGCTCGTCGAAAAACAGGATCTCCGGGTCCATCGCCAGCGCGCGGGCCAC
>Ga0070697_100001367_pt1 | contig 18473 bp, 14 predicted proteins | sample KBSK1501metaG_FD_65475 | JGI IMG/M metagenome (GOLD analysis project Ga0070697, IMG submission 65475) | Corn, switchgrass and miscanthus rhizosphere microbial communities from Kellogg Biological Station, Michigan, USA - KBS K1-50-1 metaG | ecosystem: Host-associated > Plants > Roots >... | reverse complement strand
CACCGCGGACTCGGCCCGCTTGAGGTCCGTGACGTCGCGCGTGACGCAGCGGGCGTGCACGAGCTGCCCCTGCTCCAGCCGAGCGTTCGCACTGAGCAGCACGTAGCGGATCGATCCATTGCGGTGCCGCAGCCGCGTCTCGACATTGCGGACGATCTCTCCCGCGCGCAGACGCCGCAGGACATCGTCCACGACTTGCGCGTCGACGTGGAACTGGCGCACGTCCCGACCGACATACTCGTCGCGTCCATAGCCCACGAGGTCCAGCTCGGCGGGATTGGCCCGCACGATGGTGCCGTCCGGCCCGAGCCAGCACAAACCGACCGTCGCGTTCTCAAAAAAGTCCTCGAGATCGAGCGGTGCCGGAGCGCGATCGCGCGCGTCTACCGCCACACCGACCACGCCCACAATCGCGCCCGCCTTGTCTCGCAGAGGCTCCACGTGCGCGTCGTAGCGGCGGCCCTCGACCCGAATCTCGTAGGAGACCGACTCACCCGTGAGCGCCCGCCGATGCGCATTGATCGAGTCGGCGCTCACTGCTTGCTTGGAGAACTGATCCAGGAGGGACGCGCCTACAACGCGCTCGGGCAGGATGTCCGACGTGAGGCCCGCGCCCGACCGCGCCGTGATCCGCAGCTCGGCGTTGGTGGTCCAGAGAATCGCGGGGACCTGTTCGACAGTCAGGGCGAGTCGCGCCAGGTTTTCTACGTCCCCCGAGGGCGTACCGCGACGCTCTGGGTCGCCGAGCAACCCGATACACACGCCCGCCAGCTCGAGTGCCATCCGCTCTCGCCCGCGCCGCTCGACACCGGAGGGAGGCGGTCGGGGCAGCTCGCGACGGACCCGCGCGATGCACCAGCGCTGTTCCTCCAGGCGGCTCGCGACCCAGCGACACGGCGGCGGGCGCGTTCCGGGCAACTCGCCCAGCGTGCGCAGCGCCGACTCGAGCTCGCCCGCGAGAGGGGCGAGGTCCTCGGAGCTCGAAGCAAGGAGATGCAGTCGACCGCGCGCGTCGGCTTCCCACACACCCACCGCTTGCCCCCCGAGGGTGACCGCGGCCCGTCGCAGGACCTCCTGCCACAGCGGCTCTGGTCCCCGCGAGCGCGCTGGGCTCGTAGGAATCGCGGAAGCTGGTGGTCGTGATGACACAGCTTAACCCCTCGAAGGTGCTCCACTACTTACCCCGTTGGGTATTCCATCGCCAGTCATCTGTCGTAGCGACACTCGCCAGGACTAGCTCCAACGGAGTAGGCCCGCAGACCAACAGTAGCTGATGATCGGGAAGATGACGACGAAGGGGCGCACTCAAGACTACATACTGGGGCGGGAGGACTCGAACCTCCAACTTCCCGGTTAACAGGCGGTGCCATGGGGAGCTCAGGTCCGACGCTACGTCTGCATCTCGTTGACGGCTAGCGCGATCTGCCGGGATTCTTCCCTTCCCTCACGACGCCAAGCCGGTCCCAATCGACACCATGATCGACACCAAGCCAGCCAGTGCCGACAGCCTGCCCCGCCGCCAGTGATCGTGGCCCGTGTCATGTACGAGATCCGGCGGAAAACGATTCGACCAGTACCGTACCTTCTTACCGGCGAAGCGCTTCGTAATGCAAGCCGCGAAGCGGGGTTAGATTCGCGCATCGGACTCGCAGTCCGCTGGTCCATTCATCTTTGCTCCACCTTCGGCAGCCGCGGCGCCGTGACGCTGTCTGCGTCCGCGTCGGTCTTGAGAATGCGGGGCGTGAGAAAGAGGTACAGCTCCGTCCGGTTCGTCTTGCGATCCGCCCGCCCAAACAGCCCGCCGATCAACGGAATTCCCGAAAGAATCGGCACGCCACCCTGCGACACGTCCTTCTGTTGATCCCTGAGCCCGCCGATCACAATGGTTTGTCCGTTCTTAACAAGCACCTGCGTCACGGCCTCTCGGGTCGAGATTACCGGCGCGTCAAACTGCACTTCGCTCGTGGCCTGATTGATCTCCTGCTGGATCAGTAGCGACACGTAGCCGTCCTGGTTGATCGTGGGCCGGACGGTAAGCTTCGTGCCGACATCACGGTACTGGATGACCTGGTCGCGAGTTGGCGTTTCCGTGGGCAAGCTGCGGCTGACCTGTACAAACGGCCTCTGTGAGCCAACAAGAAACCGCGCCTCTTGATTGTTCGAAGCCAGCAGCACGGGGCGCGACACGATCTCCACATCGCCGCGACTCGCTGCCGCACGCAAGGTGGCATCGATGTTCGCTCGGCCAAGGTTCATCAGCCGAATGACCAGGTCGCCGAGTCCGCCTCCGACGGTCTCGCCGCCTGCAGTACCGGTGCCCTTGTCTACAGACTGTTGCGGTACGAAAAGATCCGCCCCAAACGAGAAGCTCCGATCCTGTCGCGCCTCGACGATCAGCACTTCGATCAGTACCTGAAGCGGGCGAATATCGAGCTGGTCAACAGCATCCTTGATGACATCGAAGTCGCGCGCAGACGCCCGGATGAGCAAGGAATTGGTGAGCTGGTCGGGCACGATCGTCACCGACCCCGCGAGCGACGACTGGCGCGCGGCCGTCTGCCCGCCGGAGGGTTGAACGCCCACAGGCGGCACCACGTTGCGCCGCAACTCATCCGACAGTGTCCCCGCCGACAGCCCGGACTGGCCTGAAAATGCACCGGTGCCACCGAACAACTGATTCACCGTCGCGGCGACATCGGAAGCCCGTGCGTGACGGAGCCGAATGACGAACAACTGCATTGGACCGGAATCCGCGACCGCGGCACGTCCCGGCGGTCGCTCGGCCGTCGTCTTGATGCCGATGCGATAGTAGGCGGAGTCCTCGGCGAACTCGAGGTTCTGCGATTGCACGAGGCCCTTCAGCAACGACAGCAGCGTTGCTCGATCGACTGCCCCGGGAGTCTGGAGTGTCACCCGCACCGACTGGATCGGACCCACAATCACCGGTTTCGGCAAGTATTGCCCGATAGCTTGAATGACGGCTCGAATGTCCGTCTCCACGAAACGAACCGAGATGCTATCGTGGCTGAACCGGACGCGCGATGTGTCTTGAGCAGCGACGGGTCGAGCCACGAGAAGGACGCACAGCATGACCCACCGCGCCCTCCCGTGCCTGCCGGCGCCTTTCGGCGTCCTCAGTTCTTCCATGGCTCCCGTACCTCCAGTGCCCAGGTCGTATCCATGCCGGCGATTACAACCCGCCCATTGCTGATCTGCTTGACACGAAGACCGGCTACGACGTCGCCCACGCGCAACACACGCGATCCCTCGATGCCCGGCAGACCCTCGATCACCGCGGACGGCACTGCGCCAATCACGATGCCGACCAAGCTCAGCACAGGTCGGGGAGGTGGTGCCGCAAGCTGCTCGGTCAAGCGGAGTGGATCGTAGGCTGGGAGCGTTGGCCGACGAGCGATGCGGAAGGGATCACGAGATACGACCGCTGCGACCGATTCGGCGCTGATGCGACGCGTCGAGTTGGGACTTGGCGCTGCAGGCGCCACACTGACGCGCGCGGCGAGCGCGATCGGTACAAGTGGCCCGGCAGCCAGTCGCAAAGCCATGAACAGTCCGAGCATGGCTACAAAGACGATCGGAAACCGCAACGTCGCGATGTTCACGTTTCCCGTTTCCCGTTTCCCGTTTCCCGCGGTCTGACGTACCACCCGCTCACCGTTACTTCGACCTTCAGCCTTTCTGGTCCACGATTGACGGTTCCGGGATCTGGAGCGTCGACGTGGAGCTCGTCCAACTTGAGCACTTCGTCGCCGGCATCGATCGCGCGGATCAGCGCGACCAAGCCCCGGACATCGGTCTCGAGCGCCGCACGAACGCGGACCCGCCCGAGGCGTCCGCTGCCGGTTGAATCAGGCATCAGATCGAGCCGCTCGACTCGCGCGGGCGCACGAGCGGCCGCCAAGTTCATCCGCCCCGACAGGTCCGAACCGGCTTCGGCTGGGGTGGATCCGGACAACAGCTGTGGCGCCAGGGCAACCAGCCCCTGCGACAATGTCGCCGCGGAGTCGCGTAACGATGGAAGAGAGGCCATCTCTTCCCGCGTTCGCGCGAGTAGCGCCGCGCGCTCGCGGAGCTGCGCGTAAGCGCCGCTGGCGTGGCGGAGCAGCAGCGGAAGAACCCGCAGGGACAGGACTGCGGTGCCGAGGACCACTCCCCCCAATACCAGGGCTCGGCGATCTCGCGCCGTCATGGAGTCGCAGGCCCGAAAAGGAGTGTGAACCGTTCCCACTCGTGGCCGGCCAGAGTCTCGCGCACGACGGCGCCCGAGATCCGCGGATTGGCAACCGCGTGCGTACGTTCGATGGCGGCCAGAACGTCCGCGGCGCGACGGCCTGCGCCCGCTACGAGCCCGGACCCGTCCCCGCGCCAGGTGTACGACGTGACAACGGTCGAGTCGGGAATCGCGGAGCTGACTCGCGCCAGCGCCGCCAATGCTTCGCCGCGCGCGCGACGGGCCTCGGTCAGTCCAACGATCATCGACTCCACCGTCCGCATCTCTTGGCGCACATCCCGTAACGCGGCCAGCGGCGCATCCGCGGCGGCCAGCTCGGCGTCGATATTGCGCCGCTCCGTGAGCAGCCGGACGCCAAAGAGCACACCCGCGCTAACCCAGACAGTGGACGCAGCAATCGCCATCCTCATGACAATGCGCCGGCGTGCCCGCGCACGCATGGCGCGCTCCGCATTTGGTAGCAACTGGAGAGCGGATGAGACGCCGGCCGCTGTAATGGACTCGACGACCAGGCCTGCCTGATTCGCACCACTCACAACCGCCGACACGAGCGGCTCTTCGACGGCTGCGGCCTGCGTGATTCGGCCGCTCCCGTTCCCGATCCAGGTGGCGTCAGTGACGAGCGCCGCGCCGTTCCGCCGAAAGAAGCGGCCCGCCTGATTCGCGACGAGGGAGCGCAGCTCGCCCTCGCGAACGGGCGGGAGATCAGTCAAGGTCCGTGTCTGCGCGGGTGGCCGCTCGAGCGTAACATGAAGCCGCCGGCACCGTTCACTGGGTGCCGAAGCGAGCCGAGCGATGACTTCCGACAAGTCTGTTGCCGATTCGTATGCCGCTTCACCAGCCCACACCGCTGCACCTCCGCGCACGGCTTCCGCGCGGACGGTCCGCTCACCAATCGTGAGCTGGAGAACTGGCGGCCGCGCGAGTCTCACTCCGACTCCCTGCGAATGACCGCGAGTCGTCCCGGTACGGGAACCGTAGTGAGCGTCGTGCGCGCAACGATGGGAGTACCTCGAACCCCGCCCTCGATTGTCGCGACCAATTGCGGGGTAGTGAAGACAGTGGCACCCACAAACTCGGCATAGTTGTTTAGCAGGAGGGCTCGTGAGGAGCGGGACAGCGCGCCGGCCAATTCGTCAGCGTTCGTGATAGGCCGCACGCCGCGTCGTCCCATTAGAACGACAACCGCCTCCTCGCTCAATCCCGGCAGCACTCGCAGCACCTCAGGTGGGGCGGCATTCGTGTTGACCACACCCGTACCTCGCGTCGTCACGAAGCGGCTGAGGCGTGATTCGTCCGCGGAATCGAGGCCTTGGAACTGGCGTATGTCGTAGATCGCACCAACGCGGCGGGCTGCGACGACCGAGTCCGCAATGGACGAATCAATGCCGACAGCAGCGAACAAGCGGACCAGCGCTTCTCGATCGGCGGTATTGAGATTCAGTTTGGCAGTTGGGTCATCCAATGCTGCACGGCACCACGTGCCACGACCCAGATTGACGGGCTCGACAGCGCGAACCGAGGGATCGACGGCAAATCGCGCCTGCAGAATCTCACCGCACGCTTCCCGCGCCCACTCGGCGCGCGCGAGCAGCACGCGGTTTCGCGTCGTGTCGGCGCCGAGTCGGGCCACAAGCAGTCCGGTCCCGACCAAGGCCGTCAGCGCGGTCAGGACCCAGAGAACCGCGAGCAACGCGAAGCCGCGCCGGCTCATCCCCGCTCCTTCACAAGAAACAGGAGCGTGTCCACGCATCCCGCATCTCGCCTCCCGCATCCGGCGATCCGCAACCGAATCGCGAGGGGCGCGCTGACCGGCGAGACCCACTCCCGAACCCACTTGCTGTCGGCACCTGGTTCGAGCAGATAATCGAAAGCCACATCGTTGATGCCCGCCCCGAGTCCCAACGGTTGTCCGCTCACGGTCGCAAGCAGCCGGTGCTGTTCTGCAGACAACGTGACCAACTCTGGACCAAACCATCCACCCGGCGTGAGCTGCCAGGACGTGAACGTCACACGACCGCTACGCCCATCGAATGGTGGCTCTAGAGAAAGGAAGGCGGCCTTCAGCCAGCGCCGAGCGTTCGAGCCGCGGTCCAGGCTCTCCCGTGCGTTTGTGACGGCCTTCGACCCGTCTGCGACGCCCGTAAATAGCTGGTGCGCGGCGACGATCACGACGGCGGCAACCGTCATCGCCACCATGACCTCAACCAGTGTAAATCCGCCCCGCTTCCTCACGGGCGCGGCTCCGTGCGGTACACCACCGTGACCAAATCCTCCACGTTTGGGGACTGCTCCTGGAGGATCGCGATGCGATAGAGCGTCCGTTCGGGGCGCTGGACGTCCACGACGACCTCTCCGATTTGCCTGCGACCGATGCGCTGATCCAGATCGGTGCGCTTCAGCAGCGTGAGCGCGGCAAGCAACCGCTCTTCCGTTGCGAGCCTGCTCTCACGGTCCTGAGCATCCCGCTCGGCGCGGAGCCCGGCGCCCACGTCCTCCGTCAGGGCGATCCCGGCGATTGTGAGCACGACCAGTGCTACGAGCACTTCGAGCAGCACGACGCCGCGTTCATTTCTCAAGCGGCCGCCCCGTTAGTTGGTCGATTCCCGAACCAATCGCTCGCCCATCTGGAAGAAACCGTACGTCGTGTGTCGTGCGTGCTGCGCCGGTGCGGATGGCTTCTGCGCGAGCCCGCCGCAATGCGAGAGCTAGATCGGTCTCTCGGGGCGCCTTGAGCGTCCCTAATGCAAGCCCACTCACACCCAACACCAAGCCGATGATCGCCAGGGCGACGAGCAGCTCGACGAGTGTCGCCCCCGACGCACGACGAACGACGCACGACGCACGGATCATGAGCCCGGCCTCAACGAGTACACCGCTTGCAGCAGCGCCGCTGCGGTGAATGCCACCAGGCCGCCGAACGCCACGATCAGCGCCGGCTCCAGGGCTGTGACGAGGGCGCGCAAACCACGCTCCGCTTCTTGAGCCGCGAGATTCCCGGCGTTCCACGCCATCTCTGCCACTCGGCCGCTCGATTCTCCCACCCGCACGAGTTGCAGCGCGCTCGCGCTCAGCGCGCCCTCCCGCTCAAGAGCGCCGGCGAGCGGTGCCCCCTGGACCACGCGTTCACGACTGCGCTCGAGCCGTTCGGCGATGGCCAAGTCGCCGGCTGCGTCCCTTGCCGCATCGAGCGCCGGTAACAGCGGCATGCCGGCGCGCAGCATGCCGCCGAGCGCGCGCATCACGCGGGCGGTCGCGAGCGCGCGTCGCACCGAGCCTACGAACGGAAGTCGCAGGAGGACTTCCTCGAGTTGTTTGCGTCCTGTCGGGCGGCGCATCCATTCGATCGCGCTCCACGCGATCACCACCACGATCACAAGCAGCGGAATCCAGAACCGCGTCAGCAGCTCTGACATTCCGAGCAGCAGGCGCGTCGCGGGAGGCAGCTGGTGACCGAGGTCGCCGAGGATCACAGCGAAGCGCGGGACCACAACGGTCGTGATCACGAGCACGGAAGCGGCGCCCGCGACCGCGAGAAACAGCGGATAGGTGAGAGCCTGGCGCACGCGCGCGACGAGGTCGGCTTCCTGTTCCAGGTGCGCCGCAATCTGCTCGAGGGCTGTGCCGAGCTGGCTGCCGCGCTCGCCGGCGCGAATCATGCCGATGACGAGCGGCGGAACGACGCCGCGTCCCACCGCGAGCGCATGGCCGAAGCTCGCCCCTTCGCGCAGCCGTTCGCGCGTCGCGCTCAGCGTTTGGCGCAGCAGTCGCGACGCGAGCGGTTCGCTCGCCGCGATAGCACGTTCGAGCGGAACGCCGGAAGAGACGAGCGCCGCAATACCGCGAAAGACGATCGCCAAGTCCCGGCGGCTCGCTGCTGGACGATGGTCCTCAACGACCGGCGACACCGCGATAGCGAAAAGTCCGCGGCTGGCGAGTGTGACGGAGGCGTGACCATGGCTGTCCGCCTCAATGGCGCCGGTGACGATCGCACCATCCTGGCGTGCGGCGCGGTAGGAGTACGCGCTCATGGCCGCCGCGCGTTGCCTTCCCACGATGTGACGTCGGCATCTTCGCCGCTGCCGCCAGGCTGACCGTCGCGACCCAGGGAGAGGAGGTCATAGCCCTCAGCGTTCACTTCGCCGGGTGATTTGTAGCTGTACGGCCTACCCCAGGGGTCGAGCGGGATCGCCTTGCGGAGGTAGGGGCCGCGCCAGTTGCGCGCCTCCGGCTCGCCCGTGGGCCGCTCGCGCAGGGACGCGAGACCTTGCGTCGTCGACGGATAAGAGTCGTTATCGAGTCGATACTGGTCGAGCGCCAACGAGAAGAGCTCGATCTGCGCCCGCGCCGCGGAGACCTTCGCGTCGCCGACGTTGCGAAACACCATCGGCCCCACGAGGCCAGCGAGGATCGCGATTACCGTGATCACAACGAGGATCTCGATGAGGGTGAAGCCTCTAATGCGCGGTGACACGCAGGACCTCCTCCACGGTCGTGATCTCCGCCTGTACTTTCACCCAGCCGTCGTGTCTCATCAGCTGCATGCCCTCGTTCTCCCCCACCTCACGAATCCTCGCGAGCGATTCGCGAGCCGTGATGGCGCGATTCAGGGTTTCGGAGACGACGAGCAGCTCGAAGATGCCGATGCGGCCGAGGTAGCCGGTGCCATGGCACACGTCGCACCCGCGCCCGCGCACCAGGTGCGGTCTCCCTTTCGGTTCGCGCGACACGAAGGACACGACCTGCGGATCGGGGCGATAGCGTTCGCGGCAGTGCGGGCAGATGCGACGCACCAGCCGCTGCGCCAGCACGCCATTGATTGTCGCGGCGATTTGATAGGGGGCGACTTGTAAGTCGAGCAGGCGCGTGACGGCGCTTGGCGCGTCGTTCGTGTGGAGCGTTGAGAAGACGAGGTGGCCGGTCATTGCCGCCTGCACGGCGACATCGGCGGTCTCGGGATCGCGCATCTCGCCGACCATCATTACGTCGGGGTCCTGCCGCAGCACGCTGCGCAATGCCGAGGCGAACGTCATGCCAGCTTTGCGATTCACGGGAATCTGGGTGACGCCGCCGAGGTGATACTCGACGGGATCTTCGACCGTAATCACCTTCTCGGCCGTCGTGTCCCGGAGCGCGAGCGCGCTGTAGAGCGTCGTCGTCTTCCCGCTGCCGGTTGGACCCGCCGCGATCACGATTCCCGTGGGTCGTGCGATGATGTGCCGGAACTGCTCAAGCGTCGTCGGGGCCATGCCGAGCTCGTCCAAGCCGACGGGCTGACCACCGCGATCGAGCAGGCGCAGCACCACTGACTCGCCGTAGAGCGTTGGCACCGTTGATACGCGGATGTCCAACTCGCGCGACTCCAGGCGAATGCGGAAGCTCCCGTCCTGAGGGGCGCGCCGTTCCGCAATATCCAGCTCGGCCAGCAGTTTCACGCGGCTGACGATCGCGCTCTGCGCCTGCTGTGGCGGCGCGGGGGCCTCGGCAAGCACGCCATCCACGCGGAACCGAGCGCGCAGTCCTTGGGGTGTCGATTCGAGGTGGATGTCGGAGGCACGCGCGTCGTGCGCTTCCTTAATGAGCAGGTTCACGTACTTCACCACAGGAGGTTGGCTCGCGAGGTCGCGCGCATCGGCCTGCTCGCGATCGTCACTGCCGGAGAACGCTTCGCCGTCCCGCAGGTCGTTCACCACTTCTACGATCGATTCAGCGGCCGCGTAGGCGCGGCGAATGCCGTCGGCCAGGTCTTCCTCGTTGACCGGAATGAGCTCGACCGCTCGACCGAACTCGCGGGACAGCGCATCGAGAACATCGGGATCGGGGTCGCCGCAGACCGCGACACGGACGTGCGTATCAGTGGCGTCGAGCGGCAGAATGCGATTGTACTCGAGGTACTGCGACTCGAACGAGTCGGCGAGAGGGAGTTGAGTATTCAGCACAGGCGACCGTGTGGCAGACACCGTGCCATCGCCCGACTCTACACCCGCCTAACGCGAGCACAGAATCCTAAGAGGAGTGACAAGAATGAACTGAAGAGTGACCAGCATGACCAGTTTGTCCAGTCAACTGGTCACCCGTTGCTCAGCACAAACTGATCATTCTGCTCAGTTAGTTGGGCAAACTGAGCAACTGCATCCGTCAATTTCGCGGTGTCTCAGGATCAATCTGTCATGGCACGCTGCCTGCCATCGAGAGCGGCCCTCACAGCGAGACAACCCCGTGTTTGCTCGTTCAGCGGCAATCGCGTCAATCGTGCTCCTCGTGGGAACAACAGTCCATGTCTCCGAATCGTCTCGAGATCTCCTGCGACCTTACGCGCACGCCACGGTTTGTCAGGACACAACTCTGTACAGCGTGGGGGTAACGACGAACGGCACTTCTCGGAGTGTGCCGGCGAACACCACGGGGATCACGGACACGTTCACCGTGAACAATGGGGCTTGCGCGAACGGCTACAACTACACCCCAACGGTTAGTGGTCCGCTGACGGTCGTGTCGGTCAATCCCAGTAGCGGGAGCATACCTGCGAACGCAAGCACGAACGTCATCGTGACGTTCAATACGGGTAACCCCGGAACGGGAACACTCACGCTTACCGCAAGCGGTCCCCACGCGACGGGTTCGGGATGGTACAGCGAGGCGGTTGGTCCTCAATTCCTCGTGTCGGTGACCCCCGAGCATGCGACAACACCAAACCGCGTGGCAAGTTTCGCCTATGCTGAAGTCTTCACCGTCAAAGACACGGGTTTTTACAATGACACTTACACGATCACACCGAGCGTAGCCGGTCCTGTGACGTGGACGCGCCTAAGCGCGATGAGCTTGTCGCTGTCCGGTCAGGGTGGGTGGGCGTACGACACCTTGTATTACACCGCGACAGCTCCGGGAACGGGAACTCTAACCCTGACAGCAACGAGCACGCATACCAGCGGCAACGGCCGGGCCATTGTCCCGGTCGTCACTGTCACCACGAGCTTACTTCCGTACAACGGAAACCTGTCCTCCGGCACAGGCGGTGTCGCATATGTCCATGCGACGCCTGCCGTGGGCTCGATGGGGAGCACGAAAGTACTCTCGCTCGTATACAACAGCACTGCGGCGCGCCCCATTGTACTGGTGCCCCTGGACGTCACCGGGCCGTCTTCGCCTGCGCCAAGCACCTACCAGCTGCAAGTGCAACGCACCGATAATTCGACTTACCTCACGTTGATGAACGGGGCCACGTCTGTGTATTACAGGGCGGCTCCCGGCGTCGTGGATCGATTGACCGCGGCGATCGACGCGAGGGCCAATGGCCTCGCCACCGGCAGCTACCCCGTCAACCTCCTGCTGACCACTACCTATCCTGAGGGTAGCCAGACGACGACAGTTCCTACCAGGATTCTCGTTGATGACCAGAGCTCGAGCCCCTTCGGTACCGGAGTGAGCCTCGCGGGAATCGGACGCCTGTACACCGTGGGGAGCTTCGGCCGATTGCTCCTGGATGGGAAAGGAGCGATGGAATACTTCGATCGCACCTGTCTGACGTGTGCTTTTACGTCGCCTGCAGGAGAGAGCTCGGCGCTTGTGTCTTACAACAACGGCACGACTGACACCCTGTTTCGACTTAGAGCGATCGACGGCAGCTTCTCTGACTTCAATGCCCAGGGTTACCTGATCCGGCACAATGCGTTGCTGAGCATTCAGGACCTCACCTTCACCTGGGACGCCAACAACCTGCTCCAAACAGCAACTGATGCGAGCGGAAGAGGTTTTTCCCTCAATTATACGAGTGGCTTCCTTACTGGTATCACCGACTTTGCGGGTCGCACGACAAGCGTAAGTATCGTCAATGGGCGCCTGAGAGCCGTAACCGACCCTGACGGCGGAGTTGATTCGCTCTATTACTATCGGTCGGACAGTCTTCTCACTCAGGTGAAGAGCCGAACCGGCGGTGTCTGGAATTATTCGTATAACAGCCTTATTCAAGGGGACACATCGCTTGCTCCTTCAGCGACCGATTACAATGGTGCATCCGTCCGTCCACGGACAACGCTTGTAACGCCGGCGGAAGTCCAATGGCAGACGAACATTTCGGGTACAAGCGCGGACACGGCGAAGGGCAGCGTCCAGCCCGACACAGTCTACCTCGTCAGCAGAGACCCCGGCGGACGTGTGACGAAGGCTCAGGTCGATCGGTTCGGCCAACCGACAGTCATTGTCAATCCCCTCGGCCAAGTGACGAGCATCGCGCGGGATACATTGGGGAACGCGACGTGGATACACGAACCTACCGGTCACGCAATGACCGCGACCTACGTTGGTTATCTCCTGGCAGCATCATATGACAGCACGACGCGCGCATCGCTCTCGTACACCTACGGGCTAACAACCGCGAGCCAGGGGACGTCGGCACATTACGGTTGGCAGGACCCCGACGGTCTTGCTGACGGCGTGAACACCCTCGGCCTGATGGCGAACGACGACCAGACAGTAGCGAGCGCGAGCCAGGTTTACAACACGCTCGGCGATCCCACCCCAGGGAACAATCTCCCAGCCTCCGACGCCAACTATACAGTGACCTTTAAACTGACCGCTAGCACGCCCACGGTCACCCCAGGCAACAACTCGACGGTCACGGCGTACGTGACGACCGCTTACTCGACAAACAGTGGGGCCTCGTGGAGTGGCGTTGGGGGGACATCGCAGGTCTCCGCGAGCCTGAGCACCCCAGGAGTCCAATCGACCACGCAGCTGTTCACAGTCACTCTGCACTTTTTGGGCGGCGGCCCTGCTTGGATCAGGCTTGGCCTGCGCGGGACCGCGAGCGGCACGCTTAGCGGCGGACAAGTGAAGGTCCAGATTTACGCGAACAATGGATGGACGAGCGATCCTTACGCAGTCACATGGTCGAACCCCGGGGGAGGCACGCCCGTCCATTTGGTAGCCGTTCAGGGGGGCGCTTCACGGTTCGACTATTTCTATCATGATGGCACTCAGGGCCCGAGCGGCACTTTGAAGGAGGTCTACGCAGGCAATACGGCCGCGCCGGGCACGGGGCCTACGGGTGGGAGTGCCATCGCTTGGCATTACCCAAACGCGTACGGCCAGGACACCCTATTGATTGACGGGATGGGACACCCGAGCCGATGGGCGTATGCGTTGGCCTCATCGGGTGGGAATCTGATTCAAACCACCGATGCTTTGGGCCATGCGAGCACTTTCCATTACGATGCATACGGTCTTCCCGATACGACTACCCTAGCAAATGGAGTTAAGGGTTTCACCGCCTACGATGCCATCAACAGGGACACGTCCGCCACGAACGGACTGGGGTACACGACGCACTTCTCCTACGGTCCCACCGGCCTGTCGCGGGTCAGGGATCCGAAGGGGCAACTGTACAAGTTCGATCGAAATGCTTGGGGACTCGTGGTCGCGCAGTACGATCTTGGCGACACCTCCAAGTTTGAATCCGTCAGGTACGACTCTGCTGGTCAACCGCGGACGGTCATTACCCGACGCAACGACACGATCACCTTCACGTATGATTCATTGGGTCGCCTCCGGACTCGGACAGGTCCCGACTTCCCCGCCGAGTCGCTGAGTTATGGCGTTCTGGCGAATGGCTCCTCGTGGACGAGAGCCAGCAGTACAAACGGCAACGACTCCCTTGTTTATGATAAAGCTGGACGGCTCGTCTACACTGCGCGGACGTTCCCCGGAGACCCGACGACGTATTCGATGAGCTATGCGTATGATTCGACTGGGAACCTCATCAGCCGCTCGGCCCCGCCCCAAGGTAGCGCGGCTAGATGGGTCTACCGTCCCTATTTGGGCGTCGTTGACACGATGTGTGCTGTAGGGACCTGTGCGGCCGTTGCGCGCGACAGTGAGCTCAAGCCGATTAGTATCACTTATAACGCGGCGGGCGCAAATCCCTGGTCGAGGACATTCTCGTATGATTCCCTGCATCATGTAACGCGCGACGTGTCGCCGTCGTCGTTTCTCTCGTCTGCGTGGACGTACGACTCCCTAGATCGGTCGAATGCGCTGATGTCCTCTGGGATCGCCTATCCCAAGCAAGTCTACAGCTTTGATGCGGCGGGAGAGCTTATCAACGGGTGTAACGTACCATCTTCGGGAGGCGCGTGCGTCAACGAATACAATCAGTCCAACGTCGCTGCATACAATTATGACGCCGCTGGAAACCGCGTCGATACGACCGCGTACCGAGGCTCCCCCTCGTTTCCTGGGAATCGCATCCCACAGTTCAAGGGCTACGGGCTATACTACGATGCGAACGGCAACGACACGCTCAAAGCTGGACTTGGGAACGTCCCCGGTTGGACGAGTAGCACGGATACGACGCGGTTCCAGTGGAATGCGGTGGGGCAGTTGACACGCGTCGAAAAGTGGCCCGCTGGCGGCGCCCACAAGGTATGGAGATTCCGGTATGACGCATTCGGGCGCCGCGTGGGGAAGACTGACAGCAGCTCCACGAGTGTGACGACCTGGTTCCTGTATGACGGCGATCAAATCGAAATGGATCTCGATTCCGCCACACACACCATGAAGGCGGAGTACGCCTCCACGGGAACCGGCAGCCTGTACGCGGTGCGGACACCGACTGACACGACGGTGGCAATCGCGACGCCCACGATCGGGACTGTGTTCGGGCTCGCACGAGCGAACGGCGGCGCGGTCTTGAAGGCCTTTCCCGACCGAGCATTGAACAGCCCGCCGCTCCCCTGGGGCCAAGAACCCGCGGACACGGGCTTCATTGTACGTAATCGCATGGCAGGGCAGGAGTACGACCAGGAAATCGGGCTCTACCATATGGGGGCACGTTACTACGACCCCGTGCTCGGGCGCTGGCTAACGGAAGACCCAGCCGGCATTGCGGGCGGAATAAACCTGTACGCCTACGCCGGCAACGATCCCGTAAACATGCGGGATCCGAGCGGCTTGAAGTTCTGTGGTGAAACACCGGCTTGGATACCGTGCGAGTGGACAGGTCCTGATCTGGTGGGTGGTCACTCGGAGGGATTTACAGGAGCGGGAGGAGGAGAGTTCGCGCCAGACTACTGCAACGGGTGGTTGTTGGTCGTGAACGACAGGAAAGTGGGATGTATCGAGGATATAAACAGCGTGGCACGGGCGATATGCGATGGAAGCAGCGCTCAAGACTTGGATTATTCGGTTCCGAATAGCGAAGGAGAGACTGGTGAAGAGCACATTATCCGGAGACACATACTAGGCGATCCCCTCACGAGTAGCCAATACTATTTCAGCGGGCCGCCTCTTTCGATTGCGGAAAAGTTCCAGGCAGTTCAGGTTTACAATGTGTTTACATTCAACAGTAAGAAGAATACCGCTACTATAGATACAAGAACTGGGAATATCGTTATGACGCAGTTCATCGAGCCGGGTGTTCCGATATACAGTCCATTTGGACCAGTCGTGGCCGACCCGAACGTAGGGTGGGACCGTAATACGCAGAGCCGTACGAATTTCAACACACTCGTCGTCAGGGGGGACTGTAAGACTGTCGCCACCTCGTATCCCGGAAAGCCTTAGCCGACATCGCGGGCGTTGTTTTGAGACGGCAATTGATACCTTCGTTTCGATCTAGGCTTCTGGCCCCCGATCGATAAGGCTAGTTGCGCGCATCGCTCAAAGTTTTCACACCACGGAGATTGTCTGCTCCATGCACAACAAGAACTCCAGTTACACACGGGTGATCAGCGCGCAAGGGTGGGAGCGTCTCGTGGAACTGGCTGTCGAGAGGGGCGCCGAGCGTGACGCGTTCCTTACTCGGCTAGCGTCGCAGGGCACCCACCAAATGGATCCCGGCCTTTTGTTCGCATGGTATCGCGAGATGTCCGAGATGCAGGACCACAATGATCTGTTGTTGGCGGCCCGTGTGGGAGCCAACGAGTTGGCCGACAAGCTGCTCGCAAGTGGGGCGGATCCTAATCGTCGAGCACGTGATGGGACGAGTGCTTTAATCTATGCGTCGATGGCGGGGAACGTGGCACTTGTGCGTTCCCTGGTGACGGCGGGGGCGAATCCGAATTTCACGACGGCGAGCGGTGATTCAGCACTGCTTCTCGCTGTAAAACGAGACGCTTCGGAAATCGTGCAGATCCTGATTACAGCAGGCGCTCAACCCGGGATCGCAGACCCGCGCGGCTTCACACCTCTAATGGCTGCAGCTGCGAACGGCAACATGCAACTCGCGCGCCTTCTACTGGAGCGAGGGGCTGATCCAGGTGCTCGAAATCGTGACGGTCGGTCCTTGCTCGTATTCGCAGCAATCGGCGGCTCCACCGACCTCGGCCGGCTACTGATCGACCTTGGTGCCGACGTCAATGAGCAGTCTTCCCTGGATCAAGGCTGGAATCCACTACTGAAAGCATCAGATCTCCGGCGTCACGGTTTTATGCGCTTGCTAGTAGAGCACGGCGCGAACCTGGACGTTAGCACGAAAGACGGCAAGACTGCCCTGATGCTCGCCGCCAGTGAGGACGAGCAAAGGTCGCGTGGAGATCTCGAAGCTGTGGAGATCCTGTTGAACGCGGGAACGGTCCCAAATGCCAAAGACGCGTCGGGTTGGACTGCGTTGATGTACGTGGCACAGTACGGGGGGTCTGACCTTGCGCGTTTACTCATAAAACACGGCGCAGATCCACGCATTGTGAATAATAAGCGGCAGACGGCGCTGGACATAGCTTTGGAGTTCTCGCAGCATGATGTCGCGGAGGTGTTACGAAGCGCTGGTGCCCAGAGTTGATGTGCGCATCTGACATCCACGTGCCGAGCAGAACCCGATGCAATGCGGCCGGTCTAAGTCGTGCACCGCGATTAAGATCTCAGCCGACAATGCCTCCAGCTGCACACCCAGCCGCTGCGTAGGAGGGCAATAGCGAAGCACTTTTTGGCGTCCTCTGTTAGCATGGCAAGGGCGACGTTTCCTCCGTAATAAGCGATTCACTAAGACCGCGCTCTAGTTCAAGTTACCGCTACCAATTCAGCTTGTCGGCTGGAGCGAGAGACCATTTCCCATGGAGACACTCCGTCAGCTGTCTTGAGCGCCCAATTGGCAGCTCGGGAGCGGATGCTTCCGAAGCGCGGTGCTGATCGTCGTCCTACTCACACCGAGTAGCTCGGCGGCCTTCTTCGCATTCCCACCCGTAATCCGCAGCGTCCGTTCAATGACTTGTCGGTTTGCCTCGATATCTCCATGCCGCCGGTATTGCAGACGAGGCGTTAACTGCGCCGGCAGGTGATCGACATCGATCTGAGATAAGCCGCTCGCTTTCGCTATGAGATAGGCGCTCACTACGATGCCCTCGAGCTGCCGAACGTTACCCTCATAGTCCCCTTCGCACAGTAGCGAAAGAGCCGCCTGCGTGAACCGGACTGGCCCATTCACGCGGGTACGTTCCGCAGCTCGCTCTAACGCCCGCGCGGCGAGGAACGGGATCTCACCGCGCCGCTCTCGTAACGGCGGAATGGTGATCGCGCAGGCACCGAAGCGATATCGGAGGTCTTTCAGCAGAAGACCCTTCCTCATGAGCGTTTCGGGATCGTCGGTCATCGCCAGAATCACCCGGCACGCCACCGTCTGCACGCGATCCGAACCTACGGGACTGAATGTCCCTCGATCGAGTACTTGCAACAGCCGTTTCTGCACACCGAGATCCAGGGTGTGTACGTCATCGAGCAGCAATGTTCCGTTTCCTGCTGTGGCCAGAAGTCCCGCGCGCAGACTGCGGGCGTCGGTATAAGCGCCACGCACGTGCCCGAACAATTCATCAACCGCCAGTTGAGGCGAGAGCAGACCCACGCTGAATGAGATTAGCGACCCGACACGTCCGCTTAGTTGGTGGATGAAGTCTGCGAAGAACGTCTTTCCGGTCCCGCTCTCACCGTGGAGAATGACGGGCGTCGCCGCGGGCGCGAACGCGCGCGCTCGAGAAATCGCCTCGACCATCGAAGGAGCCAGAGCAATCGGTTCGTTCGACGACGACGGCGAACGGCGATCCGGCAAGGGTTGAGGTGTTGTCACGCGACGATGATGTACCGTTCAGCTCCGGTTCATCCGTGGCTTCAATGCTATTAACTCTGCCCCGTTATCGGGGTTATCAACCGAAAGTATTAAAGCTTTCTAGGCCGTTGGATGTTGTTCGTAGGAACGGTGCGGAATGGTCGAACGAGGCGGGCGAAACTTCTCTCGGTG
>Ga0070697_100001365_pt1 | contig 18479 bp, 17 predicted proteins | sample KBSK1501metaG_FD_65475 | JGI IMG/M metagenome (GOLD analysis project Ga0070697, IMG submission 65475) | Corn, switchgrass and miscanthus rhizosphere microbial communities from Kellogg Biological Station, Michigan, USA - KBS K1-50-1 metaG | ecosystem: Host-associated > Plants > Roots >... | reverse complement strand
CCAACACCGACTCCGACTCCGACTCCGACTCCAACTCCAACTCCGACTCCAACTCCAACTCCGACTCCGACTCCAACACCGACCCCGACTCCAACACCGACCCCGACCCCGACTCCAACTCCGACCCCGACCCCAACCCCAACCCCAACTCCAACTCCAACACCGACTCCAACGCCTGCGGCACCGAGCAACCTTTCGGCTATTGCGGTATCGTCGAGTGAAATCGATCTGTCCTGGACCGACAATTCGGACAACGAAACAGAATTTAAGATCGAACGCTCCGCCGACGCAGGCGTAACCTTCAGTCAAATCGCGACAACCGGCGCAAATGTAACTATTTACCTCGACACCGGACTCACCCCTTTAACCGCGTACTCTTATCGAGTCCGTGCTTCGAATCCGCCCCTCGACTCCTCCTATTCAAACACGGCGACTGCCATTACAAATCCATGAGACCGCTGTTTATGCCAAGACGTAAGAGGGACGTAGATATCGCCCTGATCAGCGCATTGCTCGTGACGATCTCTGAATTGGTCTCTACAGGACAGACACTGGCGCAAACGACCGCGTATACGGTATTGGAGCTCCCCGCGGCGGGCCAAGTTCCGAGCCGGTTGAATAATGTGGGTGATCTTGTTGGGAGGGCAGCCATTTCTGGCAAGGGACAATCTCGAGCCACGATCTGGAGCCACGGCACCTTGCAACCAAAGCTTTTGGGTGCTTTTCCCGGCGGCGACTATAGTTCTGCATTCGCTATCAACGACGCGGGAGCGGTCGCTGGAGCCTCAAACACCGGCAACTCCATCGTTCCATTCATCTGGAAACCGACGGCCGGCTTGCAACGCATTCCCTTGCTGCCGGGCGATAAATGCGGTCAGGGATTCGGCATCAACAAGAACGGGCATGTGGCTGGATATTCTTCGGGCCCCAATGGCGCCAGAGCTTTTCTGTGGGTGCCACGGATAGGCATTCGCAATCTCGGCTCTCTGCCCGGGGGGAGTTATAGCAGAGCTTGTGCGGTTAATGACTCGGATGATGTCGCCGGCGTGTCCGCGAGTGCCGCTGGCGACCGTGCGGTAGTGTGGACAAAAACCGGCAATGTCCGCGACCTTGGTACCCTCCCGGGAGATAGCTCAAGCGAGGCTACCGTTATCAATAATGGAGGTGACGTCGTTGGATACTCGAAGGGTCCAGGAGGCCTGCGCGCGTTTCTGTGGACTGCAGCGACTGGAATGCAGAATCTCGGAGTGCTCCCTGGCGGCAGTTCGAGCCGAGCTCTTGATATCAATGACTTGGGTTACGTGGTTGGGAGTTCGACAACCTCGTCCGGTGATCACGCGTTCATCTGGACAAAGCAAGCGGGCATGACAGATCTGAACAGCGCAGCCTCTACAGCACTTAGTATAGTGTTCATCGAAGCACACGCGATCAACTACACAGGTCAGATCCTTGTCATGGGAAAGGCCGCGCCTGCGGTGAATGCGAGTGGAGGAACTGTTCCCGAACATCAGGACTGCGCCCCGGCTCCGCCGTCCAGCTTTTTACTGACACCTGCTGCTTCAAAGTGACGGATGGCTGCGCGGGTAGAGTTGCTTCAAAATTAAGCGAATTTCCGATTCTCAAAGCCTAGTTGCCGAGATGCGCACGACTGAATCTGCAGAACTGGTCGGGTTTGGCGATTGCTGGTGACCCTGCGGATCCTGCCCTGGTTGGCAGTGCGGCAACGCGATCTTCAGTTACGAGCTGACGCACGACGTACGAATCGGGTAGGGCGCCCATGCTCCGAATGCCCTAGCCAAAGCGCCGGCGAAGGTACTATAATCACCAGAATGATCGCTGCCAATGTATTCCACCGACTGGAACAACTCCGGCTCAGCGTGAACAGAAAACCCGACCGGCGGACGGCCAAATCTATCTCGAGGTCGGGCGCCGCTGATTAAAACATGAACGACCCAGAAAACATCGTCGCCGCAATATACCGCGCGGTCGATTGGATCAATGGCGAATTGCCACCGGATCGACAGCTCATCAAGGCGCCGGAAACGCGACTCCTGGGCTCGCAGTCGGTTCTCGATTCGATGCACCTTGTGAGCCTGATCGTCACGATCGAGCGCGAAGTGGAGGACATATTTGGCGTGGCGCTGACGCTGGCCGACGAGCGGGCGCTTTCGATGAAAGCGAGTCCGTTCCGCTCGATCCAGTCACTCGCCGATTACATCGGAATCCTCATAATAGACACCCGCAATGGCTGAGAACAAGGTCGTCTTGATCACGGGGACGCGAAAAGGCATCGGCTACGCTTTGGTCGAGCATTACGCTGGTAGAGGCTGCCATGTCGTCGGGTGCAGCCGGTCCCCGTTTGAAGGGGAGTTCCCGAACTATCGACACTACTGCCTCGACGTTGGCGACGAACCGGCGGTCAAGAGAATGTTCTCGGAGATCCGAAAGCACGACGGCCGGCTGGATGTGCTCATCAACAACGCTGGTGTGGCCTCGATGAACCATTCGCTTCTGACTCCCATTGCGGCGGTGAACAAGATCATGGAGACGAATTTCACGGGCACGTTTCTCTTCTGCCGCGAAGCCGCGCGCCTGATGCAGCTCCACCGCTATGGGCGCATCGTCAATTTCGCCACCGTGGCCGTTCCGCTGAAGCTCGAGGGCGAAGCGGTCTACGCCGCCTCCAAAGCCGCCGTGATTTCTCTCACGCAAATTCTGGCGCGCGAGTTCGCGGACTTCGGCATTACCGTAAACGCGATCGGCCCCACGCCGATCAAGACCGACCTGATCCGCGGCCTGCCACCAGAGAAGCTCGACGCGCTGATCGAGCGCCAGGCAATCAAGCGCTATGGTGAGTCGCGGGATGTGATCCAAGTCATCGACTTTTTCGTGCAGCCCGCAAGTGACTTTGTGACCGGCCAGGTCATTTTCCTGGGAGGCGTTTGATGTTCATTGATTTTCTATTCGAGGTGTTCCGCGAAAAGGCGGAGTCCGAGGCGGTCATCTGGCGCGACCAGAGTTTCGCATACGGCAAACTTTTGGACTGGACGAATTATTGGCGCGGCTATCTGCGGGAAAATCGAATCGCGATCGGAACGGTCACAGCCATCGAGGCGGAGTTTTCGCCAAATGCGATAGCGCTCATGTTGGCGCTGATTGAAAGCGGCTGCATCGCGGTCCCGTTGACGTCTTCTGTCGCCGCGAAGAAGGCCGAGTTCATGGCAATCGCGGGAGTCGAGATATTGCTCGAACTCGATGCGCGTGACGAGGCGCGATTGACGCGTTTCGAGCGACCCGCAGCTCACGAGATCCTGCAGCGGCTACGCGAGCGCGGGCATCCCGGGCTGATTTTGTTTTCGTCCGGCTCGACGGGGCAGAGCAAGGCAGCCGTCCACGACATCGTTGGCATGCTCGGCAAATTCAAGGTCCGCCGGCATGCGCGACGCGCTATCACGTTCCTGCTTTACGACCACATCGGCGGCTTCAACACCATGCTCTACCAGCTCTCCAACGCGGGGTGCATCGTGACCGTCCAGGATCGCGATCCCGACACCGTGTTGCGTGCGATCGAGCGGCACAAAGTCGAATTGCTGCCCACTTCGCCGACGTTCATCAACCTTATCCTCCTGAGTGAAGCGCATCGCCGTTACGATTTGTCTTCGTTGAAAATTGTCAGCTACGGAACCGAGCCGATGCCGGAGAGCACGCTGCGCCGGTTTCACGGGCTGCTGCCGCACATCGAGCTTCAACAGACTTACGGGCTTTCGGAAGTGGGCATCCTGCGTTCCAAATCACGCTCGTCCGATTCGCTCTGGGTCAAGCTGGGAGGCGAAGGATTTCGGACCCGCGTCGTGGACGAGATTCTCCAAATCAAGGCGGAGTCGGCGATGCTCGGCTATCTCAATGCGCCAAGCCCGTTCACCAATGACGGCTGGTTCAATACAGGCGACAAGGTCGAAGTGGACGGCGACTATTTCCGCATCCTCGGGCGTCAGTCTGAGATCATCAACGTCGGCGGCCAGAAGGTTTACCCCGCGCAAGTCGAAAGCGTCGTGCAGGAAATGCCAGAAGTCGCAGAGGTGTCAGTCTATGGCGAAAAAAATGCCATCATCGGCGAGATCGTGTGCGCCGCTATTCGACTTCGGGTGTCGCGCGACGCGCGGCAATTCCATCGCGAGCTCAGGCAGTTTTGCCGGCAGCGGCTTCAGGAGTTTCAGATTCCCGTCCGAGTCAGGCTCGTGGACAATGCGCTCCACGGAGAGCGGTACAAAAAGAATCGGCGGGAAAACGCGACCAGCTGATGAAGCTCAAGCCAGGCACGCTTGCGAGCGCCCACGAGCAGATGGCGCTCGTCAAAGCCCAATCCACCGGAGGCTTTTCCACCAACTATTTCCGCCAGGAAATGGTGGGACCACAGATTTTTACCGCGGCAACGGCTCGGAGCGTCTTGCTGGCCAATGACGAACACGATTTCTTTCGGCTCTATTTTTTTACGAACGATCTGGCCGACCTCGAGCAGACGCTGCGCGACGTCAACTTTTCAGGCGACGTGGTCGCTGGTTACCTGACAAAGGCGGCCGACGAAAACATCGCCGCCGCGTTTCAGCAATCTGGATTCAATCCCATTGCCACTTACCGCCGCATGGTAACCTATCGATTACCCCCGCGGCAGCCAAATCCCGCACTGGAATACGCAATCGCTGCCGACGTTGACCAGATCCACGAAGGTCTCTTCCAGACCTTCAACAAGTACACCGATCATCTGCCCACCAAAAATCGCTTGCTCGATTACGTCGTAAAACAGCAGGTCATCGTCAACCGCCAGGCTGGCCGGATCGTCGGCGCGGTCTGTTTCCAGCTTCAAGGGCCGCTGGTGAACTACAATTATCTCTACAACTTGAGCCTCGACGGCCTCGATTTTCTCCGACTACAAAATAATTTTTATGGCGTGATGCATCAGCGCGGCATTCGCGCCGGGTTTCTCTGGGTCAACCAGACCGCAACCCGCCTCGCTGCGCTCCATTATTCGATGGGCTGGCGCTTCGACGGCCTTCAGGATTACTTTTATCTTCGCTCTTCCGTGAACTGAAACGGCCCGTGCAAGATCTCCTCGACCCTCTTCACCAGATCCGATACAGCCTGCGGCAGAGCCGTTACCAAGGTCAGAACTAAGGCTCCTGAGTTGTGTCTTCTACAGCCTACATTCTCAGTGGGCGTCGACCTGAACGAAATAAAATGTATGCGTAGCTATTACGGCGTTCGGCGTATTGTGACCCAAAAGGGCCTGTTGCGACGGACCAGTCGTTTCGTCGGCCCACGCATCTCACCTCAAGCGAAGATGAGTCAGAACGCAAGAACGCAATATTGCTGACCAAACTCGAAGAATTTTAAGAGGGCAACGTTTCTTGCGTTGAAGTACCATTTATTGGGGGTGAGCGAAGTCATTGATAGTCTCGCCACTCGATAAGTTCTATGAAAGATGTGACCGCCGGCAACGTTTTCCAGTTTCTGCTAACAAGATACTGTGAAGTGATCAGAGCGCTCGGAGTAACACCCGCCGAGCTTACGGACGACTTCGATCTCCTGTTAAACGGAGTCATCGATTCGTATGGCATAGTCGAGATGATTAGCGCAATAGAAGAGGAGTTTAGGATACAACTAGACTTTGCAGCACTGGATGCCGAACAGATCACAATTCTGGGCCCGTTGTCCCGTTATATTGCAGATAATGCACGCGCACACTGAATCTACCGACCGAAAATCGTTGAACTCTGTGGTGAATTGTGTTTCAAGCGAAGCTATCGCAAGCAATAACGCCGGTGATGTTGTTGGATACTCCAAGGGTCCCGGAGGCCTGCGCGCGTTTCTGTGAGCTAAACGGGTCGGCATGCAGGATCTTGGAGTCTTCCCGGCGGAAATTCGAGCCGAGCTCTCGATTGCAAACAACTTGGTACCCCTTACCTTCGCTGGCGCCTTCGCCTTCGCCAAGCGAATCGCCATCGGAATTGCCGAGCGAAACCGGATCCGCATCTGCTCCCGGTGAGACAATGTCGCCACAGCTCAGCGCAATTGCTACGCCTGAATCAACATCGACAGGCACGCCCAGAGCAGCGACGTAACCGGCGCCGTGGAAACTCTTAGCGCAATCGGCTATCGTTACTGTTTCGGACTGGGCGAAGAGGAAACTCTTCTGACGCTGGCCAGCATACCGCTCGCCTCCGCGCTGGAATGCGCCCCGGAACCGCGCGTTTTAGCCTTCCAGCATTGTAGAGCGGAAAGCGCAGTCCTGCCTTACGAACCTGATGATACAATCGGAGTTTCGCGAAACCAGTAATTTGGAGGAGCCCTAATGCAGCAGCTTGAGATCGATCACTTGCCTTATTTCTGTTCGTTCGCCAGCGGTTGTGCGGGATTCCTATCGCTGTTAATTGCGGCAGGCGGTCTTTTCTCGAGTCCAGATGAAGGCCCGGCCGTTTGTGTGATGGCGGACAGCAGGCCGCCGGGTATTCCTTTCGATTTATTGCGAGAAAGAATCCCGGGTTCCGACCACAGCTCCGCGTTTCTGGTCGGACGAGAGGAGCGCGGTTACCAGGTGTTGGGAATCAGCTACTACTCCACGACGAGAAAACTGGTTCCCCTTGTCGAGATCGTAAAACGGACCGTGGATATGATACAGGGTCTTGCGACTGAGCTTGGTCTGGATTTGGTTGAACGTGATGTGGCCATTCATTATCGCAATATCTTCCTGGATACGTGGAAGATGGTGACACGATATCTTCGGATACCTCACGTGGAACATATTATGGATGAAATGGCCGAACGGGCGCATTGTGGGGCAACCGATGGGGTGATTTCACTGGGGAAGCTGCATCGCGGCCAGCGGGGTCGTCTTCATGTCGTTGTTAACTATGGGATAGGACTTCATCTCGGCGTTTGCATTCTGGAGGAGCGCGATTCCAACGGAGCCGGAAATTGATTACCATTATTTCCCTCAGTGGTCTCACAATCCAACGGCGAAGTCGGGTCCTTTTGCGGACAGAAAATCTGTTTTAGACGATAGCGGATGAAATTCCAAGATGAGGAGCGGCCAGAGCGGTTTCTGCGGGGACTTAAGAATCGGATCCTTCAGGCGCTCGCTCGCCATGCGCCGGGTGCGACGAGCTGGCGCGTATGGCTCAACCGGTGGCGGGGTGTCAATATTGGACGGAATGTGTGGATCGGTTACGACGCCATTATAGAGACATCACGTCCAGATTTGGTCACCATCCGTGACCGTGCGGCAGTTCAAATACGCGCTACAATCATCGCGCACTTCCGCGAGCAGGAAGGTGTAGTCATCGAGGAGGACGCCCTCGTCGGAGCAGGGGCTATCGTGTTGCCGAACGTGACGATCGGGCAAGGATCAATCGTCACCGCCGGAAGCGTCGTAACCAAGTCAGTGCCTCCGAAAACGATGGTGCAAGGCAACCCGGCGCGGCCCATCGCGACAGTCGAAGTGCCGCTGCGAATGGACGTTTCATTAAAGGAATTTAGCAAAGGTTTGCGACCGATCCGAGGGAATCTGCCCGAGAATTGAGGATTCGCTACTGGTGGCTTCGATTTCCGCAGGAAAGATTCCCAACTTGTAGTTGAGAGCATCGCGTAAATCACCTTAGAACTCTTCAATTATCTCACAAATAGCAAACAGCGATTTTCTCGTGGAAAAGAGATGATTGTCCGGGAAACTGAGAACTCAGGAACACCTATAAAAGAAGCGTCAACACCTTCCGCGGCATTAACGACCGGCCGACCGTCTCGACGTCCTTTGACGTTTATCTTCTTCACTGCGGCATTGATCGTCGCATTCGCAGGTCCTCTCGCGTCGCTTGCAATTCACGCAGCCGGCAGTGAGCTCCATTCACACATCCTGTTGATTCCGTTTGTCGCGGCTTACCTCATCTACATTCGTCGCGAGCAACTGCCCAAGGAATTTTATGCCTCTCCGGGGTGGGCAACAGTTGCCTTTATCATTGGTCTGGCAGCAGTCATCGCGGGGCGGAGGGAAGGTGTCTTCGGACGGTCTCTCAGCCAGAATGATTACCTTGCCTTAATGATCTTCTCATTTGTCTGCCTGCTCGCAGCCGGGGGATTTTTCTTGCTCGGTCGGAAGTGGATGGCGGCGGCAGCTTTTCCATTTGCATTTCTCATCTTCATGGTCCCATTGCCCGACCGTGCCGCCAATTTCCTGGAAACTACTTTGGAGCTCGGATCCACCGAAGCCGCGAATCTCTTTTTTAACCTGACGGGTATGCCGGTGTTACGGGACGGAACAATTTTCCAATTACCGACGATCACGATACAGGTAGCGCAGGAATGCAGTGGGATCCGATCGAGCTGGGTACTTCTTATCACCAGCCTTCTTGCCGCGAATCTTTTCTTGAAGAGCCCGTGGAGAAGACTCGTGCTCGTGGCCGCGGTCATTCCACTTGGAATTTTACGTAACGGGCTTCGCATCCTTTTTATCGGACTACTCTGTGTGCACATCGGTCCGGAAATGATCCACAGCGTCTTCCACAGGCGGGGGGGGCCGCCGTTTTTTGTCCTTTCCCTTATCCCTTTGTTTGTGCTTTTATGGTGGTTGCGACGGGGCGAGATGATCAGAAATCAGAGCAGGGCCAGGGTAGATGTTTGAACGGCAGCCGGAGGCGCTGGCGGGAGTTGGCGTTCATTTATTTTAGGCGTTTCTCTTGCATCGCAGCAGCCGGGCAAGCTAAGGTATGCGCGAGAACGAAATTTGCGCTGGTGTTGTTTCGCGCCTTACGGCAAGATGCGGCAAACGCAGGCGAATTCTGCGAAAAGATATGGTTCAACAACTGATCGAAAAAAATAAAGGACGGCGGAAGCACACCGTTAGGTCCTATCCGTTAGCGATAGCAAGTTGCCTGATGAGAACGGTATCGACTGCCCATGTTGGGCCGCTGGCTGCGCTGGTGGTGGTGTTCTGCATCAGTTGTCATAGCGGCATCGATGCGCCGACACTTCCAGATCAGCCAACAGCTAAAACGCCTGTCAGTCTTGCTCCGGGCGATGTGGTTAAACTTACCTTTCCGGCCGCACCTGACTTCAATCAAACACAAAAAATTCGCGCAGATGGAAAACTCAGTTTGCCGCTGATTGGCGAGGTAACTGCCTCCGGGAAATCCGTGTCACAGTTTCAAAATGAGCTGATACAACTTTACAAGCCACAGCTCAGGAATAGCGACGTGATTGTGACCCTCGAGAATGCTGTCGGACAGGTCGTCGTGTCCGGCGCTGTGGCTAGGCCTGCCAAGCTCACGTTTGAACGGCCGACAACAGTATTACAGGCTATCATGGAGGCAGGCGGTATTAATGAATTTGGGAATTTACGAAAAGTTCATCTCATCCGTACCGTAAATGGTAAGCAGCGGACCCAGGTACTTGACTTGAGACCGACGCTGGCCGGCAAGGCAACCAGCGCTTTTTATATTCGGGACGGCGACGTAATCTATGTCCCACAGAGCATGTTTTGAGCTGTCGAAGGCGACTCGGTTTCCTTGCAACTGTAACCTTCAGCGCGGTTGAAGCGCAGCCCGATCTGGCTAGGTAGAATCCAGAATCAAGAGACACCGACGGATAATTCGTTGGGGACCGACGCCGGTCGACCTGATCCGCAAAGAGTAAAGATGATTTGGGTACGGTCTCTCTCAAAACGCCACGGGTGTCGGCTAAGGAGTGCCAGTCGGGCTCGAGTTGGGTGTTGGTATGGCAGTCGGGCTCGGATCGGGCGTTGGCGATGGAGTCAGGCTGGGATTGGCAGATGGAGTAGGGCTTGAACTCGGATCGGGTGTCGGAGTGGCGGTTGGGCTCGGCGTTGGCGTAGGAGTCGGACTAGGATTGGGTGTTGGTGATGGAGTGGGGCTTGGTGTTGGTGTCGGTGATGGAGTCGAACCAACACTTGGTGAGGGCGTTGGAGTTGGGGTCGGTGTCTGAGATGATGTTGGAGATGGGCGGGGGCTGGGCGAATGTGCAGGGGTGGAGGTTGGCGTGGGTGAATGCGATGAAGGTGAGGGTGCAGGGGTTCGTATTGGTGACGGGCTCGGAGTCGGGCTCACCGGAGGAATGGGCGTAGGCGTAAGAAGTGAGGTCCGAGAGGGCAGTCGAGGGTGGACTCGGCGTCGGCGTTGGCGTAGGCGATGGCGGTAATGGCGTGGGTGAAAGCGGGGTTGGTGGCCGATTTTTGGAGTCCGCGACCGGGTAGCAATTGAGGTCGGCGTCCTGTATGAGATTTCGTTGGAGTGCGCGCTTTCCATGCCGGCAGCATTGTAATCGGTGACGGCAAAAAAGTACGTGGTGCCGTCAGCTAAGTTGGACAACAATGTTGATGTGTTTTTTCCGAGTTCCAGTGTCTGAGTATAAACGCCGCTCTTCGTTCCGGCGTACAGGCGGTAACCGGCGATACCGGGCGCGGGATTAGGATCCCAGGCCAATGCGACACTTTGGGCAGCTTGCGTCCTGGAAAGGAAGCTCCCTAAAAGGAGTAGTCCGCAGAAGGCGGCTATTATCTGAACATGGACAATATTGTAGTTGTATTGGATGCAAGGGCAATAGCAGAGGTCGTGCCCCGACGTTTCACGGGCCTGAGCAATTCATCTCAACTTTTTCACCGCGCAATTTATCGAGCAACACCAACCCCAGGTCGGTAAGCCAGGAGTGCGATTCGTGGGGAGAGGCATGCAGTCCATCGCCCGATCAAGCGAAACGGTCTCAGCTTGAGTTTAAGTAGAACGCGAGGACTCCTCGTTAGGGGTAACCGCTATGGTGTCCTCGGCCATGGCCTTGAGACTTACTAGGTGATGGCGTTGGTGAAGGAGTCGGAGTTGGCGAGGGAGTTGCGGTTGGAGTTGGGGTGGGAGTCGCAACAGGAGTAGGTGTCGGCGACGGAGTTGGTACGGGAGTGGGCGTAGGCGTCGGTGTCGGGACAGGAGTTGGCGTAGGAGAAGGGGATGGGGTCGGCGTCGGCGTTGGCGTTGGCGTGGGAGTCGGCGTCGGCGTTGGCGTGGGAGTAGGAGTCGGCGTTGGAGTCGGAGAAGGAGTTGGAGTTGGAGTGGGAGACGGGGTTGGTGTGGGAGACGGGGTTGGTGTTGGGGTCGGCGTCGGCGTTGGCGTGGGAGTAGGAGTCGGCGTTGGAGTCGGAGAAGGAGTTGGAGTGGGAGACGGGGTTGGTGTTGGGGTCGGCGTCGGCGTAGGCGAAGGAGTCGGAAATGGCGTCGGAGTTGGAGTTGGAGATGGCGTTGGCGTTGGCTTAGGAGTCGGAGTGGGAGTGGGGGATGGAGTCGGAGTCGGCGTTGGAGATGGCGTTGGCGTTGGCGTTGGAGCCTTGTATGAAACTTCACTAGAACGTGCGCTTTCGATGCCAGAACTAGTGTAATCAGTGACGGCAAAGAAATACGTGGTACCGTCGACCAAATTGGACACTTGAGTTGAGGTGTTGTTTCCAACTTCGATCTGCTGAGTATAAACCCCACTCGTTGTTCCAGCATATAACCGATAGCCAGCAATATTTGATGCGGTGTTAGCGTTCCACGCCAGGGAAACACTTTGGGCGGCTTGGGCTGCTTTGAAACTCCCTAAAGTGAAAGCAATAAAGAGCGCGCCCACGCGGAGCGTCATTCTTACTGTGGCTATATGGTAATTATTGTTGATATCAGAATTATAGCAGTCGCCATGCCCGATTCTTGGAGAATTAAAACCGATGCCGAATTCAGTCAGCCGCGAACAGATGTCGCAGGGATCGAGAGTCGTCTGTCCGTTTGAATTAGCGCAGACGGCAACTCCAAAATCAGGCTGGCACCAGAGAGGAACTTCTCGACTCCGCTAAACAAGAATCTCGTTTTCCGCAAAGTGCTACCGAAGAAGCGCTAATTGGAGCGGGCAATGTTTATGGGGTTTTTCCTGAATCCAATGGAGAAAAAGCGTATCATGGGCGAGAGGCATTACCGCTTGCGTTTTCAGCGAGGTGGATTAACCCGCTTTAACAGTGATTTTTATGCGATGCGCTTCTCCGGGCTCTTCCCGCTTGCGAGGCGGGACGGTTTATCGCGCCTCGACTCGAGTGATGAGAGGGTCGTGCTCGGTAGTTCGCACGCCCCATCGAACCTGATTTGAACTCAAGTTCTGCATTAGCATTCGGGGCAGCCTTGTTCTGTTGCGCCCTGGCCTTGGCGGTTATCATCCGCAAACGCCTCTCCATTATAACTGGTTGCTTCTCGGTCGGAATGTTGCTGTTTGCTCTTGAGAGTGCGTTAACCGGTATGAGCTTTAGTACGGCCTCAGCCGAGAGAGTGGCGCTGTGGCAGACGCTGGGTTTGCTCGTAAAGTCCCTTCTGAGCGGAGTCTGGCTGTGCTTCAGCCTGACCTATGCAAGGGGGAACTATCAAGAGTTCCTCGCCAGATCACGATTCATTCTTGTCGCCGCTTTTCTGCTCCCAATTGCTTTGCTGCCTGCGTTGTATGCGCCATTCATTGGCATTCTTGTTTACGCACGGCCTGCTCCGGGTTGGTGGATTGCCTTTGGTGGTCCAGCGAGTGCGTTAAACGTTATCTTATTAATCTTTACCATTCTGATTCTGATGAATTTGGAGCGGACCTTTCGGTCTGCCGTCGGAACGATGCGATGGCGCATTAAGTTTCTGGTCCTGGGATTAGGTATCGTGTTTGGAGCGAGGATCTACACCCGGACCGAGGCGCTGCTATTTTCCGGGCAGAGTTTGGCCTTAGCCGGAGTTGAAACAGGCTCGCTTTTGATCGGATCAACCTTGATGGCAATCGCGTACTTCCGGAGCGATTTCGGGGACGTTGATGTCTATCCGTCGCGCGCCGTTCTGCACACCTCTCTGACCGTGCTTTTGACGGCTGGTTATCTCTTTGCTGTCGGCGTTCTCGCGCAAATCGTGGCGCGGATGGGTGGCTCGGGAAATTTTCAGATCGAGGCTCTCTTAGTGCTGCTGGCGATCGTTCTTCTGGCTGTTTTGCTGCTGTCGGACCGTTTCCAGCGCAGCGTGCGGCAGTTGCTTAGCCGGCATTTCAAGAGACCGCAGTACGACTTTCGAGAAATCTGGCGTCGTTTTACTCACCATATGTCCAGCGCACTGGATGAGCCCACATTGTGCACTGCGGCGGCGAAGTCAGTTTCGAGCACATTCAATGCCTTGTCTGTGACGATCTGGCTCTACGATGAATCGAGCGACAGCCTGGTTTTTGGTGCATCAACGTCTAAATCCCAGCACGACACTTCCCGATCCACGCTGAATCCGAGCCTGGTAGCGGAACTACGACATGTATTTCAACCTTTTAATCTCGAAAAGGCGAAACAGAGCTGGGCCGAGCTTCTGCGAAAAATCAGTATCGGTCATTTTCCCGAGGGTGGAGATCGAATTGGCGTTCCGCTGACGTCAGGCGATCGATGGCTTGGTCTGATAGTTCTGGCGGATCGCGTAGGCGGCAGCGGATACACTTTCGAGGAATATGATCTTCTCGATTGCATCGGTGATCAAATTGCCGCGAGTCTGCTGAACCTTCGTCTTTCCGCGGAGCTAATGCTGGGCAAAGAGCGGGAGGTATTTCAAGCCATTTCCGCGTTCTTTGTTCACGATCTTAAGAACACCGCTTCGACCCTGAACCTGATGCTGCAGAATCTGCCGGTGCATTTTGATAATCCGGCTTTTCGGGAGGATGCTCTGCGTGGCATCGGTAAAACCGCGCACCGGATTAACCAACTCATCGAACGATTGAGTGTTTTGCGGCGGAAGCTTGAACTGAAACCGGCAGAGTGCGACTTTAACGAATTGGTAACCGAGGCGCTTGAGACTCTGAATGGAGCTTCCGAAGTCGAATTGATCAAGGAGCTAAAACCGCTCCCCAAATTGTTGGCAGATCGTGAACAGCTCCATAGCGTCGTCACGAATCTGCTGCTCAACGCCCGTGATGCGATTGGTTCGAAAGGACGGGTGACGGTGCGGACTGACTATCGCGACGACTGGATTGCGCTTTCAATTGCCGACGATGGCTGCGGGATGACTCCGGCCTTCTTAAAGGATTCACTTTTTCGACCCTTTCAAACGACCAAGAAAAAGGGTCTCGGTATAGGCATGTTTCAGTCAAAAATGATTATCGAAGCACATCGCGGCAACATTCAGGTAAAGAGTGAACTTGGAGTTGGCACCACCTTTCACGTTAGGTTGCCTCTGAAGTCTTGAACCGGCATGAAACCTAAAGTGCTGATTGTTGACGATGATGAAGAGATTCGAGTCCAGATGAAATGGGCACTGGGCAAGCAATATGAGGTTCTTCTAGGGGAAGATCGACCCGGGGCCGTGAAACTATTTAAGAGCGAACGTCCTGTCGTTACCCTGCTCGATCTGGGGCTACCGCCGCAGCCCAATGAGTGTGCCGAAGGATTAAGGGCACTTTCCGACCTGCTGGGGGTCGACGAAACCGCCAAAATTATAGTGATCTCTGGGCAAGGGGAAAAGGGGAGCGCCCTCCAGGCGGTCGGGGCGGGCGCCTACGATTTTCTGTGCAAGCCGATTGAAATGGAGGAACTGAAATTTCTCCTCCGCCGATGTATCTACGTCGCCGAACTGGAAAGAGAATTCCGTCAGTTGCAACAGACGGTTCGGGCGGAAGGTTTCGAAGATATGCTGGGTGCTAGCCCTCAGATGCATGGTGTCTTTGCTTACATCCGCAAAGTGGCGAACACTACCGCCCCGGTTCTGTTGCTCGGAGAAAGTGGAACCGGCAAGGAAATGGTCGCCATGGCGATCCATCGTCGCAGCTCGCATAAGGGTGGACCATTTATCGCGATTAATTGTAATGCCATTCCGGAGAACCTGCTCGAGAGCGAGCTTTTCGGGCATGAAAAGGGGGCGTTCACTGGCGCGCACGCTCAACGCAAAGGAATGATTGAATCGGCTGGCGAAGGAACCCTTTTTCTTGACGAAATCGGTGAGTTACCGGCTGCTGTTCAGGTCAAGCTGCTCCGTTTTCTACAGGAACAGCGATTTCAGCGGGTCGGGGGTAGACAGGAGATACAAATTGATACGCGCATAATAGCGGCTACAAATGTTGATCTAAAACAGGCGGTAGCTGAAGCCAAATTCCGGGAAGATTTGTACTTTCGCCTGGCAGTGGTCGTGATTAATCTGCCGCCTTTGCGTGAGCGAGTGGACGATGTCGTTCTATTGGCGCGCGAGTTCCTTCACAAATATGCCGCACAGAATGGAAAGACGAACCTGACATTCACTCCCGAAGCTTTGCGTGCGATCAACTGTCATCCCTGGCCAGGCAACGTGCGCGAACTGCAAAACCGTGTGAAGCGCGCAGTCATCATGGCTGATGGAAAACGGATAACAGAAGTAGATCTCGAGCTGTCTTCTTCCCCAAATCCGGCCGGTTCGGCTACGCTCAAGGAAGCCCGTGAAGGTGTCGAGCGTGAATTGATTCAACGGACCTTGAAAAGACACCTGGGCAAGGTCACTTCCGCCGCAGCCGAACTGGGAATCAGCCGTCCCACTCTTTATGAACTGATGGACAAGTTGGGCATCGCCAAGCCGTAAAATGGGGGTTTATTGAGCGCTGGCCAATAGAAACTATTCACGCCGTGGTTATACTATGATTTTGCCTGCTGCCACTGGACAACTACTAAGGTTTATCTTTTTCAGGGTTTTCGTCGCAGTTTTCTTTATTTCTGTGTCTGTTGGCTGCAGTCCGGCGGCGAAAAGGTCGCGCGTGCTGGCGCGCGCCGATGAGTACTTCAAAGCCGGCGACTACGACAAAGCCAGAATAGAATACCTAAACCTGCTTCGGATCGATCGCGTAAACCCGACTGCGATCAGGCAATTGGCGATCATTTGGTTTGAAGACGGCGCAGCCTTGCGGGCGCTTCCTTATCTCAAGGCTGCACGCGAACTTGACCCGAACAATCTTACTATCCGAACAAAGCTTGCCTCGGCATTTCTCGCTTTGGGAGAACCTGAGGAAGCGAGAAAGGAAGCTTGGTCGATTCTCCAGCAGTCTCCCAGCAGCAGCGACGCTCTTCTCACTCTGGTTGAGTCGGTCCGAACTGAAGAAGAGCTCAAGGACGTGGAACAAAAGCTCCAACAGATTAAAGTACCGGAAAGCTCGGCCCTGCACTTGATCTTGGGTAATCTGGCGTTGCGGAAGAATGATCCGACAACAGCAGAAAGTGAATTGCATCGCGCCATCGAGTTGGAGCCTAAATCCCCGATTGCCCATATGGTAATGGCGAACTTCTACTTGTCGCGCCATGAGCTCGGCCGCACTGGCGAAGAATTGAAGGCTGCGGCCGAACTCGCCCCAGTCAGATCCACTCATAGGCTGAAGTATGTGGACTTCCAAGCTCGAAATGGCGCGTTGAACGACGCTCAGGCCAGCCTCAAGGAAATCACACGGCAGACTCCCGATTATCTCCCCGCCTGGCTTGTTTCCGCCCAGCTCGCGTTTAACCAAGGGAAATACGACGAATCACTATCGCTGCTCGAGAATGTCACCAGCCGGGATCCTGAAAATATCGATGCTCGCCTTTTCCAGGCTCGCGCGCTGTTGGCAAAAGGGGAAAGTAAAAAGGCGGTCAGCGGCCTGGAGGCATTGGACAAGACCTACCCCAATGTTCCTGGCATCAAGTACTATCTGGCGCGGGCTTACGTTCAAAACAACCAACCCACGCAGGCGACCGCAGAACTGAACAAGGCGGTGGCGACAAAGCCGGACTATGGCGAAGCGGTTATGTTGCTCGGCGAGCTCAATCTTCGGGCGGGCAATTTTCAGCCGGTCATTTCGGCGATGACAGATTTGCTAAAAAGGCGGCCCGGCACGGCGGCAGCCCAAACTCTTTTGGAGGAAGCGTACCGGTCGACGGGGCGACTGGACGAAGCGGCCGCAGTGATGCGCGAACAGATTAAGGCGTTACCGAAGAATGCCCAGGCCTACTTTCTCCTGGGTGTGATTTTGCGGCAGCAGAACAAAACCGCTGAAGCGCGTGAAGCGTTTCAAAAAACTATCGAGCTCGCTCCGGATAATCTATTGCCAGTGGATCAGCTGGTCGAGCTGGACATTGCAAACAAGGATTTTGAGGCCGCGATGCGCCGTGTGCAAGCTGCGATACAGAAGGCGCCGAATTCGGCGCCTTTACGGTTGGTTGAAGCGAAGGTTTACATCGCCCAACTGGCATGGGATCAGGCGGAGGCTGCCCTTCGCAAAGCACTGGAATTGGACCAGAATCTTCCAAGCGCCCATGAATTATTGATCTCTACCTACATCGCGGCCAATAAGCTCCCTCAAGCAATTAACCAGCTTCAGGTATACCTTTCGAAATGGCCGGATGATCAACGCGCGCTATTGACGCTCGGAGAGATTTACGACAAACAAAAAGACCCGGTCAAAGCCCGCGAAGCCTACGAAAAAATCCTGGCCAAGAATTCTGAGTCCGTTCCAGCGCTAAATAATCTCGCGTATCTATACGCCGACAAGTTGAACGAGGTGGACAAAGCGTACGAATTGGCGCGAAAAGCGCGCGAACTGGGATCCGATCCCGCCGTAGCCGACACCTTCGGCTGGGTCCTTTTCAAGAAAGGAGATTATCGGCAGGCGCTGGACCTATTCCAGAAAGGCGCCGGGAAGCTGCCTCACAATCCCGACGCTCAGTTTCACTTGGGTATGGCCAGTTACATGATGGGCCAAGCCGACGCGGCGCGGGCCGCCTTCCAGGAAGCTTTGAAGGCAGGAACAGACTTCGCCGGGAAAGAAGAGGCCAAGCGTCGCCTCGCGCTGCTTGGCGATGACAGCGCGACGAAGCTCTCCACTGAGCAACTTGAATCAATGCTGAAACAGCAGCCGGACGACCCGATAGGACGAATACGCCTGGCCGATTCCTATGAAAAACAAGGGGCATTTGCGAAAGCGGCGGCTGAATACGAACGCGCTTTGACGATAAACCCGAAGCTGATTCCAGCACTGATAAAGCTGGCTCAGCTTAATGGTGGCCCGTTACACAACGGTGAGAAAGCACTCGAATTCGCAAAGAAAGCGCGCGACCTCGCGCCCAGAGATCCTAAAATCGCCGGCATACTGGGTGGGATTGCTTATCGCGCCAGCAGCTTCAGTTGGGCATATAGCCTCCTGCAAGAGAGTGCACGGCAACTCGCGGATGATCCGGCAGTTCTTCACGATTACGCGCTGGCTGCCTACAGTCTGGGAAAGGTTCCTGAGGCTCGCGAGTTGATGGGGCGCTCCCTCCAGGCGGCTCCGGATTCATCAGTTTCGGAAGACGCGAAATCGTTTTTGAAAATGACAGCATTGGCTGAAAATCCAAAAGATGCTCCTGGCGCCGAATCTGACGTCGAGAAACTTCTCAAAGCGGATCCTGACAACGTGCCGGCATTGACCGCGCGGGCGGCCATCGA
>Ga0070697_100001364_pt1 | contig 18482 bp, 17 predicted proteins | sample KBSK1501metaG_FD_65475 | JGI IMG/M metagenome (GOLD analysis project Ga0070697, IMG submission 65475) | Corn, switchgrass and miscanthus rhizosphere microbial communities from Kellogg Biological Station, Michigan, USA - KBS K1-50-1 metaG | ecosystem: Host-associated > Plants > Roots >... | reverse complement strand
GCCAGGACGTCGGGGTTCGCCCGGGCCTGTCCGACCGTTTCCGGATCATCTGGCCAGTCCGGCGTCAGCGGCGCGTAGCCGGCCTGCTGGAACAAGTCCGCCCAGCTGGCCCAGCTGCCCGGCAGCAGCCACAGGCCGTGGATGAACACGACCGGGGTGCGGCCCGAGGCGTTGGCCGCCTCGATCTCCCGGTGCTCCCGCCCGGATATTGACGCCATGCGACTGAGTGACATGAGTGTCTCCTCTCCTGGTCAATAGCACCACTGTCGCGCTCGCCTGCGAGGATCGCCTCCGTGAGAATCCCTAGTGAAGCCCCCTAGGCACTGCACGGCCATCGGCGCCGTGATCAGTCGTTGCGCTGGCGTCGGCTCCCGGGCCTAACGCGTCTGGCTCCGAGGCCTGCCCCGCGAACAGCAGCCAATGAGAACGCGCGAGCCTTTTCGGCAGCCCATGCCATCGCCGGCCCGTTCAGGGCCGGAGCGTGACCTGGACGGCTCATGGCCTGGGGGCATCCGCCGGGGATTGGCGGGCTCCGGCTGGGGGATCGGCGCTGGGGACTTCGACGGATGCGAGCGCCGCTGGGCGGGAGGGACGCTGCGTGGTGACTCACCCGAAACGGAACGACCAGGCACACGCTGGAGGAACAGGATGAAGATCGTCGTCATCGGCGGAACCGGGCTGATCGGGTCAAAGCTCGTGTCGAGACTCCGCGACCAGGGGCACGAGGCGGCGGCGGCATCGCCGGGCACGGGCGTAGACACCGTCACCGGCCAGGGACTGGCCGAGGCGCTCGCGGGCGCCCAGGTCGTGGTCGACGTGTCGAACGCGCCCGACTGGGGTGACGCGGCGGTGATGGAGTTCTTCCGGACCTCCGCGCGCAACATCCTCGCCGCGGAGACCGCCGCCGGGATCGGCCACCACGTGGCGTTGTCGGTCGTCGGCACCGACCGGCTGCAGGGCAGCGGTTACTTCCGCGCCAAGCTCGCCCAGGAGGAAGGAATCAAGGCCGCTGCCGTCCCGAGCACGATCCTGCGCGCGACGCAGTTCTTCGAGTTCATCGGCCGCATCGCCGATTCCAGCACCCATCACGGGACGGTTCGGCTGCCGCCCCTCTTCTTCCAGCCCGAAGCGGCCGATGACGTTGCCGCCGCCCTGGCCGATATCGCCGGGGGCGCGCCGGTCAACGGCACCGTCGAGCTGGCCGGCCCGGAACGGTTCCGGCTGGACGAGCTCGTCCGGCATTACCTGCGCGCCAGCAAAGATCCGCGGCACGTCGTGACCGATGCCCGCGCACCCTACTACGGCCTGCACGTCACCGATGAGCGCGCCCTCATCCCCGGCGACAACCCCCGCATCGGCGCGACCCGCTTCGCGGACTGGCTCGCCCGGTCCGCCAGGCCGGCCACCCCCCAGCCGCACCTCCCGGAAGGAATCTCCGCATGAAACCGACCATGACTGTCACCAGGACACACGCACCAGTCGTGCTAGAACCGGCGTCGCAGACGTTCGTCGAGGCGACCGCCGCGCCGCCGTCCCTCTACCAGCTCACCCCAGCCGAAGCCCGCAAGGTCCTCGACGACGTCCAGGCCGCGCCGATCGACAAGCTGCCCGTCGAGGACCGCTGGGTCACCGTCCCAGCCGATGCCGGCGACGTGCGGGTCCGCATCATCCGGCCGCCGGACGCCGGAGGGACGCTGCCGGCGATCCTGTACATGCACGGCGGCGGCTGGGTACTCGGCAACGCCGGAACGCACGACCGGCTGGTCAGGGAACTGGCCGTCGGCACCGGCGCCGCCGTCGCGTTCGTCGAGTACGACCGCTCGCCGGAGGCGGCCTACCCCGTCGCCCTCGAACAGGGGTACGCCACAGCCCAGTGGATCGTGCGCGAAGGCGCCGCCAACGGCCTCGACCCGGAGCGGATTGCCGTCGCCGGCGACTCGGTCGGCGGCGGGATGACCGCGGCGCTGGCGCTGATGGCCCGCGAGCGCGGCGACGTGCGCTTCATCCACCAGTCCATGTACTACCCGGTCACCGACGCCGCGATGGACACCGGCTCGTATAAGCAGTTCGCCGAAGGCTACTTCCTCACCGCGAAGTCGATGGCGTGGTTCTGGAACGCCTACCTGCCCGATGCCGGGCGACGCGCCGAGCCGTTCGCCTCACCGCTGCGCGCGAGCGACGAGCAGCTCACCGGGCTTCCCCCGGCATTCGTGATCGTCGATGAGGCCGACGTACTGCGCGACGAGGGCGAAGCCTACGCGGCCCGGCTACGCGCGGCCGGCGTCGCCGTCACCACCGTCCGCTATGACGGCATCACGCACGATTTCATGATGCTCAACCCGCTCAGCGGCACCCACGCCACCCGAGCCGCCATCGCCCAGGCCATCTCCATCCTGCGCGGCGTGTTCTACGGCACCCAAGCCACGCCTGGAGAAACATGATGAGCACCCCAGCCGGCGATAACGCCTTCCTGCACGAACTCGAACTCGATGTCAGCACGGAGCTGACCCTGGCCGAGACCGGCCCGCCGGAGGAAGAGGCCGTCGGCATACCAGTCGACGAATGGCTGTCCGATCCGGCCGATGAGCAGCGCTACGAAGTCGGGCTTCGCAACCTTCTCGGCGCGGTCGAGGCCCTCGAAGACGACTCCGGCTTCCATCCTTCGCCGGCCGAAGCGCCCGAGGCTGGCGAAACGGCGCCGTGTACGCCTGATGGCCGGCATCGGCGCACCGTGACGGAAGGCTGGTGAACCATGCAGGTCACACGACAGCACGTGGTCGACATCCTGCGGATAGCGGCACTCCCGGAACTGGCCGAGGAGGCATACCGGGTGCTACCCGACCCCGTCGAGTACAACCACGCGGAACGCTTCCTCGCCCAGTACGGCATCACCAAAGACGAGCTGATCAGCCGCCGGGGAGGAAGCCCGTAGCCGTACGTCCCAGCCCCGGGCAATCCTGTCGCGTAATGAGATCGCCCCCTCTTGACAGCGCTCTTGGCCCGCAGCTGAGGCATCGCCCAGGGCACACCAGCTCCGGCCCGGGATCACCGCCGGGGACTTCGAAAGATGCGAGCGCCGCTGGGCGAGAGGGACGCTGCGAGGTGACCATCTTGCACCGAGCACGGAGAAGGACGAATCATCATGAGCAAGCATTTCGTGGCTGGCCGGCCGGAGCCGACCACCCATGCAGCTAATCCCTTCCTGTGGTCACCCCCACCTACCTGGGCTGGTCTGGCCGGTCAGGTCCGGGACGTCATCGATGATCTGCCCCGGTTCCCCGCTGCGCCGCTGCAGCGGCGCTGGCACCAGACCTGGGGGGCCACCCCGGCGGAGGTGGCCGCGGAGATGCCCGGTGATCGCCTGCTGCCCCGCGCCCAGTACCGCTGCACCCGCGCGATCACCATCGGCGCCAGCTCGGAGGAGGTGTGGCCGTGGCTGGTCCAGGTCGGGTGCCTGCGTGGCGGCTGGTACGCCGACGACCTTCTGGATAACTTCGCTCGTCCCAGCGTCCGGCGGATCGTCCCCGAACTGCAGGACCTCCGGGTCGGTCAGTGGCTGGCGTGGGTCCCGAAACCCTCCGAGCGGACAGCGTTCGTTGTCGACAGCTTCGCCCGGCCGTCATGGCTGCTGTGGCGTTCGCCGAACCGCACCTGGGCCTGGCGCCTGATCCCGCACGGCAGCGAGCGGACCCGGGTGGTCACCCGGTTGCGCACCGTCTATGAGTGGCGACGGCCGCTGGCGCTGGGTACGGTACTGCTGATGGAACTCGCCGACTATCCGATGATGCGGCGAATGCTGCTGGGAATCCGAGAGCGGGCCGAGGCTGAGCAGGCGCTTGCCCCGGAATCTGGATGACGCCCACTTCGGCCGCGGAGGCTAGGTACGCAACCTGCATCAGCTGGCACGCCGTGATGGGGCGAATAAGCAAAGCCCAGGTCAGCAACAAGCGGGCAAAGCATTCTCACGGAGAACTCCCGAAGTGGGACTGACCAAGCACACGCCCGCCTACGTGACCCTGCACAAGGGGCAGCCAGCACGGTTATGCCGGGTAAGTCCATGTAGAACAGCCTCATGGGGACTCGACAAGGATCTGACGGCGATCCGCGTCATCGGGCGCCCAGCCGACCAGGAGGTTGAGCAGTTGGCCGGTATCGCGCTGCCCGTCCGGGAGATGCGCCAGTCCGAGCCCAGGAGCCGGTCGGGGCTGGCGGTGACCAGGGCCCGGCCGATCGGCTGCACGGATGACAAGGGTCGGCCCGGCGCGACGCGGTAGGGCCCGGACCGTTTGATATAGCAGTGGCGGTCGGCCAGTACCACGACGAAGCGATCGAAATCGGCCTGGGTCAGCCCATCGGACTGTTTCATGTACCCCATGTGATCGATGACGAAGGTGTCCTCGAAGTCGCTGAAGAAGGGCAGCAGATCCCGACGATGGTGCTAGGGGTGTAGAACTGCAGATATCATCCGCGCGGCCGGGCACGGTCGGCGATCGTGCGGATATAGGCGATGATGTCCCGGTCGGCCAGGATGCGCGGGCGAAATGGTCGAGCCCGATCGCCCGGATCCCCGCCCGGTGGTAGCGGTCGAGCTCGTCGTCGCCAGCGTCGTCGGCGACCCTGACGACGCCGCGGCACTGCGGCCCTATCTCCCGCAAGGTCTGTACCAGCAGGCTGTTGTCGATCCCGTAGTAGGTGGGCTGCACGAGCACCATGCGCTGGATTCCGAGCACGTCGGTCATCCGCAGGTAAAGCTGGAGCGTGGCGTCCGGAAAGGTGTACAGCGAGTCGGGGACGTGCAGAAAGCCCGGCTCGAAGACGTGAAAGTGAGCGTTGCACGCGCCGCCGGGCATCGTGAAGCTCGCGATGATCTTCCCGTTGGCCATAACGTAGACGCGCTTGCAGAGGCGGGTCAGGAAGGCGAGGTCGTGCTCGACAGCGGGGCGCCGATGCCGCGCCAGTGCAGCGACAGGATCGTGCCCGCGAGCCGTTCCGCGAGCGCGGGGCTGATCCTCGCAGCCGACTCGTCCATCAGGACCAGTACCGGGTCGAGCCACAGGACCTACGCGAGTTCGACCAGCTTGCGCTGCCCGTAGCTGAGCTCGGCGGGGCTGGTGTCGGCGTAGGCAGCCAGACCGAGCTCATCCAGGACAGCGATCGCGCGGGCACGTTCGGCGGCAGTCACCCGGCGTGCCACAGCCGGACGAAAGACAAGGTTGGACAGCGTGGTCTTGCCCGAACCGTTGGGGCCGATCAGCCCGGTGACCCGGCCGCGGCCACGACGAGATCGGCACCGTCGACCGCGCGCAGCCCGCCGAACGTCTTCACTAGTCCACGCGCCTCGAGTGCGTCGTCGGCGCCGTCCTGGCGGGCGTCGCCGTCCTGACGCGGGCCGTGGTCCGGCACCGCGGCAGCGCCCGGATCGGCGGGCGCGCGCTCCGCGGGGGCCGGTCGGCGGGCCTGCTTCCGCCGCCAGTACCCGGTCACCGTGGGGAATACGTCACGCGGCAGGAACAGCACCACCGCGCCCCGCAGGCCGCCGAACAACAGCAGCCGGATGCCCCCCCGCGTCAGCACCACCCGGCTGGTGCTCGTCAGGTTGGCGAGGGGTTCGATGATGAATGTACCGATCAAGGTTCAGGTGATCGTTGACGAGGCCCAATTTCAGGCCTTGACGGCTGGGCACGACCGTAGGGCGCGGCGCCGGTGACTGTGTCGGTGTCCCTAGGGACCCACTAGGGATTTCCACGGAGGCGATCCTCGCCGGCGAGCGCGACAGTGGTGCCATGGGCAAGCAGAAACGCCCTAATCACGAGCAATTACGGGAGGAAACACTCATGTCACTCAGTCGCATCGCGCGCCGCATCAGCCTGCCCGCGCTCCTGGCGGTCGTTCTGGCTGCCGTCCTGCTAGCAATCGTGCCTGGCCGCGCCACCCCGGCCGGGGCCTCGGCCGGCGCCGTCGCGGCCGGTGGCGGGCACCGGGCCAAGCCCGTGATCGTGCTTGAGCACGGCGCCTGGGCGGATGCCTCGAGCTGGAACAGCGTCATCAGCCAGCTACAGCTCCTCGGCTTCACCGTGTACGCGCCGCCCAACCCGCTGCGCGGCCTGCCGCAGGACTCTGACTACCTGCATCAGTTCCTGACCCAGAACCCGGCGCTCCACGGGCAGCCGGTCATCCTGGTCGCGCACTCCTACGGCGGGGCGGTCGCCACCGCCGCCGCGGTCGGCGACCCCAACATCAAGGCGCTGGTGTACGTGGACGCCTTCATCCCCGATCAGGGCGACACCGTCGCCAGCCTGATCAGCGGATCCTGCGTAGCCGGCAACCCCGCCGACCTGTTCAACATCGTGCCCATCCCCGGCTCGTCCGGTGACCTCGACCTCTACCTCAAGCCGAGCCTGGTCCCCGGGTGCTTCGCCAACGGCCTGCCCGCCAGCCAGGCCGCGGTCATCGCGGCCACCCAGCGGCCGCTGGCGGCCAGCGCGCTCGCCGCGACGTTCGGCCCCCCGGCCTGGAAGACCATCCCGTCCTGGGCCGTGATCGGGACGGCGGACCACGTCATCCCGGCCGCGAGCCAGACGTTCATGGCCCAGCGCGCGGGCGCCCGCATCACCGACGTCAACGCCGGGCACCTGTCCCTCATCTCCAAGCCGTCGGTCGTGACCAGCGTCATCCTCGAGGCCGTCCAGGCCACCAGATGACCCACGAGCCGGCCTGGTGTCCCGCGAATCTGATCTCCACGACGATCTCCCGGCAGTGCGTCGCGGCGAGCGCGTCGAGCTGGGCCTAGTGTTCCTGCGCCCGGGTGGCCACCCGGGCGCAGCCGATCCGGACCCTGTTGTCGTAGGCGAGCGCGGTGGTCATGGTGCCGATCGTCGCGGTACCGGCGGTGTGACACGCCGTTCGGGACTAGTTTCCTGGGCGGGCTGACCTGGGCGGACTGCCACCATAGCGGCTGTCCCGGAAACGGCCGATTGAGGGGCGGCCAGGGCCGCCATGGCGGCAGCGTGCTGACTCGATTCTTCACCCACACCGATGAGACCGATGGCCACTGGACGCGCTTGTCCGGGCCGCGCTCGCCATCATGGCCGGCGTCCTGAACCCCTGGGCACCGCGCTGACCCGGCTGCTCATGGGGCCCGGTAACCCCGGACGCACGGCCGGTGCGGCGTTCCAGATGTACTACCAGATGGGGAACTTCGTACCGTGGCGAAACGCCGCCTGGGTGCCGCCGTCCGAACGGGCGACCGTGCTGTCGCGGCGGTACGCGGAATGCGCGACGCGGGACGGGGTTCCCGAGGCGGTCAGCTCGGCAGCCACGACCGCCGCGGCGATCTCGGAACAGCTCGCCGGGCACCTGCTGCAAGATCTGCGGCCCGCCTAGTGTCCCGGTCTTGAGTTTCCACGTCGCCACGTGAGTCTTGTTTCGTATCGGATCCCCGCCTAGTCGTGACGGGACCGTCTGCCCGCGGTCTGCTGAGGGTATGGGTGATAGCAGGCTGGAGCCGCTGGTGCTGTCAGAGGCTGAGCGGCGGACGCTGGAGAACTGGGCGAAGCGGCGCAAGACCGCCCAGGGGCTGGCGCTGCGGGCGCGGATCGTTCTGGCCTGCGCCGAGGGCCGCAGCAACATCGCGGTGGCGGCGCGGTTGGGCATCAGCCGGACCACCGTCACCAAGTGGCGGGCCCGGTTCCTGGCCAGGCGGCTGGACGGGCTGGGTGATGAGCCCCGGCCCGGCGTGCCGCGCACCATCACCGACGCTCAGGTGGAGAAGGTGGTGGTGCGGACGCTGGAGGAGACGCCTGAGGGGGCCACGCACTGGTCCAAGCGGGAACTGGCTAAGCAGGTGGGGATCTCGCCGACCAGCGTGCACCGCATCTGGCGGGCGTTCGGGCTCCAGCCGTGGCGCACCGAGGACTTCAAGATCTCCCCGGACCCGCTTCTCATTGAGAAGATCCGCGACGTCGTGGGCCTGTACCTGGCGCCGCCAGCGAACGCGGCGGTCTTCGCGGTCGATGAGAAGCCGCAGATCCAGGCCCTGGAGCGGACCGCGCCGGTGCTGCCGATGATCCCCGGCACCCCCGAGCGGCGCAGCCATGACTACGTCCGGCACGGCACCATCGACCTGTTCGCCGCCCTGAACACCGCCACCGGCAAGGTGATCGGCCGCCTGTCCGCCCAGCACCGGGCCATCGACTTCCGCGACTTCCTGGATGAGATCGACCGGCAGACCGACCCCGGCCTGGCCATCCACGTCATCTGCGACAACCTGGCCGCGCACAAGGCCTCGGTGGTCCACCGGTGGCTGCTGGCCCACCCGCGCGTCCAGTTGCACTTCACGCCCACCTATTCCTCCTGGATCAGTCAGGTCGAGCGGTGGTTCGCCGAGTTGCAGCGACGCTGCCTGGACCGCGGCGTGTTCTGCTCCCTCGACGAGCTCACCACCGCGCTGGAGGGCTGGATCAAGACATGGAACGCCACCGCCCGGCCATTCAAGTGGACCAAGACCGCCGACCAGATCATCGACCGCATCTGCCGCTACTGTTCACGCATCTCCGGACCGGGACACTAGGACGAGCTGGTCACGGATCCCGCCAGCTGAAGAGCGCCTCGCCGTTCTTCCGCGGATGCCCTCCGCCTGCGCTACGAACAGGCAGGTCAAATGAAGTCGTCAGTTGCTTCGGGCGGTGGGGTACTGGCCTTGCGCAGGATCAGGTGAGCGAGCTGGCCCAGCTGCCGGTAGGGGTCGGTCGCGCCCATGCGCTCTTCGACGTCGAGCAGGGCGGCCAGCCGACACGGGTCCGACGGCGGAGCGAGGTCGAGTTCGTCCGGGTCAGCCGCGATGCGCACGCCATACCAGTTCTCAAGCTGCAGTCCGTAGGCGGCCGCCAGGGTCAGCGCGCCGAGGTCATCAGCGCGTGCCGGAGCGCCGATCTCGCTGGTGTAGCGCATGTCGCGCCCTTCGGCCCGAGCACGGTCATGTTCGCCGCCGTGAAGTGCGCCGCGGCGCCGAAGTCATGGACTGGCTATTCAGCTGGCTACGAGGCTGCTGGCGGTACTGGAACGTCAGGAGATCGATGACCTGCTCCGCCGCGATGACGGCGGGCTCGTAGCCGACATGCTGGAACTTCTCGTCGCGCCTGCCGGTCCGCTGGCTGCGCGGAATCCGGCGTCGATGACGGGCAGTCCGGTCGGTGGTGACCAACAGACGGACGCGCAGGCGGGCGACGCGGCGCGCTCTGCCAACGCCGAAAGACCGTTGCGCAGAGTAGGTCTGCTCTGTCAGGATTTTTCTGTCGGCGGACCTCAGCATGCTTCCCGGACCTGGAGCGATCTAGTCATGGTGGAGGATTCGGGGCGCCTGGGATACTCCGACCGGAATGGGTGTTGGGGTCCCGCGCGCCCGCCAACGCTGCGCCGTCCAGCCGCTGACCGGCGCGCCTCTAGTCCGCGATAACCCGGGGCCCGCATGCCTGATACCCAACTCTCACGGGCGGGGTTGCTTGACCGTGGCCGCGAGCGCGAGGTGCTGGATCGGCTCGTCGCGGAAACGCGGGCGGGTCAGGGTCGTGTGCTGGTCCTTCGCGGCGAGGCGGGCATCGGCAAGACCGCCCTGCTGGGGTATCTGTCGGCTGTGGCGGATGGATGCCGGATCGCCCGGATAGCGGGGGTCGAGTCCGAGATGGAGCTCGCGTTCGCTGGCTTGCATGCGCTGTGCGCGCCGATGCTTGGCCGTCTGGGGCATCTGCCGGTCCCGCAGCGCGGCGCGCTGAACACGGCGTTCGGCATAAGCGGCGGTCCGCCGCCGGATCGCTTCCTGGTCGGCTTGGCCGTTCTGAGCCTGCTGGCCGACGCCGCTGAGGAGCAGCCGCTCATCTGCATCGTTGATGACGTGCAGTGGCTCGATCGGGTGTCGGTGCAGATGCTCGCGTTCGTGGCGCGACGGCTTCTGGCGGAGCGGGTGGGATTGGTGTTCGCGCTGCGTGAGTCCGGCGATGATCACGCGCTCGAGGGGTTGCCGGAGATCGTGATCGAGGGGCTGGCCGCCGGCGATGCCGGCCGGCTGCTGGACGCGACGGTCCCCGGGTCGCTGGATGCGCGGGTGCGGGATCAGATCCTCGGCGAGGCCGGCGGTAATCCGCTCGCGCTGCTCGAGCTGCCCCGCGAGCGGACGACGATCGCCGTAGCGGGCGGGTTCGGGCTACTCCTGGAGGGGCCGCTGACCAGCCGGATCGAGCAGGGCTTCGTGCGGCAGCTGGAGCCGTTCCCGGCAGATACCCGGCGGCTGTTGCTGCTGGCGGCGGCGGAGCCGGTCGGTGACGTGATGCTGTTGTGGCGCGCGGCCGGGCGGCTCGGCATCGGGCCCGAGGTGGCGGCGCCGGCTGAGGCGGCAGGCCTGGTCGAGATCGGCGCGCGGGTGCGGTTCCGCCATCCGCTCCTGCGTTCGGCCGCCTACCGGGCCGCGTCCGCACCGGAGCGGCGCGAGGTCCATCGGGCGCTGGCCGATGCGACCGACGCGCGGCTGGACCCGGATCGCCGGGCCTGGCACCGTGCTCGCGCGGCCGACAGGCCGGACGAGGCCGTAGCGGGTGAGCTGGAGCGCTCGGCCGGCCGGGCGCTGGCACGCGGGGGGCTGTCGGCGGCCGCGGCGTTCCTGCAGCGGGCCGCCGAGCTGACGCCGGACCGCGCCATGCGCGTCGAGCGCTTGCTCGCCGCGGCCCAGGTCAAGCTCGACGTCGCCGACGCCGCGTCCGCGTCCGACCTGCTGGCAGCTGCCGAGCTCGGGCCGGTCGACGAGCTCCAGCGCGCGCGGCTGCAGCGGTTGCGCGCGCAGATCGCGTTCGCCAGCCGGCGCGGGCGCGACGCGCCGCCGCTGCTGCTCGAGGCGGCCCGGCGGCTTGAGCCGCTGGATGCCGCGATGGCCCGGGAGACCTATCTCGAGGCGATCGCGTCGGCGATGTTCGCCGGGCGCCTGAGGACCGGACCAGATGAGCGTGAGGTGGCCGAGGCGGCGCGGGCGTCGAACCGGGTGCCGGCCCTGGGCCCGGCCGGCCTGCTCCTGGACGCCCTGGTGACGCGGTTTACCGAGGGGTATGCGGCGTCGGTCGAGCCGCTTTCGCGGGCGCTGCGTACGTTCGGCGAACCCGACGGTGGCGGTGAGGACCGGCGGTGGCTGTGGCTGGCGTGCCGCCTGGCGCAGGATCTCTGGGACGATGAGCTCTGGCACGTGCTCGCGACCCGCGGCGTGCGCCTGGCGCGCGAGACCGGCGCGCTCCACCTGCTCCCGAACGCGCTCAACTACCTCGCCGCGTTCAACGTCCATTCGGGGGCGTTCGCCGCCGCTGCGGCGCTGACCGATGAGATCGATTCGATCACGCAGGCGACCGGAATCCCGCCGCTCAGGTATTCGGCGGCCATGCTGGCCGCGGCGCGCGGCGACGAAGCGCCGGCCCTGTTCGAATGGAGCCGGCGGAATTTGACGGAGCGGGGCGAGGGCTCGGGGCTTGGCCAGTTGTGGCGGCTCACCGCGTTGCGGCACAACGCGCACGGCCACTACGGCGAGGCGCTTGCCGCCGCGCGGCACGCCTGCGAGCACGAGGACGTCATGGCGTACAGCTGGGCCCAGGTCGAGCTGATCGAGGCCGCCGTCCGCGGCGGGCGACAGGACGAGGCCGCCGCGGCGCTCGACCAGCTGAGCGAGCGCACGCAGGCGAGCGGAACCGAATGGGCGCTCGGGATCGAAGCGCGCTGCCGGGCGCTGCTGAGCGACGACGAGTCTCTCTACCGTGAGTCGGTCGAGCGGCTCGCGCGCAGCCGCGCGGCGGTCGAGCTTGCGCGCAGCCGGCTCCTGTACGGCGAATGGCTGCGTCGTGAGAACCGCCGCATAGACGCGCGCGAGCAGTTGCGCACTGCCCACCAGATGTTCAGCCGGATGGGCGCGGCAGGGTTCGCCGAGCGCGCCCGGCGCGAACTATCGGCCACCGGCGAGACGGTGCGCAAACGTACGGTCGAGACGGTCGACGAGCTCACCACGCAGGAGGCCCAAGTCGCCCGGCTCGCCGCGCAGGGGCAGACGAACCCGGAGATAGCCGCCCTGCTGTACATCAGCCCGCGCACTGTCGAATACCACCTGCACAAGGTGTTCTCCAAGCTCGGCATCAGCTCGCGCCGAGAACTCCGGAAAGCGCTCCCGAGCGCGGAGGACGCCGTTCTGCCCGCCTAACCCGTCAGACCTCAGTCACCAACGCCAGCCTGCAGGAGTCACCACTCATCCCGTTCAGACCAGGCAGCCCGGAGCATCTGAAAGAGCCCCGGAGGGAGATCACGATGAGCCAAAACCGTTCAAGGTCTTCCACGTCACCGACATTCACGGATCGGAGATCTGGCGCAAGTTCCTCAGCGCCGGCACCTTCTACCAGGCGGACGTCGTCATCGTGGGCGGCGACATCACCGGCAAGGCGATGGTGCCAGTCATCCGGCGGCGGGACCAGTGGGACACCACTATGTTCGACCAGCATGTCGTGCTGAAAACCAACGCCGAGGTCGCCGACATCGAACGGAAGATCCGCAACTGCGGTAGTTACCCGGTGCGGATGAGTGGCGACGACTACGACCAGCTCCAGGCCGACCCGGAGGAGGTCACCCGACGGTTCACCCTGGTCATTCTGCAGGAGACCCAGCGATGGATCGAGATGGCCGACGACAAGCTGCGCGGCAAGGTGCACCGGGTAATCGCCTGTCCGGCCAACGACGACATGTTCGAGCTAGACCCGCTGCTGCACCAGCAGGGCCACGTCGTGGAGTCCAATGATCAGGACCCGCTCGACCTAGACGGCTTCCAGATAATCTCGCTGGGCTGGACGAACCCCACCCCGCGGAACACGTTCCGCGAGCTACCCGAGAATGAGCTGGCCAAGCGGCGGACGAACTGGTCGCCAAGGGCACCGACCGACCCCCCACGCACGATCTTCAACTTCCATGCCCTGCCGTACCGCAGCGGACTCGACGAAGCGCCGGCCCTAGCCGAAAACCTCAACATGAAGGCCGACGGACGAGCCATGCAACCGGTCGGCTCGGCGTCCGTCCGAACGGCCATTGAGCGGGTCAGCCGCTGTTGGGGCTGCATGGCCAGATCCACGAAAGCCGGGGAGCGGTACGGATCTGCAGGACGCTGGCACTCAACCCAGGGAGCAGCCACGAAGAGGGCGTGCTGCAGGGCGCGCTCGTCACACCCGACCCGAAAAAGCCAAGATAAAAACGTGCTGGTCAACGGATAGGACCGGCCGCAACAGCCGCCACGGCTAGAACTGCCCGAGAAGGCGCGGCAGCATGAAACGCCGCAAAGGGAGGCCAGGATGACCGACAAGGCGCCGGAGTCTTTTCGCGATACCGCGACACCGCAACTGTTCTTGCGAAACGCCACCGGGTTGGTCAAAGGCTGGTCCCGGTTCGACGCCTTCGTCTACTCCTACATGTCGGTCAACTTCGTCACGCTGGGGCTCTACTTCAGCCTGTCGGTGCTGCCGTTCGTCGCGACGGGCCAGGTCATCCCGGCCTTGATCATTTCGGCGATCTTCGTGTCGTTCCTCGTCTTCTCCTACGCGGGGCTCATCTCGGTAATGCCACGCGCAGGCGGCGACTATGTCTGGCAGAGCCGGCTGCTCCCCCCTGGCATCGGCTTCGTGCTCGCGGTCACCGGCTGGTGGTTCATCCTGTGGTACTGGACACCGATCTACGCCAACATCATCAGCATCGAAGTGCTGCAGCCGATCGCCGCAGTCCTTAAGAGCCCGGCCGCCATCACCTGGCTCGCCAGCGACACTGGGGTGTTCGTCGTGTGCGTGGCCGTGACGATCCTCGCGGGTGCAATGGTCGCCCTCGGCATGAAGGGATACGCCCAGATCCAGAAGATGTGCTTCTACATCGGCGGGCTCGGCCTGCTAATCATGTTCGTAATCATGATCTTCACCAGCCACGGTCACTTCATCACCGCGTTCAACTCGGCCGCTCACCACCTGTTCGGCAAGCAGGGCAACGTCTACGCACAAACGCTCACCGTGGCTGCCAAGGGCAACAGTTACATCGCGCCAGCGCACCTCGGCGTATCACCGTTCTTCGGCCAGTCCCTGCTGCTCATCCCCATCCTCTGCTTCTGGATCCTGTACCCGAACTGGGGCGCCACCCTCTACGGCGAGGTACGCGGCGCCGGCGACTTCCGCGGCGTGCTGCGCGGCATGATGGCCGGCCTGTGGGTGACCGTCGCCATCGCGATCGTCTTCCTGCTCCTCGTCGAGAAGACGTTCGGCTGGCAATTCTTCAACGCCGCCAACATGAACTACTGGGGAGCGGTGTACGGATCAAAGGCGGCCCCGACAATCCCGGTCTGGTCGTTCCCGCCGCTGCTGGTCTCGTTCCTCATCCCCACCGCCGCGCTGCGGGCGATCTTCCTGCTCGTCTTTGCGACCTGGTTCATCGGCTGGGCGGGCACGCTGTTCCTGTCTTCCACCCGCGTGGTCTTCGCAGCGGCATTCGACCGCATCTTGCCGGAGAAGACCTCCTATGTGTCCGAGAGGCGGCATGTACCGGTCTGGGGACTCATCCTGATGCTCGTCCCATCGCTGGTCGTGAGCGCTCTATACGCCTACACCAGCGAGTTCAAGACATTCGTGCTCGACGCGGTGCTGGTGCCCGCGGTGTCGTTCTTCGGCACGCTGATCGCCAGCATGATCTTGCCGTGGCGCAAGCGCGAGCTGTTCGAAAGCTCGGTCGTCGGCCGGTACCGGATCGCCGGTGTCCCGGTCATCGCGGTCACATCGGGGCTTGCCGCGATCTTCATTGGATGGAACATCTACCAGTGGCTCACCAACTCCACCTACGGCGTCAACAACCGCACGTCGCTGATCTTCATGGGGGCGATGTACGCACTGGCGATCGTCATTTACGTGATCGCGAAACTCGTGCGCCGTCGGCAGGGCATCAACTTGAAGCTGGTCTACGGCGAGATTCCCGCGGAATGACCCCGCCGCTTCGCACCCGTCCCGGACCCGCAGGGTCAGCGACGGCATGGACGCCCATACCGTCATCAGCCCGCCCCGAACTGGCCGATTTGTGGGTTCGCAATAGCGAACCGTTGCCGTATGGAAAGCCGCCCGGAATCGGCGATCCGGCGCTGAGATAGCACACTTGTCCGGTTACGTTCCGTGATAAGTGCCGGTTAGCGCTTCATGATCCCTGGCCCGGGGGTTCTGGGCGGACCCGCTGCGGGGTTGAGCTCGGCAGCCGCTGCAGCCGGGCCGGCGTGGTCGTGTCCAAGCTGCTCCGTAACGCGGGCGCCCGGGAGCTACATGGAATGCAGCTGCCGGCACCTCCGGCGTGGCCAGCATGCCGGCGGGTGCCTGTGAGGTGTCCCGTGGAGGGCACTCTTGCGGGAATCCTCGCCGGGAGAGTCATGGGACCCCGTGGCCGGGCATGGCCCCCGCCTGGCAACGGTTCAGCAGGGTTCCTCATATGAGGATTCGTCAACGTCTTCTCATGCGACGCGTAACCGGCCGAGAACCTCGCGCATCGCCCGGGGAAGGCCAGGCCGTGAGGATCGTCTTGACCGCATCGTCGCGGCAATGCTCGCGCAGCGCGTCGACCGCATCGTTCAGCGGCCCGACGAGCGTGGTGACCCGCTGCGGCTGCAGCCGCCCGTCGGCCATCATCGCGAGCACCTCGGGAATCACGGTGCGTGCGTTCGACCGCCCGATGTGGATGGTCACGTTGCGGCCGAAACTTCGCAGCAGCGGAACGCGGACCGACCGGGACAGCCCGCCCGCGCAGCTCACGATGCCATCTGGCGCGGCGCGGGCCAGGGCCAGGCTAAATCCTGCCCGCGAGGCGCTGACGTCGATGACCAGCCGCGCCTGGTTGACGCAGCGCACCTCGTCCGGCGCAACCGCGACCAGACCAAGTTCCTCGGCCCGGCCGCGCACAGCGCGCCGGGCATCGACGAGTGCGACGTTCCCGGCGCCGAGCGCGCGGGCGACCTGTCCGGCGTACATGCCGACGCTGCTCGTGAACACCGCGGGCTCGCTCACCGCGCCCACGATGAGAACCTGCGCGGCGGCATCCTCGGCGAGCAGCGCGGGTAGGTAGGGCATGACGTGCCGGTAGCCGTTACTGACGTTGTCCGCAACGCTGGCAGCGGCCGCGATGTCGATGCCGTCAGGCAACGGCACGAGCATGGCGTCGGCGAACGGCACCGCCAGCTGATCCGCGATGACGCCGCCCCACAGCCCGCCCGCAATGCCGAACCCGTACATCGACGCCGGCGGCACCGCAGCGCAATTCCCGGTGCGCCCGGCCAAGCACGGCGGGCATGTGCCGCAACTGATCTGAAACGGGACGACGACGCGCTGCCCTGGCACAACTGTGCGCACCTCGCCGCCAACGGCGATCACCTCGGCGACGCATTCGTGGCCGAGCTGCAACGGCAGCGGGAACGGCGTCGCGCCGAGCATCAACGGCCGGTCGAGATCGCAGGTTGCCATCGCCAAGCGGCCGGACGTTCGCGCCGCGCGGGCCCGGCGGTCGCGGCGCTCTCGCCTGGCGCCAGCGCAGCCGCCCGCCGGGGTCCGCGACAAGCGCTCGCATCGGCTCGGTACGGGCCCGCCGCGACCGGACGGCGTCCTTGAGCCGGGCCACCCGCAGCGGCAGGTCGCGCTCGACGACGACCCGGCCGGCGACGGCACCCGTAGGCCCGAGCAGCCCCGCGTAGTGCCGCGCGACGCCGCGCGCCCGATGCCGATGGATCTCGGTCATCCGTCGAGTCTGCTCCCCCGGCACACCGTCGTGCCAGTGCCGTCCCGGGGTCGGCCTACGCGACGGCATACCGGGCAGCTGGATCGAGCGCTGCGACGGGGCCGGGCTCGTGTGCGCTGAGGATCGCATGCTCACCATCGTGACGGCCCGGATGTCGGGAAGAGCGTCATCGACCCAGGCTGGCGCGTCGGGCAAAGCTACAATGGTCGTCCTGAACGTGCTGATCGGGCGGTCGCGACTGGTCCGTCAGCCGCCCCCCGTCCATGCCCGGACCCGGCGATCCGTCGCCTGGGGAGACAGCTGTCCGGTTACTATCCGTGATAGATGCCGAGTGCTGCATCACGATCCGTATCCGCCAAGGCGCGGTTGGCGGGCGTGGACTTGCTGTGGTCGCGGCTGTGCATGACGGGATCATCTGCGCGGCGTCCACCCGTAGGCAGAAGCGCCGCTGCGGCGGGTCGTGCGGATGGGTCAGGCTGCGCTGGTCTGCAGGTTGGCGGCCATCTGGGCGAGGGTGCCGATGACGGCGCCGTATTGGTCGGCGCTGACGCCGCGGAGGAGCAGGTCGCGGGTTTGCTGGACTCGTTGCTGGGTTATCTGGTGGGCTGTCCGGCCGCCCGCTGTCAGGCAGAGCCGGTCTTGTTGATCGCGGCTGACCCAGCCGCGGCGGATGAGATCGCCCACTGGGGTGGCTAGCTGGGCCGGGTTGCCGCGCAGGAACGGTTCCAGCGCCTGGGTGAGCTCGGCGGGACTGGCCGGGCCGCGGGCGAGCGTGTTGAGCACCTGCCAGTGTCGGCGGGTCAGCTCATCGGCGGCGAGGGCGCGGCTGAAGCTGTCGTCGATCAGCCGGTCGAGGTGCTTGAGCCAGTAGCCGATCGGCCGGCCGGCGTCGGCCGGCCCGGATGATTGAATGCCGTTAGGTATCTGCATGTCAAAGATTATGTATTATGCGAGGCATGCGCGGCAACACCAGCCACCGGCCCGAAGTCATCATCGAGCAGGCGATGGTGGCCATCCGCCGCCGCCAGAGCCGCAAGGCCCTGGGCCGCCAGGCCGAGCGCGACCACGCCCCGGCAGTCAGCATCGCCGTGACCGAGGTGCTGGACATCGTCGAGCACAACGGCGATCTGGGCCGGCAGACCACGGTGACCGACCTCGGCCGCACCCTGGGCATCGACCAGCCCCGGGCCAGCAAGCTAGCCCGACAGGCCATCGCCGCCGGGCTGCTCCGGCGCGAGGCCGACCAGCAGGACGGCCGTCGCTCGCCGCTCCAGCTCACCGCCGGCGGCCGCGCCTACCTTGACCAGGTGCACCACTACCGGCGCACCCAGTTCGCCCATGCGATCAGCGGCTGGACAGACCAGGAGCGCCAGACCTTCGCCCATCTGCTCACCCGCTTCGTCACCGCCCTTGACCAGCCCGGCACCGGCACGCCAGACGCCTGACCTGAGCAAACGCCGGATCCGCGCCCCGGCCCGGAATGCCGATCCCGCACAACAGGGCCGTCCGCCTTCCAGTCACCGAACGTGGCCGAGGCCCCGGCGTGGATACATCCGCGAACCGTTCTGTACGGCGTCGCGGTAGCGTGACGCTCGGCCAGACCGCGCGCAGATGAGTCTGGTCTGTGTGCGACTGGCTCGCCGTCATCACCCGCATCAACCCGTTCACCTGCGCCGTCGATC
>Ga0070697_100001363_pt1 | contig 18483 bp, 16 predicted proteins | sample KBSK1501metaG_FD_65475 | JGI IMG/M metagenome (GOLD analysis project Ga0070697, IMG submission 65475) | Corn, switchgrass and miscanthus rhizosphere microbial communities from Kellogg Biological Station, Michigan, USA - KBS K1-50-1 metaG | ecosystem: Host-associated > Plants > Roots >... | reverse complement strand
TATCGCGTGAGCGTCCGCAGCGTGGACTGGGGGTTCGCGGGGCAGTAGGGGCCGGGACGCGCTACGGGGTCTTGTCGGCGGGCGTGGCCGCCGGGGTGACGACCGGGACCGGGACCGTGGCGGGACGGGCCGTGCGTCCCGTAACCTCCGCGAACTTGATCCTCAGATCGCGCATGAGCGCCTGGTACGACGAGGTCCGGATGACCTTGTCGAACTGCCCGCGGTAGTTCGCGACGAAGCTGACGCCCGATACCGCCACGTCGTAGACCGCCCACCGCGACCCGACCAGGTGGAGCCGATAGTCCACCGGAATCTCCGCGCCCCGGGCGGTGATGATCTTGGAGCGCACGGTCGCGAAGTCGCCATCTACGGTCTCGCCCACGTACACGATCTGCTCACCCGCGTAGCTCTCGAGCTTGCCCAGGTACGCGCGACCGAGCAGCTGCTTGAACACCACCACGAACTCGGTCTGCTCCCGCGGCGTGCGCTCGCGCCAGTGCAGCGCCAGCGCCCGGCGCGACATCTCCTGGAAGTCGAAGAGCCGGTCGGCGATTCGCTGCACCTCCAGGCGCCGGCGCTCGGGGCTGACCGGAGCGGCCAGCTGGGAATCCTGGACCATCTGCAAGACTTGGTCGGTGGCCGCCTGCACCACCTGGGTCGGGCCGACTTCAGGCTGCGCGCCGCCGCTAGCGGCGAGTAGGAGCCACATCGCGAGCGCCTTCTGCATGATCTTCCCCCGGGGAACCGCGCCGATCTACCGGCCGCGCGGCCGCTACCGCCCCCAGGCTGCGGGTGGAGCATGGCCCATGCCACCTTGGTGGCAGGCTAACTACCCGGATTTGTGAGGCCGAGGAGCCGTTTCTGGCTCGCCTCACTGCCGTGAATCGTCAGCCGTGGGACAACGTCAGGAGTCCGACGGGCTCAGCGCACTGCGGCGAGGATGTCCCGCGCGAGCCGCTGCAGCTCGGTCATGTCGAACGGCTTGGTCAGGACGGGAACCTTCACGTCGTCGATGAAGCCCTGGTAATCGGCGTGCTCGGACGTGCCGGTGATGAAGACGAAGCGCCGCAGGAGGTCGGGGCGGCGCTGCTCGATCTCCCGATAGAGGCCGAGCCCGTCGAGCTGGGGCATCCGCAGATCGCTCAGGATGAGGTCGTACGTGCGTTTCTCGAGGCTCTCGAGCGCGGCGAGGCCGTGCGGAGCGGTGTCGACGTCGTAGCCTTCGGCGCCGAGCACGTCGGCGATCAGCTGCGCGATGATCTCCTCGTCGTCGACGACGAGAACCTGGGGACGTTCCATGGAAGAGGGCATGGTCTCGAATGGAGCAAGACGCGCGCCAGCCGGAAGCAACTGGGAAATCAGGTGGTTCGCCGGCCGGGTGGCGATTCGGCCCCAGAAATCGTCAGTGGGTCCGGCCGGAAATGAGCACCCGTTCAGCGCCTAGGCGACTTGCGGCCGTCGGCTCATGAGGGCCGCGTTGGCGAAGGCGTACCACCACCAGTCGTTCAGCTTGATACCGAACCACTCCTTCGCGAGGCCCGCCACGAGCACACGGTCGAGGAAGTAGGGCATGAGCGAGGTGCGTCCGAGGATGACGAGCCATCCGAGAGACACAAGAGATTCGTGACCCCGCGCGTGATCAGCACGCCGCCCTCTCAGAACGGCTCGTCCCGGAACACCACGACGTTGAGGAGCCACGAAGCCAGGATGCGGCATGCTCCGCGCTTGAGGAACTTCGCGGCCACGCTCGGCAGGCTGCCTCGCCCCGGGCCGGCGCTGGCATCTGTCCTCCGCCCCTAGCGCTGGTACTTGGTCGGGGTCCGCCGGGGCGTGAAGAACATCGGCCGCGACATCCGGCCCACCGGCACCTCGACCAGCGCCGGGCGATCGCGGTCGATGGCTTCGCGCACGAGCTTCCCGACCTCGGTCGGCTCTTTCGCCCGCATGCCGAGTACGCCGAAGGCGTCGGCCAGCTTCATGAAGTCCGGATTCTGCAGCTCGGCCCCGTACTGGCCACCCCAGGCCTCGTCCAGATCGCGGGCCACGTTGCCGTACGAGCCGTCGTTGAAGACGACGGCGACCACGTTGATGCCGTAGCGCGCGGCGGTGGACAGTTCCTGCGCGTTGTACAGGAAGCCGCCGTCGCCGGAGACCGAGACCACCGGCCGGTCGGGCCGGGCCACCTTGGCGCCGAGCGCGACCGGATAGGCGTAGCCGAGGTTGCCGGAGTACGACGAAGTGAGATAGGTGCGTGGCTCGTAGACGGGCCAGAAGGGCCGCGAGTAGTAGCCGATCTGGGTCATGCCGGCCACCAAGATGGTGTTCTCGGGGGCGCCCGCGCGAAGCGATGCGAGGATCGAGGCGTTGGGCTCCATCGTGTCCTGGGCCGCGCTCTTCGCGCGCAGGGCCTCGTGCTCGGCCTTGCGCGAGGGCCGGGGCGGGGAGGCGGCGCGCAGGCGGTCCAGCAGCGCGTCGAGGGTGGCGCGCGCGTCGCCGACCAGGCCGAGCGTATCCTTGTGATTGCGGCCGATCTCGTGCTCGTCCGCGTCGATCTGGACGATGCGGGTGCCGGGCTTGAACGACGCCAGCGCCAGACGCGTGCCCACCGCGAGCACGACGTCGGCTTCGTGGATGTGGGCGCGCAGCGGCGACTCGCGCCAGAAGGCGGCGCCGAGCGAGAGCGCGTTGTGATCGCTCACCGCGCCCTTGCCCTCGGCCGACTGGGCCACCCCCGCCTGCAGATGCTCGGCCACCGCGGCCAGCGCGTCGTGGGCGCCGGAGAGATGGACGCCGCCCCCCGCGTAGATCAGCGGCGCGCGGGATGCCTGCAGGAGCTCGGCGGCGCGGTCGATGTCGCGCGCGCCCGCGGCGGCGCGCTTCACGTCCGCGGGGGGAAGCAGCTCGGCCAGGCCCTCGTCCTCCATGGTCTCGGGCGGCATCTCGACCTCCACCGGGCGCGGCCGGCCGGACTTGAGCTGTGTCACCGCCTCGCGCACCGCGCCTGGCACCTCGGCCACCTGCAACACGCGCCTCCGCCACTTGGTGACGGGCGCGATGCAGTCGAGCTGGTCGTTGACCTCGTGCAGGAGGCCGATATCCTTGCCGATGCTGTCGCGCGGGACCTGGCCCGAGATCATCAGCACCGGAGACGAAGCCGAGTAGGCGGTCGAGAGCCCGGACATCGCGTTGAGGAGGCCCGGGCCCGGCACCACCAGCGCTACCCCGAAGTCTCCGCCCGCGCGCGCGTAGCCGTCGGCCATGAAGCTCGTGGCCTGCTCGTGGCGCGTGGTGATGAAGCGGATCCGCGGCTCGTCACGCAGGGCGGCCAGCACGCCATAGAGCTGCACGCCGGGTAGCCCGAAGACCACCCGCACTCCTTCACGGTACAGGGACCGTACCAGTGCCTCGCCGCCCGTCATGCGCTCCGCCTGTCCCGCCATAGCGTCTCTCTCCTGGAATCCCCGCCTCAGGGCGCCTCGATGGCGCCGGCCTGAGCGAGGTCGTCGATGTTTCGGTCCTTGTACCCGAGCAGCTGCGTGAGCACCGCGCGGGTGTGCTCGCCCACGCGGTACGGGGCGGGCCCCGTCGGCGTCACCGGCTGCCCGTCGAGCTGGAAGGGGGTGGCCGTCACCCGGACCGCACCGCGGCCCGGGTGCGAAACCGTGGGGAAAGCGCCGCGCGCGGCCAGATGCGGGTGCGCGACGACTTCCTGCGGGGTGAGCACGGCGGCCGCCGGGATGCGCGCGCCCCGCAGCGCCTCGAGGGCATCGTCCGCGGTGGCGAAGCCGGCGACCCACTCCCCGATGATGTCGCGCAGGGCGGCCCAGTTGCGCCGGCGCAGGTCCGGCGTCTCGAAGCGCGGATCGGTCGCCAGCTCGGGCCGGCCGAGCACGGCCTGCAGCCGCGGCCACAGGGCGGCTGCGCCGCCGGTCTGGAGCGCGAGATGCCGGCCGCCCACCGCGAACACGCCCATCGCCGGACGCGGGGAGCCCATCGACTCGCCGCCATTCAGCACCGCCGCGTACGAGACGTCGTCGGCCGCGATCAGCGCCTCCAGCATCGAGACGTCCAGGTAGGCGCCGCGTCCTTCGCGGTCGCGCCGGCGCAGGGCGGCCAGGATGGCCCCGAACGCGTGGGTGCCCGCGAGCACGTCGGCGGCCTGGAGATTCGACGCTCGGGGCGCGGGCAGATCGCCCTGGTCGAGGTGCATCATCCCGGAAGCCCCGTTGATGATGTGCGCGAAGGCGGGCCGTTCGCGCCAGGGACCGGTCTGGCCGAAGCCCGAGATCGAGCAGTACACCAGATCGGGCTTGATCGCGGCCATCGCGGGGTAGCCCAGGCCGAGCTTCTCCACGACGCCGGGAGCGAAGTTCTCGACGAGCACGTCGGCCACACGGCACAGATCTTCGACCACCCCGCGCCCCTGCGGGTGGGCGAGATCCACCGCCACGCTCTCCTTGCCCGCGTTGATGCGTATGAAGTAGGTGGACTGATCGACCCGGCCCGCTTCGACCTGCATGTGGTTCTTCCGCATGTCGTCGCCGTCACGGGGCCGCTCGATCTTGATGACGCGCGCGCCGAGGTCGGCGAGGAGCCGCGTGCAGTAGGGGCCGGCGAGGACGCGGGTGAGATCGAGGACTACGAGATCGGACAGCGGGAGGTCGGACAGAGGCCCGGAGGCGTCGCGCACCGGCAGAGTATAGCGCGGCGATTGACGGGGCGCACCTGGCCCCCCTAGACTCGGCGCATGCGACGCAATCGACTCCGGGAGCTGCTGCGAGCCGGACAGCCGTCGGTGGGCACCCACATCCACTCCGCGTGGCCGGCGGTGGTGGAGCCGGTCGGCCACTCGGGCCGGTTCGACTACGTGGAGTTCGTGGGCGAGTACGCGCCCTATGATCTCTTCGCGCTCGAGAACCTCGCGCGGGCCGTGAACACCTTCGACCACATGTCGGCCATGTTCAAGGTCGAGCAGCAGCCCCGGACGTACCTGGCGGTGCGGGCGATCGGGGCGGGCATCCAGAACCTGCTCTTCGCGGACCCGCGCACCCCCGCGGACGTGCGCGAGTGCGTACGCGCCGTGCGCGCGGAGACGCCCGAGGCGGGCGGTCTCCACGGGGTGGGGATGCGCCGCGACGTCGGCTACGTGGTGGACGTGGGCTCGCCCGCCTTCGTGCAGGCGCTGGACGACGCGGTGGTGGCGGTGATGATCGAGAAAGCCTCCGCGGTGGAAAACCTGGAGGCGCTGCTCTCGGTGAAGGGCGTCGACATGGTCCAGTTCGGCCCCGCCGACTACTCGATGAGCATCGGCCTCGCCGTGCAGTGGAGCCATCCGCGGGTCGTCGAGGCCGAGCGCCACGTGATCCGGACCGCGCTGCGCATGGGCATCGCCCCGCGGGCCGAGATCTCGCATCCGAGCGCGGCCAGGGCCTATCTCGATCTGGGGGTGCGGCACTTCTGCATGGGCTGGGACGTGAGCATCCTCTTCGACTGGTTCAAGAGCGAGTGCCGGGCCCTGCGCGACGCGCTCGGCGAGGGATAGCGCGGCGGAACGCCGCTTCCATGGCTCGTCGCCCGGCGCGCGCCGTCCTTCTCGGCATGCCCGCGCTCCTGCTGACGCTGATCGCGGGCGGCTGCGGCGAGCGCGCGACGCCCGGCGCGCCGGTCACGCTGGTCTTCAAGCACGCCAAGATCCTGGGGCCCGCCGATCCGGTGCCCGGCCTCCTCCGTCGCTTCGAGGCTCTCCACCCGGGGGTGCGCGTCCGGAGCGAGGCGCTCACCTGGAGCTCGGACGAGCAGCACCAGTTCTACGCTATCAACCTGGAGGGTGGGAGTCCGCCCTTCGACGTGATGATGCTCGACGTGATCTGGGTGCCCGAATTCGCGCGCGCGGGCTGGATCCTCGACCTGACCGCGTTCGTGCCCGCGGCGGAGCGCGCCGCCCACTTCCCGAGCGCGCTCGAGCCCGCGGTGCAGGAGGGCAAGCTCTGGGCGCTGCCGTGGTTCATGAACGTGGGCCTCCTCTACTACCGGACCGATCTGCTCGCCAAGTACGGCTTCGCGCCGCCCGAGGCCTACGACGAGCTGGTCCGGCAGGTGCGGCGGATCCGCGCGGGCGAGGGCGATCCGCGCCTCGACGGCTTCCTCTGGCAGGGCAAGCAATACGAGGGCGGCATGGTCAACGTGCTGGAGGCGCTGTGGGCCAACGGCGCGCGCCTGCTCGATGACGCGGGCCGGCCCTTCCCCGAGCCCGCCCGCGCGCGGGAGTCGCTCGCGTTCCTGCGCGGGCTGATCGAGAGCGGGGTGAGCCCGGGCTGGGTCACCGCGGCCGACGAGGAGCTGACCCGGCGGCCGTTCGGCGACGGGCGGGCGATCTTCCTGCGGGGCTGGCCGTACGCGCTCGATCTCTTCGAGCTGCCGGCCTCGCCGGTGCGCGGCAAGGTGGGGGTCGCGCCGCTGCCCCGGCTGCCTCATGGCGAGGTGGGCGCGGGCTCCACCGGAGGCGCGCATCTGGCTGTGAGCGCGCGCACCCGGCACCAGGCCCTCGCGGTGGAGCTGGTGCGCTTCCTGACGAGCGATGCCGCGCAGCGGGCCATGACCGAGGGCGCGGCGCTCCGACCTTCTCGCCCGAGCCTCTATCGCGACGCGGCCCTCGTCGCTCGGGACCCGAGCCTGCCCGCCCTTCTCGGCCTGATGCAGAGGGGGCGCCCGCGCCCGATCACGCCCTACTACCTGATGCTCTCCACCACGCTCCAGCCCGAGTTCTCCGCGGTGCTGGTCGGCCGCAAGTCGCCGGAGCGGGCCATCCGCGACGCCACCGCCCAGGTCGACCACTTGCTGCGGGCCATCGCTCCGTGACCGACCGCAACCTCAGCTGGCTGTTCTTGGCCCCGGCGCTCCTCGTGCTTGGCGGGCTCACCGTGTATCCCGCGCTCTGGGTGCTGTGGCTCTCGCTGCAGTACCGGATCCCGGTGTTCTCGATCGCGCGCTGGGCCGGCCTCGAGCACTACGCCTTCCTCGCGGTGGACACCCGCTTCTGGAACGCGGCGGGGGTCACCGCGGTGTTCACGGTGGTCTCGGTCGCGCTCGAGTGCGGGCTTGGATTGGGCGTCGCGCTGGCCCTGCGCGGCCAGCGCCACTGGCGGCGGGTGGCCCTCGCGCTCTTGCTACTGGCGTGGGCGCTGCCCTCGGTGGTGACCGCCAAGATGTTCGAGTGGCTCTACCACCCCTCGGGCGGCCTCGTGAACTTCCTGCTCGGGGGCCGCGCCATCAACTGGCTCGGCGACCCGGCCCTCGCGCTGCCTGCGCTGATCGTGGCCGACGTCTGGCGCACGACGCCGTTCGTGGCCCTCTTGTGCTACGCGCGGCTCCTCACGATTCCGCCCGAGCTCTACGAGGCCGGCCAGGTGGACGGGGCCGCGGGCTGGCAAGCCTTCGCTCGCATCACGTGGCCGCTCGTGCGGCCGATCCTGCTGGTGGTGCTGCTCTTCCGAACCCTCGACGCCCTGCGGGCGTTCGACCTCATGTTCGTGCTGACCGGGGGCGGGCCGGCGGGCAGCACCGAGACGCTCACGGTGTACGCCTACCGCGCTCTCTTCCAGACCCTGCAGGTGGGATTCGGCGCGGCCATCGGTGTGGTCGTCTTCGCCCTGGTCATGCTCGTGGCGGTTGGCTACCTGCGGCTGATCAACCGTGAGAGCCGGACGGCATGAGAGCGGGGCGGCTCCGCGACGGGCTGGTGCTGCTGGGGCTCGCGCTCTACGCGGCGCCTTTCTTCTGGCAGGCCTTGACCTCGCTGCGCCCCGACGCGGAGCTCCTGCCGCTCGCGCAGCTCTGGCCGAGCCGGCTGACCCTCGCCCACTACGACGTGGTCTTCCGCCTGAGCCTGATGCCGCGCGCGCTCGTCAACAGCCTGGGCATCGCGCTCCTGAGCACGCTCCTCGCGGTGGGGCTGGGCGCGCTCGCCGCCTACGCGCTGGCCCGCCTGCCGGTTTGCGGCCGCGGCCTCATCCTCCTCGGCATGATCGCGGCCACCGCGTTTCCCCAGATCGCCACCGTGAGCCCGCTGTATCTCATGATGCGGGCGTTCGGCCTGCGCGACACCTGGCTCGCGCTGATCCTGGCCAACGCGTCATTCGCGCTGCCGCTGGTGATCTGGCTCCTGGCCGGCTTCATCCGCGAGATTCCGCTCGCGCTCGAGGAGGCGGCGGCGGTGGACGGCGCGGGGCGGCCGGCCGCGCTGCGCTGGGTGGTGCTGCCCCTGGTGGCCCCGGGCATGGCCTCGGCGGGCCTCCTGGCTTTTCTCTTCTCCTGGAACGAGTTCCTCTTCGCCTACAGCTTCACCGCGAGCGAGGCGAGCCGCACGGTGCCGGTGGCGCTCGCGCTTTTCCCCGGCGTCTTCGAGGTTCCCTGGGGCGACATCGCGGCCGCCTCGCTCCTGGCCAGCCTGCCACCCATCCTTATTGTGGTGGCCTTCCAGCGCTATTTGGTGCGCGGCCTCCTCGCGGGCGCCCTCCGCGAGTAGCGGGCAGGCCGAGGGGATCTCACGGTGAGGGGATCTCACGATTCGGAGATCAGCCCCGGGGTCACCGCCGCGTTGGGCAGGACGCGGAAGACGTCGGGCGAGATCTTCACCTTGAGCGAGCGGCTTCCCCCACCCAGGATGATCCAGGGGAGGCCCATCAGCCCCTCGTCGACGTAGACCGGCAGATCCGCGGGCAGCGCGAAGACGGTCACGCCGCCGAGCATCATCCCGGTGAGCGCGCGCGTCTCCTCGGGGTCGGCGAAGGAGAGGCGCGGGACGCCCAGCAGCTTCCGCACCGTGTGGTTGACGTTCACGCGCTTCGTGGCGCGGACCACGCAGGCGCAATAGCGCTTGGGCTCCTTCTTCGAGCCGACGATGATGGTGTTGGCCGACTGCTCCATGGGGTAGCCGTACTGGGCGCAGAAGGCGGCGGTGTCGGCGTACTGCGGGTCGATCTCGACCCTCTCGTACGGGAGACCGAGCTCGTCGAGAACCCGGTGCACTCGCTGCTCGATCTCGTCGGTGGCGATGGTGACGACCTCCTTGCGGCTCGTATTGGTTCGGCGAGCAGAGCATACTAGAATCGAAGTGATTGGAGGGCGCCCATGAGCACAGCCGATGCCCGGATGCCGACCGAAGAAGAGTCCCGGCGGGTGGCCGAGCACGCGCGCCAAGAGATCTGGGAAGGCCGCGGGTTCCTGCGCGATCTCTTCCTCGGCCATCTGGCCCTCGACCTGATCCATCCCTTCCCGCACGCGGGGAAGGAGCGGCCGGAGTTCGCGCGCTTCCTCGAGGATCTCAGAAAGTTCCTCCGTGACGAGGTCGACCCGGTCGCCATCGACCAGAGCGGGGAGTATCCCGCCCCGGTGCTGGCCGGGCTGCGGCGCCTCGGCGCCTTCGGCATGAAGATCCCGAAGGCGTACGGCGGCCTCGGCTTCACGGTGGCCGAGTACTGCCGGGCCATGGAGCTGGTGGGTAGCTACGACGGCAACATCGCGGCGGTGCTTTCCGCGCACCAGTCCATCGGCGTGCCGCAGCCGCTCAAGCTGTTCGGCACCCCCGAGCAGAAGGTCAAGTATCTGCCCCGCTGCGCGGCGGGGGCCATCTCCGCCTTCGCCCTCACCGAGCCCGGCGTGGGCTCGGATCCCGCGAGCCTCGCCACGGTGGCCGAGCGGCGGGGTGACCACTACGTGCTCAACGGCGAGAAGCTCTGGTGCACCAATGGCACGCTCGCGGAGCTGCTGGTCGTGATGGCGCGCGATCCGCAGACCCAGCGCATCAGTGCGTTCATCGTGGAAACCGGGTGGGAGGGCGTCACCGTTGAGTACCGCTGCCGGTTCATGGGCCTCAAGGCGCTCGCCAATGGCGTCATCACCTTTCGCGACGTGCGGGTGCCACGCGAGAACCTGATCGGCCGCGAGGGGCAGGGGCTCAAGATCGCGCTGGTGACGCTGAACACCGGACGGCTCACCCTGCCCGCGGTGTGCGCCGGGGTGGCCAAGCGCTGCCTCGAGATCTGCCGCGGCTGGGCCGCCGCGCGGGTACAGTGGGGCGCGCCGATCTGGAAGCACGAAGTGATCGGTCACCGCATCGCGGACATGGCGGCGACCGGCTTCGCCATGGACTCGGTGGCCAAGCTCGCCGCCGAGATGGCCGACCGCGGGGGCTACGACATCCGGCTCGAGGCGGCCGCGGCCAAGGAGTGGAACACGGTGCGGGCCTGGGAGCTGGCCGACCAGACGCTCCAGATCCGCGGCGGGCGTGGCTACGAGACCGAGGCGTCGCTGGCCGGGCGCGGCGAGGCGCCGATCGGCGTCGAGCGCATGATGCGCGACCTGCGCATCAACCTCATCTTCGAGGGTTCGAGCGAGATCATGCACCTGTTCATGGCGCGCGAGGCGGTGGACAAGCACCTGCAGGTGGCGGGCGCCCTCATCGACCCGCGCCGGGGCGCGGCCGAGAAGCGCGCGGCCCTCCCGGGGGTGGTCGCGTTCTACGGCAAATGGTACCCGCTGCTCTGGCTGAAGGGCCTCGTGGCCCCCGGGCGCTTCGCCGAGTTCGGGCCGCTGGCCCCGCACCTGCGCTTCGTGGAGCGGAGCGCCCGCCGCCTGGCCCGGCAGAGCTTCCACGGCATGCTGGCCTACCGCGCGCGGATGGAGCGGAAGCAGGCCTTTCTGTTCCGCAGCGTGGACATCGTCATGGAGCTGTTCGCGATGGCGGCCGCGGTCAGCCAGGCCGCGCGGCTCGCCGACGGCCGCTACCCGGAGGCCGGCCGCGCCCGCGAATTGGCCGATCTCTTCTGCCGGAACGCCCGGCGGAAGGTGCGGCGGCTGTTCGCCGATCTGTGGCGCAACGAGGACGCGCTCAAGAACCGCGTGGCCTCCGCGGTCATGACGGACCAGCACGTCTGGCTCGAGCGGGGGATCCTCGAGCTGGGTCTGCCGCCCGCCGCGTTCCGGCCGCGCCCCTTCCTAGCCCCCGAGCGTGCGAAGACCGAGGCCGAGCGCGTGCCGGCGGCGCGAGCCTAGTCCCCGCTCCGCCTGGGATGGGTCTTGAAGAACTCCCAGATCAGCGCGGTCGCGTCGAAGTCGTGGCAGACGCGGCCGATCAGCGTCTCCGGCAGATACTGAGCGCCGCCCGGCCACGTGTGCCCGCCACCCTCGAGCCGCACCAGCACCACCTCGGTGCCGTCGCGCCCGTCCGGGTAGACCAGCCGTAGCCCGCCGCAGCGGTTCGTCCGCGAGCCGGCCCCCGCCAGCGCTTCCGACACCGGCTCGCGCGCCGCGCCGTTCGCGACCGCCCAGCGTCGCGCCGCCTCCTCGGTGGCGATGATCTTGCCTCGTCCGAACGCGATGGCTCCGCCGCGGTAGGGCACGAGTGGATCCGTGGTGCCCTGGAGGATGAGCACCGAGACCGCGTGCTCGGGCCGGAACCACGGTTCCGGCGGATCCGCGATGCCGCCCACCACCGGCGCGATGGCCGCGATGCGTGAGGAGAGGTGCGCGGCCAGATAGTGCGAGAAGATGCCGCCGTTGGAGATCCCGGTGACGTAGACGCGCCGCGGGTCCACCGGGTGAACGCGCGCGATGGCGCCCAGCAGCGCGGCCACGAAGCCCACGTCGTCGACATGGTCGCGATGCGCGCGCGAGCTCGTGAACTCGCGCCCGTCGTTCCAGTTCCGGCCGAGGCCCTCGGGATAGGCGACCAGGAAGCCCTCCCGATCGGCCAGGGCACTGAAGCGGGTGAGCCGCTCGGTACCCGGGCCGTCTCCGCCCCCACCGTGGAAGACGAGCACGAGAGACGCGGGGCCCGGCCGGAGCGCCGCCGGTACGCGCAGCAGGTAGCTCCGCGTGACGCCGGCCACCTCGATGGTCCGGGCGACGGTGGGCTCCACCGCCCCGGCCGCGGATGGAGCGAGGAGAATGGCGAGCGCCAGGGCGAGCGGGCGGTATCGCATCGCTATTCGGCAGCCTATCGCGGCCGGCCCCGCGGTACAATCGCGGCTGCTCCGGAAGGAGGGGCCCCGATGACCACCGACCTGATCGAGAACGTGAAGGATGGAGTCGCCGTGCTCACCCTCAACCGGCCCGAGCGCCTCAACGCCATGTCGCGCCCGATGCTCGACGGACTGCTCGAGGCTCTGCCCCGTCTGGCGGAGGATCCGGCGGTGGGCGTGATCGTCCTCACCGGCGCCGGGCGCGGCTTCTGCGCGGGTGGCGACGTCAAGGCGATGGCGGAGGGCACCGAGCTGGGCGGCCAGACCATGGAGGAGAAGGCGGAGGCGCTGCGCGCCCGCATGGAGACGTCGCGGTGGCTCCACGAGATGCCCAAGCCCACCATCGCGATGGTGCGGGGGCCCGCGGCGGGGGCGGGCCTCTCCCTCGCGATGGCCTGCGACATGCGGATCGCGAGCGATACCGCGCGCCTCGGCACCGCCTTCGCGCGCGTCGGCTACTCGGGCGACTTCGGCGGCAGCTACTACCTGACCCAGCTCGTGGGCACCGCGAAAGCGCGCGAGCTGTACTTCACCGCGGATCTGCTCGATGCCCAGCAGGCGCTCGCCCTGGGCCTGGTGAACCGGGTGGTGCCCGACGCCCAGCTGGAGGACGAGACGATGGCCCTGGCCTCGCGGCTGGCGCGCGGGCCGCGCGTCGCCTACCGCTACATGAAGCGGAACATGAATGCGGCCGAGAGTGCCTCGCTCAAGGAGATGCTCGATCTCGAGGCGTGGCATCACACGCGCACCGGCATGACCGAGGACCACCGCGAAGCCGCCCGCGCCTTCGTGGAGAAGCGCGAGCCTCAGTTCAAGGGCCGCTGAGCAAAACTCGGAAGGGGGGCTGTGCCCCCCTTCCGAACCTCCCCCCAGAGACGGATTGCGCCGGCGAAGAGCCTGTGAGGAAATCCGTAGCATCGGCGCGCCTCGCGCGGCGACACTGCGGACATGACTGACACGCGCTTTCCGCTCGCGGATGCGAACGAGGATCCCGTCGCAGCAGTGAACGCGGAGCCGCGGGTGCAGCGGGCGAACCGGACACAGCTCGAGTTGCGGCCGGTCGATCTCGAGGCGCTGCTGCCGGCCGACCACCGCGCCCGTGTCGTGTGGGAGTTCGTCGAGGGGCTCGATCTCGGGCCGCTCTACCACACGATCAAAGCCATCGAGGGGCACGCCGGCCGGGCCCCGATCGATCCGGCGATCCTGATGGCGTTGTGGCTGTACGGGACGCTGGAGGGCGTGGGGAGCGCCCGGGCGTTGGCGCGGCTGTGCGAGGAGCACGACGCGTATCGGTGGATTTGCGGCGGGGTGTCGGTGAACTACCACACGCTGGCGGACTTCCGCGTGGCCCACCCCGAGGTCCTCGACGGGCTGCTGACGTCGAGCGTGGCGGCGCTGCTCGCGGAAGGGTTGGTGGAGCTGACCCGCGTGGCCCACGATGGGGTGCGGGTCCGGGCGAGCGCCGGGGGCGGCTCATTTCGTCGTGGGGACCGGTTGCGCCAGTGTCTGGCGGCCGCCGAGGCGCAGGTGGCGGCCCTGCGCGAGCAGGTGGCGGCCGATCCGGGCGTGATGTCACGGCGGCAGGCGGCGGCCCGGCAGCGGGCGGCCGAGGAGCGGCGCCGCCGCGTGGCCGGGGCGTTGGCGGCGTTGCCGGGGCTCGAAGCGCGCCGGCGGAAGGCTGGCGTGAAAGGCCCCGCGCGGATGTCGATGACCGATCCCGAGGCCCGGGTGATGAAGATGGCCGACGGGGGCTTTCGCCCGGCGTTCAACGCGCAGCTCACGGCCACGACGCGGGGGCAGGTCATCGTCGGCGTCGCGGTGACGACCACGGGCACGGACCAAGGCCAGTTGTGGCCGATGGTGGAGCAGCTGCAGCGACGCTATGGCCGGGCGCCGGGGGACGTGCTGGCGGACGGGGGCTACGTCGATCTGGATGACATCCGCGCCGTGGCGGGCCCCGACGTCGGCTGCAAGGTGTACGCGCCCCCGCCGGGGTTCAACGATCCCGGGCGGGCGCAGCGCCCGCTCTGGCGCGTCGATGATGCGATCGTCGCGGAGTGGCGGCAGCGCATGGGCACGGCGGAGGCCAAGGTCGTGTACGGCGAACGCGCCGCGACCGTGGAGTGTGTCAACGCCCTGGCCCGTAATCGGGGGCTGCGGCAATTCGTCGTCCGCGGCCTGGGGAAGGTGAGGGCCGTGCTGCTGTGGTTCGCTCTCGCGCACAACCTGATGAGAGCGGCGGGGTTACGGCGCGCCGTGGCGATGGCGACATGAGCAGCACGCCGTAAGCCGGCCGCCGCGGAACGGCGAGCGGGCGCCAGGTGGGAGCGAGGGCCACCGCTCCCGGCTGCCCGATGCTTCGGACGGGGTCCCGCCGGCGCCCCGCCCGATTCCTTCACAGCCTCGAAGCCGGCCCTCGAACGGGTCACTCCGGCACGCCGCCAACACGCCACGCCAGGGAGACGACGCCGAGGGCCATCCCCCCGATCACCAGCGGGGTGGCCACGATGGAGAGCTGTGACAGCCACGCGAGCGTCCCGCTGGACAGGCCCACGAACGCCAGGCCGACCACCGGGATCACGGGCGCCCCGCAGCCCATGACGGTGCAGCCGCCGGTGGCCACGCCGAAGACGCTCCCCACCGCGCCCAGCATCCCGCCCTGCTGCCCCACCGTGGGACGCCACCCGGGGGCGCCGCCCCGGTCGCGGCGGTGAACCCACAGCGCGAAATACGTGCCGATCAGCGCCGCGGTGAGCGCGAAGCGCGCGAGGTCGGCCGCGGTCACCGCGAAGCCCCACTCGATGCCGAAGGTGCCGTTGGCCGAGAACCAGAAGAGCGCCAGCTCCCAGGCCCGTCCGAGCCGCTCGGGGAGCAGGCCCTTGCCCGAGGCCAGGTAGCCGGGGAGATTGGACAGCCAGGGGTTGACCATGAAGTAGTCAACCGGCTTCCGGGCGACCGAGAGCACCAGGACCGGCACCAGGATGTCCAGGAGAAACACCGCTGCGCCCACCGCGGCGAAGACGCCCCACCGCGCGCGCAGCGCCTGCCCGATTCCTTCGAGGACGCGCCTGACCCCGTGCATGGCCCCTCGCCGCCGATTATAGTCTCCGGGAACTTCTTGCGGTTCCCGCGGTTGCTAGGGCAGTATTACCACGCATGATCCCCGTCGTCTGTAGCGAGGTCCCCCATCGTCCCCCAATGAGGAGGGTAGAACCATGACGCAAGAAGTTAGCCGTCGAGACTTCCTGGCACGGCTGGGTATGACCGTCGGCACCGCCGCTGCCGGCGCCGCCGCGGCCGCCGGGGTGCCCCTGGCCGCGGTCCCGCTGGTCTCCCAGGCCCACGCGCAGCCCAAGGGCAACATCCCGGACACGCCTTTCAAGATCGGACACATGACCTTCTTTACCGGGGCCGCCGCCGTGCTCGGGGAGCCCTCGTTCAAGGGGCATACCCTGGCCGCGGAGGAGATCAACGCCCAGGGCGGCCTGCTCGGCAAGCGCAAGATCGAGACGCTGAAGGCCGACGAGAACGCGGGCACCGACGCCAACGTCAAGGAGATGCGGCGGCTGAAGCTGTCGGAGAAGATCGACCTCTTCACCGGTGTCATCTCCAGCGGCAACACGCCCGCGCTCGGCCCGGTGGCCGAAGAGCTGAAGCTGCTCACCATTTTCGTGGACGGCTGCACCGACTTCCTGTTCGACAAGGCGGTGCCGAACCCCCACTACATCTTCCGCATCACGAATATCCAGTCGGCGGACGGGGTGACCTGCGCTCTGGCCATCGCGCAGACGTGGCCGAAGGCTCGCCGCATCGCCCACATCCATCCCGACTACTCCTACGGCCGCAACGCCTTCGACCACGTCAAGATCGTCATGAGCAAGATGATGCCCGGAACGCAGGTGGTGTCGGAGGGCTGGCCGAAGCTCGGCACCACCGACTTCACCTCCCACATCACCAAGGCCATCTCGTCCAAGCCGGACCTCCTGGTGTCCTCGGTGTGGGGCGGCGACTACGTGGCCATGTACAAGCAGGCGCTGCGCTACGACCTGTTCAAGAAGATGAAGTTCGCGTCCACCATCGCCTTCGGGGTGGCCCCGCACGCGATCGGCAAGGATCATCCGGAGGGCGCCATCGCGGGTGTCCACTCCAACTACTACTTCAACTACCCGCCGAACAATCGCTGGCCGCTCAACACCGAGTTCGTGAAGAAGTACTTCGATCGCTGGAAGGAGTACCCGAACTTCCAGTCCGAGGGCGCCTATTCGACCCTCTACATGCTGAAGGAAGCCGTCGAGAAGGCCAACAAGCTGACCGGCGGCTGGCCCGATGAGGACGCCATCATCAGCCAGCTCGAGGGCACGATGCATGCCGGCCCCGCGGGCTACGTGTACATCCGGCCGGACACGCACCAGGGGTACAAGGACGCGATGACCGGGTTCAGCGTCAACTCGCCCGACTATCCGTTCCAGATCCTGGACCCGACGCGCATCATCACGATCCCGATCCGCAACATCACGGCGCCTCCCGGCTGGCCCAAGGGGGAGCCGACCTCGACCTACACCTGGATCGACAAGACCTGGCCGACGGTCAGGGCCTGAGAGCGAGGAGGCGAGGGCAGGGTGAGGGCATGCGGTTCCTCACCCTCGCCCTCGCGTTGTCTCTAACCCTCGTCACGCCCGCCCGGGCGGGTCACGAGCTGCCGTTCTATCCCGGCTACTACCCGCAGGAGATCCGCCTCGAGACGCTCACGCCCACCGCGGCCGCGGCGCAGCTGAAGAACAGCACGCTCCACGCTTACGTGGGGGCCGATCCCTTCGCGGGCGGCCGGCTCCCCGCCAACGTGAGCGCGGTGGAGTCGCTCCAGGGATACCTGGTGGCCACGCTCGACCCCACGACGTCGGGCGCGTCCACGCCGCAGGCCCGCTGCGCGGCCGCGCTGAGCATCGGCAAGAGCCTCGGGGCCTCGCGGGCCGCCTTCGTCGCACATCCGTACCCGATCACGCCGTATCACGCCGACTATCTGGTGCACTGGGACCTCGCCCAGTCCGCGCGCAAGGCGATGGAGACCGCTGCGCCGGGCGCGCCGCCCCGCCTGGTGCCCCGCGGGCTCGTCGCCGAGCGGCTGCTGAAGCTGGCGAAGGATCGGAACGAATCGAAGGCGGCGGAGGCGAGCCTCGAGGAGGTGGATCTCCAGAGCCTGCTGGCTCCGCACACGGTACCCGCCGGCGGATCCTTCGCCCCGCCGTGGCTCAAGGAGGGATGGTTCCACGCCTATCTCCTCCACGCGCCCTCGATGACGGACGCGGCCGCGCGGCAGGCGGCCGACTCCCTCTACCGCCGGCTGGTCGCGGGCGCCTACGAAGGTGAGGCGGAGCGGGCCGAGCTGGAGCGGCGGCTCGTCTCGCGGCTCACCGCCGGCTGCGAGCGTGTGGTGCTGGGCTTCACGGTGCGTCGCGAATCGTTCAACTCGGAGTTCTCGCAAGGCATCGAGAATATCGCGTGGGATTCGCAGGTCGGTTTCGACTCCGAGATCTTCGTGCGCACCGCGAAGCTGAAGGACTTCCCCTGGAATGGCTGGATGAAGGTGGGCACGGCGACGCGGCCCGCCGCGGCCTGGAATCCGGTGGCCGGCTTCACCGACGCGCCGGGACGCCTGCTCTGGTCGGCGCTGGGCGACCCCGGGCTGCTACCGGCTCCGTACGCCTCGGGCTTCGTCCCGCATCGCGCAGTGCCCAGCGCGGTCGTGGTGGGCGGAGCGGCCGGCGTCGAGATCCCCGAGGACGCGATGCTGCCGGAGCCGGGGACCGGCCTGTTGCTCCCGGTGGGGAAGGGCAAGACCGCGAAGGCCAAGGTCACGTATCGCCTGTGGGGATCGGCGGCCCACGACAACACGCGCGTCGCCCCGGCGGACGCGCTCTACCCCTACGTGTTCGCCGCACGCTGGAGCGGCGGCAGCCAGGCCCCGGGCAGCGTGGAGTACGACGCGGCGGTGGACGCGGCCACCGCCACCGCCCGGAAGGCCCTCGCCGGCGTGCGGCTGGTGAAGGTGGACAGCGAGGTGCGGCGCTACAGCGATATCACGTTCACCTACGTGGTGCCCGTCGTCGAAGTGTACCTCCACTCGGCTTCGCCCGACCCCCAGGAGCTGGCCGCGCTGGCGCCGCCCTGGAGCGCCACGCCGTGGCATCTCACCGTGCTCATGGAGGAAGCGGTCAAGCGGGGCGTGGGCGCCTTTTCCGCCGAGGAGGCCCGCCGGCGCGGGGTGCGCTGGCTCGATCTGGTGCGCGATCCGAGGACGCGTCACGACCTGGGCGCCATCCTCGACGGCCTCGCGCGGCAGAACTACGTGCCGGAACCGCTCAAGCGGCTGGTGGCGGCCGACGAGGCGCAGGCGCGCTGGGCCGCGCTCCGCCAGTTCGCCCAGCGGCGCGGCCACTACCTCGTCACCAACGGGCCCTACCAG
>Ga0070697_100001361_pt1 | contig 18495 bp, 17 predicted proteins | sample KBSK1501metaG_FD_65475 | JGI IMG/M metagenome (GOLD analysis project Ga0070697, IMG submission 65475) | Corn, switchgrass and miscanthus rhizosphere microbial communities from Kellogg Biological Station, Michigan, USA - KBS K1-50-1 metaG | ecosystem: Host-associated > Plants > Roots >... | reverse complement strand
CGGCGCGACGGCATCGTCGTGTTCCGATCGGTCGAGGACTCGACGCCCAACCTCAACATCGTGAAGCGCGTCATCGGCGCCCCGAACGACACGCTGCGGATGACGCGCGACACGGTGTACCGGAACGGACAGCGCCTCGACGAGCCGTACGCGCTGCATCTCGTGGGGCTGATGGTGCGCGACGACGAGTTCCGGCTGCGGCAGATCCGGGCGTGGCAGCTGCCGAGCTACGTCGGCCGCGATGCGGCCTCCTACCGTCCCACGACGCACGATTGGGGGCCGATCGTCGTCCCCGCGGCCCACTACTTCGTGATGGGTGACAACCGCGACGAATCGTACGACAGCCGTTTCTGGGGCTTCCTGCCGCGCAACCACATCGTGGGGCGGCCGCTCTTCATCTACATGAGCATCGCGACGGACCCGCTGCGGATTCGCTGGAACCGGCTGTTCCGACGGCCGAGGTAGCCTACGGGCGGGCAATCCGTGGGACTCACCCCGTCGTAATCACAGCAACGGCGTTGCCGACTCCCCGATTCCGGGTCAAGTTCGAGTCCGTGTCTCCCTCGTCCCCCTCCACTCCGGCCCCGGACCGCGTGCTCGTCGAGCGGATGGCGGCGGGCGACGACCGGGCCCTGGGCGACCTGTATGATCGTCATGCGGCAACGGCGTACGCCCTCGCCATGGCGATCGTGGGAGAGCGGGCGGACGCCGAGGAGGTCGTGGCCGACGCGTTCGGCCAGGTGTGGCGCACCGCCGCGCAGTTCGATCCGGAGCGGGGGAGCGTCCCGGGTTGGCTGGCGACCATTACGCGCACGCGGGCGCTCGACCTGCTGCGGGCGCGGGGCCGGCGCGCGCGTGCGATCGAACGCGCCGCCGCGGTGGGAGACATGGGACTCGCCGCACCGCTCGCGGGGGCGGGGGACGCCCCGGATCGCGGCGTCGAGCGTGAGGACGCGCGCCGGCTCGTGACCCGCTCGCTCGCCGAGCTGCCCGAGCCGCAGCGCCGGGTGCTCGAACTCGCGTACTTCGGCGGCCTCACGCAGAGCGAGATCGCCGCGGCACTGCGGGAGCCCTTGGGGACGGTCAAGACGCGCATGCGAGCCGGATTGGAGAAGCTGCGCGGCTCGCTCGCCCCGCTCCTGTCCGAGGGAAAGTCATGACCGACCACGCGTGGCTGGATGCCGCCGCCCCGTACGCCCTGGGCGCGCTGAGCGCCGAGGAGCGCGCCGCGTTCGAGGCGCACCTCGCCGACTGCGCTGTCTGTCGCGCGGACGTGCAGGCGCTGCGTGAGGTGTCCGGGCTGCTGGCGCACGCCGCCGCCGCGGCGACGCCCCCGCCAGCCCTGCGGGAGCGCATCCTCCGGGAGGCGCGCGCGGTGCGGCCGCTCGCCGCGCGCCGCCGGTCGCTGCGCCCGTGGCTCGTCGCGGCCGCCTCGCTCGTGCTCGCGGTCGCGGCAGGCCTCGGCTACTGGCGGGCCAGCCACGCGCGGGACGCTTTGACCCGCGCCCTGGCCGCGGCGCGGGACACGATCGCGGCGCGGGACTCCCTGGTGGTGACCCTGTTCGCCCCCGACCTCGGCACCGCCGCCCTCGCCGCGACCGGCAAACCGCCGTCGGCGCGCTTGTTCTGGAGCCCGTCCCGGCACCGCGTGGTCATGGCGGTGTTCAACCTGGCGCCGGCCCCGGCGGGTCGCATCTACCAGCTCTGGGCGATCGCTGCAGGGAAGCCGATGAGCCTCGGGCTCTTCAATACGGCGCCCGACGGTCGCGCCACCGTAGCCATGGAAGTGGCGCGGGAGCTTGCCTCCTTCCAGCTCACCGCCGTGACTGAGGAGCCGGCCGGCGGATCCCCGCAGCCCACCCAGCAACCCTTCCTCGTCGGCAAGGTCTCGGGCGGCGAGTAGCACGCGGCAATCCGAAGCCCCGGGACGGGCGTAGAGACGATGTAGCTCTGCGCCCGTTCTCTTTTTCTTGGGGAGGATAACCCATGCTCCGCTTTACCGCGCCCCAGTCGCGCGGCCGCGTGATCGCGTGGAGCCTGCTGCTCGCGATCCCTGCAGCGCTCGGCCTGACGCGATGGATCGAGGCCTCCGATCACAAGGACAGCGCGCTCCTGGCCGCGGATCACGCGGCCGACATCGCGGACCTCTACACGTTCAAGAGCCCCGTCAACCCAGACAACGTCGTGCTCGTGATGACCGTGTCCGGGTTCATCCCGCCGTCCGAGGCGAGCACCACGTTCTTCGATCCCAATGTCCTGTACCAGTGGAAGATCGACAATAACGGGGACGCCGTCGAAGACCTGGTGATTCAGGCATTCGTCACCGGCACGGGCGGGCACCAGGTCATGCACTTCCGCGGCCCAGTGGCGCCGGCCGCGACGGGAACGACGGACCGACTCGTACCCGGGCCCGAGACGGCTACGGTTCGCGTCACCAACGGGGAAGTTCCGATCATCGCCTCACGCGACGGGATGACGGTGTTCGCCGGGGTGCGCGACGATCCGTTCTTCTTCGACCTCGTGCAGTTCAAGAAGATCATCGCCGGGCAGGCGAGCTCCTTCCGCAATCCGGGAGTGGACACGTTCGCGGGCTTCAACGTGCTCGCCCTCGTTGTCGAGCTCCCGAGCTCGCTGCTCGGCGGCCAGAAGCTCGGCGTCTGGGGGACCACGAGCCGTGTGTCGTTCTAGCCGCGCTCCTTCCAAGGGAGGACCAACCATGCCTGTCTCCACGAAGACCTTGCAGCTGCTACCGCTTCTCGCCCTCGTGGTCGTCGGATGCGAGGAAGCGAGCGGCCCCCTCGCGAGCCCCCGGCTCGACGCCAGCGTCCTGATGTCTGAGGAGCTAAGGCAGGAAGACCGCTTTGGGCTGCCGGCGATCGCAACCGTGTTCATTCCGACGAACTTGAGGGACGCATACAACGAGGCTCCCCCGGCTCAGGACAGGACCAACTTCAAGAGTCTCATCGTGCAGAAGCTCATCGCCTTCGGCCAAACCCCGGCGGCGGCCGACGCGTTGGCCGATGCGCTTACGCCGGACATCCAGCCGATCGATTTGTCGCAGCCGAGCGGCTTCCTCAACGGCCGCGAGCTCGATGACAACGTGATCAAGGCGGAGCTCGGCCTGATCTTCGGCTCGAACGCCGCGCTGAACGACGACCACGTGGACGCGAACGACGAGCCGTTCCTCGTGACGTTCCCCTATCTCGCGGGACCGCACGTCCAGTGATCCGCGCCCGCCTCGTGTGGATCGGGGGTGCGGCGGCGCTCGGAGTGGCGCTCGCCATTTCGGGCGTCGCCCGCCACGACGCGCCGACGCCCTCCGCGGCCGACACGTCGATCGTGTCACGCAGCATCGCGTTCTTCGAAGAGCGCCTCGGGCGCGACCCCGGCAACTTCATGGTCGGCGGGCAGCTCGTGGCCCGCTATCTCATGCGGTTTCAGCTGGCGGCGAACCTTGACGACGTAAAGCGCGCGGAAGTCGTCGCGCGCTCGGTGATGCCACTCGTCTCGGACACGGCGGGCGCCTATGCGCGGCTCGGCGTGATCTATCTGACCCAGCATGAGTTCCGGGGGGCGTACCACGCGGCGCGGCGCGCGGTCGCCTGGAACCCGAACAACCAGGAGGCGCTCGGGCTGCTGTTCGACGCCGCCCTGGCGACCGGGCGCTACGCCGTGGCCGAGTCTACGTTGAATCGGCTCGCACCCGGCCGTTTGCCCTATCAGCTACGCCTGGCGCGCTTCCTCGCGGCTCAGGGCCGGACAGATGGCGCGTACCACGCCCTGGAGCGCGCCTGCCGCCAGCTCGAGCGGGCCCAGGTCTGGCCCCAGGCGGTGGCCTGGTGCGTCACCGAGCTCGCGAAAGTCCAGCACGCCCGGGAAGGCGAGGCGCCGGCGGCCGCGCTGTTCCGGCGGGCGCTCGCCATCCAGCCCGGCTATCGGGCGGCGCTGGAGGGACTCGCCGACCTCGCCTATGCCCGCCGCGACTGGCGCGAGGCCGGGCCCCTCTACGCCCGCATCGCCGCTGATGCCCACCCGGACCTCTATCTCCGCCTCGCCGACGTGGACCGCGCGCTCGGCGAGCCGGCGGCTGCGCACGGTTGGGAACGGGAGTTCCTGCGCGTCGCGCGCGCCCGGGGAGCCGAAGCGCTGTACGCGCACCCGCTCGCGCTGTACTACGCCGTGCGACCGATGACGCTCGATACCGCACTCGCCATCGCGCGGCGCGACGTCGCCCGGCGGCCCGCCGTCGAGAGTTGGGATGTGCTGAGCTGGATTCTGTTCCGGCGGGGCGAGTTGGCGCCGGCGCTCGCGGCGTCGGACCGGGCGCGGAGCTGGGGTGCGCCGAGCCCGACGATGGACTACCACCGCGCACGCATCCTCGAAGCCCTGGGCCGAAAGCCCGAGGCCGCGGCCCTGCTGCGGCGCGCGCTGGCGCGACCGAGCCTGCTCGAGGCCCACGTCCTGTGGGAGCTACGCGACGCACGCGCCGCTTCATGATTGCGATTCTAGGCCGGCTCGCGTCGCCGGTGCTGATCGTCGCCGGCCTTGGCTTGCTCCTTTTGTCACCGCTCCATGCCCAAGCCGGACTCGTCGTCCGTGGCTCCGTGCTGGATGCAGCGACCGGAAGGCCGATGAGCGGGGCGGTGGTTGCGGTGCTCGAGGTCTCGCCGCCGCGGCTCACCACGACGACTGGCGGCGGCGCCTTCGCCATCGCTATGCCCGGCGATTCGGGCCGCCTCGTCGCGGCGCTGATTGGTTACGCCCCGGAGACGCTCGCCATCACCTCCGGTCGGCCGGCAACGGTCACGTTTCGGCTCGCTGAGGCTGCGCTCGCACTCGATCCAGTGACGGTGTCAGCCGAGCGCGCGTTCTCGAGCTCCACTGCCTCCTCCCGGCTGATTCGCGATCTGGACATCCGCCTCCGACCCCGAGAATCCTCCCAGGAACTCCTGCGCCTCGCGCCGGGCCTCCTCATCGCGCAGCACGCCGGGGGCGGCAAGGCGGAGCAGATCTTCATGCGCGGCTTCGACGCGGATCACGGGACCGATGTCGCGATCTCGGTGGACGGCGTCCCTGTCAACGCGGTGTCGCACGCGCACGGGCAAGGGTACGCGGATCTCCATTGGCTCATCCCCGAAATCGTCGACTACGCCGATGTGCATAAGGGCCCGTACGAGGCGTCGGATGGGGACCTCGCCACCGCCGGCGCCGTTGCTCTGCACACGAGGGACCGAGTCGCCCAGGCCGAGCTCAGCCCCCGCCGGGGCAGCTTCAACACGACCCACACCCTGGCACTCCTCCCGCTTGGCGGGGATGCGGCCCACGCGGGCGGGTACCTCGCCCTTGCGGGGCACTACACCAACGGCCCCTTCGACAACCCGCAGCACTACCGTCGCTACAATCTGTTCGGCAAGTGGACCGCCCCCGTCGGCTCGAGCGCCGAGTTCGTCGCGACCGGGTCGGGCTACGACGGCGGCTGGAACGCCTCCGGCCAGATTCCGGAACGGGCAGTGGCCGCGGGCCTGATCACCCGCTTCGGCTTGATCGATCCGTCCGAGGGCGGGAACACGCACCGCTACGAAGCGACCGTCGGGCTCCGCTCGGCCGGCACGGGCCCGGCGAGCTGGGAGGCGCAGGCGTACGCGATCCGCTACGGGCTCCAGCTCTACTCCGATTTCACGTTCTTCTTGCGCGACAGCGTGAACGGCGACGGGATCGAGCAAAGCGATCAGCGCTACGTCGTGGGGCTCGGGGCGACGCAGCGCCGTGCGTCCGCCGTCTTCGGGGTTCCGGGGCTGACGACCACGGGCATCGGCGGTCGCGCGGACTTCATCGGCCTGGGCCTGTTTCATCAGCGGCACCGCGAGCGTCTCGAGACGCGGGTGTCCGATGCCATCTCGCAGCAGGACGCGTACGCCTGGCTCCGCCAGGACCTGGAACTCTCCGGACGCGTGCGGCTCGAACTCGGCCTGCGGGGCGATCTCTTCCGCTTCGAGGTGGACGACCACTTGGTGGGGCAGCCGGCAGCGATCCCGCATTTCTCTGGGATGCAGTGGCGTGGGGTGGTCAGTCCGAAGGCGAACGTGGCGGTGCAACTCTCGACGCAGACAACGCTGTTCGGGAACATCGGGTATGGATTCCATTCCAACGACGCGCGGGAAGTCATAGCCGGGCCGCGCGATTCGACCGCGATTCCGCGGGCGCTGGGCGCGGAGCTCGGGCTGCGCCACTACTGGGCCGGAGGCACGCTGGCGGCGGCGTTGTGGCGAACAGATCTGCAGAGCGAGCTCGTCTACAACGGCGACGAGGGCACAACGGAGCGGAGTGGCCGGACCCGCCGCTACGGGCTCGATCTCGAAGGCCGAATCCGCTTGACGCCCTGGCTGTGGGCGGACGCAGACATGAACTGGGCGCATGGGCGATTCCGCGATGAGCCCCAGAAGCTCAACCGGATCCCCCTCGCCCCCGATGTCACCTCGACCGGAGGGCTGACCGTCCGCGACCTGGGCCCTGTGACGGGCGGCCTGCGATACCGCCACATCGGGTCCCGAGCCGCTGACCAGGCCGGCTCCGTCATCGCTCGTGGCTACACGATCGTGGAACTGTTCGCCTCTTGGCGGATATCGCGGGCGCAACTGGCCGTGACGCTGGACAATCTGCTCAACACCGTTTGGAACGAAGCGCAGTTCGCCACGACTTCACGGCTGCAAGGTGAGCCGGCTCCCGTGACCGAACTCAACTTCACGCCGGGAGCCCCGCGGACCATCCAGGTAGGCTTGGATTACCGCTTCTGAGCCGAGTCCCTAGCCGGCGCTTGACGGGCCTCCGCCGCGCGATTAAAACCCACCGCTAGCGAAGACCCTTTCGTCGGGTTATCTCATCTGCGACACGCTGGACGCAGCGCAGTTCGACCTTCAACGGAGGTGGGTATGAGGCACTGGGCTCGATGGTACGCGGCCCGAGCGGCGGTCACGCTGGTCGCGGCGACGGCGTGCTCGCCTGGGGGCGGAGGTGGGGGCGGGGGCGGGATGGCCGGCGGTGGGATGAAGATGGGGCCGTCGCCGAACACCATGGTGACGGGCGACATGCTGCAGAAGGCCGCCTCGAGCGGCGACTGGCTCATGTATGGCCACAACTACTGGAATAACCGCTTCTCTCCGCTCAGCGCAATCAACACGTCGAACGTGAAGAACCTGGTGCCCCGCATGGTGCTGCAGACGGGCACGGAGAGGCTCGGTAGCTTCGAGACCACACCGGTCGTGGTCAACGGGATCATGTACGTGACGACGCCCGTGACGCCGACCAACGACGTGATCGCCTACGACCTGCGCCAAGGCGGCAAGACCCTGTGGCGCTACACGCACAAGACGGCCCAGAACTCGTTCGGCGTCGCCTGCTGCGGCCCGAACAATCGCGGCGTCGCCGTCGCGAACGGGGTGCTCTTCCTGGGGACCCTGGACGGGCAGCTCATCGCGCTCGACCAGCAGACCGGCAAGGAGAAGTGGGCGACGCAGGTGGGCGACCCCGCGTCCGGCTACACCGAGACGATGGCCCCCCTGGTGATCGGCGACAAGGTCATCATCGGGACCTCGGGAGCCGAGTACGGCATTCGCGGCTTCGTGAAGGCCTACAACGCCGCGAACGGCCAGCTCGCATGGACCTGGTACACGCTGCCCGCGCCCGAGGAGGGCGGCTGGTGGGGCAAGTGGTCCAAGACGACGTGGGAGGGCGAGGACCTGCACCGCGACATCGCGAAGGAGAAGGCCGACTCCGCTAAGCACAAAGACGCCTGGAAGACGGGCGGCGGCTCGATGTGGATGACGCCGGCCTACGATGCGGACACGAAGACGCTGTTTGTCGCGATCGGCAACCCGTCGCCTGACCTCGACGGCTCGATCCGGCCGGGGGACAACCTCTGGACCGAGAGCGTCGTCGCCATCGACGCCACCAACGGGAAGTTCAAGTGGGGCTACCAGGAAGTGCCGCACGACGTGTGGGACCTCGACGCCGTGAGCCCGCCGGTGATCGCGATGGTGGGCGGCACGAAAGCGGTCGTCGAAGCCGGCAAGACGGGCTGGGTGTACGCCCTCGACGCGGGCACGGGGAAGCTCATCCGCAAGAGCGAGGCGTTCGTGCCGCAGGAGAACATGTTCGCCCAGCCGACGGCCAAGGGCGTGCGCATGTTGCCGGGCGCGAATGGCGGCGAAGAGTGGTCGCCCATCGCGGTCCATCCGGACCTGGCCTACGCGTACACGGTGGGCCTGCACCAGCCGATGAACTACATCACCCACTACGCCCCCTATGAGAAGCCCCGGCTGTGGCTGGGCAGCGCCTTCGTGGCGATCGCGGGCGAGGCGCAGTGGGGCAACGTGACGGCGATCGATCTCGCCACCGGGAAGAAGGTGTGGCAGGTGAAGACCGAGCAGCCCATGATGGGCGGCGCGACCGCGACGGCGGGCGGCCTCGTCTTCACGGGCGAGGGCAACGGCTGGTTCAAGGCGTACGATGCCAAGACCGGCAAGGTGCTGTGGCAGTTCCAGTGCGGCGCCGGCGTCAACGCCGCCCCGTCCGTGTTCTCCGTGGACGGTGAGCAGTTCGTCGCCGTGGCGGCGGGGGGCAACTTCCAGCTCAAGTTCCCGCTGGGTGACGCGGTGTTCGTGTTCGGCATGCCGAAGGCCGGATCCTGACGGCCGCGGCAGGTCGCCCTGCAGGCTTCCCCCGGGCGACATCGCCCGGGGGAAGCGTTTCGGGAGTGGCAACGCGACCGTTTGTCATGAAGGGGTTAGCGGTGGCGCTGGTCGTGCTGGTCGGCGTCGGGGGGTGTTCCAAGGGCTCCGGAGCTGCCGCCGCGGCGAAAGCGCCGCCAGCGGGTGATCCCGCGGCCCAGCCGGAGCCCCGGGTGATCGAGTCCGGTGAGGTCGATCCGGCCTGGCTGTCCTACGATGCCGCCACGAAGACCGTGAACTTCCACCTCATCGCGGGCCTGACAGGTCTCAATGGGGCGCTCAATTTCAACGGATTCCGGGACGGCGGGCTGACCCTGACGGTGCCCAAAGGCTGGACGGTGGCGATCCGGGTCACGAATCACGACGGCATGTTGCCCCATTCCGCCGAGGTGATCCCCGAGACCAAGCCCGTCCCAACAGAGCCCGTTCCGCCTGCATTTGACGGGGCTTTCACGGTCCCGCTGGCGCAGGGGCTCTCCCCGCTGGGGGAGGACGGGATGCGGTTTGTTGCGGATAGGGTGGGTTCCTTCCTAATATTCTGCGGGGTTCCGGGCCATGGGGCGGCCGGTATGTGGCTCCGCCTCAAGGTGTCCGGCACTGCCCGCGCGCCCTCCCTAACGGCCGCTCCGGCCGGTAAATCCTAGGATGGGTGGGCGACTCGCGGCCGCGGTGGGGCTCGCGGTGCTGGGGTTTGCGGCCGGCAGCTACACGGCCGGTCAAGAGCGGCAGCGGGGCTGGGCGGTCTACGACGGCCGCGATTGGCGGGGGTTCACTCCCGCGGAGAAGCGCGCCTACGTAGTGGGGTTCCTCGCGGCAGGTGCGCTGGCGGATGCCGGACGGGCCGGTGCGGAGAGCCCGGCGGCGCTGGGCAGGGTGCTCGACTCGCTCTCAAGAGGAGGTGGGCTCCGCTTTCCTTTCGGTCACACAGTGTACGTGACGCAGCTCGACGAGTATTACTGGTGGGAGAACCACAGGCCCACTCGGCTGTACCTGGCGCTGTGGGAGGTCAACCGGCGCCTCGCGACGCACGAGCGGTAGGATGTGAGCAGGTAAACTCCCAAGGAGGGAATCTCGTATGAAGCGTCTCACGCTGTTGTTGGTGGCTGTGGCGCTGCTCTGGCCCGCGGCGGCCAACGCTCAGCTCACGATGCAGATGTCGAACGGGTGGTCGTTCACGTTCGCCGGCAACGTGAACGTCTTCTGGGTGTTCACGAAGGAGAACACGGCTGCGGGCGACGCTGCCAACAGCAACATCCGCACCGGGCTGCTCCCCACGTTCGCCACGTTCGAGGCGCGCGGCAAGGAAGCCGGCATGAACCTCGGCGTGCACTTCGGGTTCGCGCCGCAAATCAACACCCCCGACGGGTGTCACGACAACTTCTCCGTCCTCGGAGTTTGCACGGCCCCGGGAACGCAGGCGGGGGCGCAGATCGACATGCGCCAGGTGTACCTGACGATCGGGTTCAAGGACGGGTCGCAGATTCTCGCTGGCCGCGAGCTCGGCCTGTTCGGCCGCCAGAACATCGTGCAAGATATGACCCTGTTCGGCGTCGGCGCCGTTGGGATCGGTGGCGGGCAGGGCGGTGGCACCACTCTGGGCCGGATCGGGTACGGCTACATCTATCCGCAATTCAACGCCCAGGTTACTTACAGCACCAAGGGTGGGGCGCCGGCGCAGCTCTCCATCGGTCTCTTCCAACCCAGTGTGCTGGCGTTGGGCGCGGGCGCGTACAACTTCACGTCGATCCCGCGCGTCGAGGCCGAGGTCACTTACAACCAGAAGTCCGGCAGCACCAAGTACATGGTGTGGGCCGGTGGTCTGTGGCAGAGCACCAAAAACGCCCCGACCGGCGGTAACTCGGTCAGTTCCTTCGGCGGCACTGCGGGCGTGAAGCTGGACATCTCGGACCTCACCGTGACGGTGACCGGCTACATCGGCAAGGGTCTGGGAACGACGCTGATGTTCTCGGGTGGCGAGGTTGCGGGAGCCGGGACAGGCACGGAGCTCCGCAGCTCCGACGGCGGCTATGCTCAGGTGATGTACCACGCCAACAGGGGGAAGACGGGCGTCGGCGCGAGCTGGGGCTTCAGCCGTCTGAAGAACAACAATACTGCTGCGCCCGCCGGCGACGGCAACAACAACGTGCGGTCGAATCTGTACTCCTACACCGCCGGCATCTACCACCAGTGGACGAAGTCCCTCAAGCTGGTGTTCGAAGGGACGCAGGAAGGGACCACGAACGTCGGCACCAACAGGGCCAAGCAGATCGACGTGTCCGGCGGGTTCATGCTGTTCTTCTAACGGCTGAAAGACGTCGCAGAAAGGCGTCTAGGAAAGCGTCAAGGAGAAACGTCAAGGAGCAACGTCAAGGGCCGGGTGATTCCCCGGCCCTTCACGTTTTCCCTCGACGCCGTTTCTCGACGATTCTCCTCGACGTCGTTACTTGTATCGGTAGGTAATCCGCCCGCGCGTCAGATCGTAGGGGGAGAGGTCCACCGCCACTCGATCGCCCTGCAGGATGCGGATGTAGTTCTTGCGCATCTTCCCGCTCACGTAGGCCAACACGTCGTGCCCGTTCTCGAGCTTCACCCGGAACGTCGTGTTGGGGAGGACCTCCGTGACGGTCCCCATCATCTGGATGGCGTCGCCGGCCACTGGCGTTCAACGCTCCGTCGCGAGCGGGTGCGGGTCCATCGTCGAGTCGCGGGGCGGCTCGGCGCCGCCGCGCTCGATGTAGGACGCGTGCCGGCCGCACGTCTGGCACGTCAGGGTCACGCGCTCCGAGACGAGCGGTGCCCCCCCGTGCGAGCGACGCCGGGGCACGCGCTGAATCGAGCGCGTGCCGCACGAGGGGCACACCAGGGCGGTGTGCTCCCGGTCGGCTGCGATGAGCGCCAGGGCTTCCGGCGCCCGGTATTCTTTAATACCGCGTCGCCCCACTGCTTTTCGGTACCTCCGCTCGGAAATGTAGTCACCCCTGGAAGGCTTGACACCCCTCGGCAGCGGCGTATCTCTCACTAGAACAGGAGGTTGCCCATGGAGCCTTCCGAGTTCCAGCCGCTCGCGGTGGTCGAAGTCGACGCCGTGCGGCCCGAGCGCCAGGGGTTTACGCTCATCGGCCTGGGCACGGGCGGCGCCGAGTACCAGCTCGATCTCCAGTTCGAGATGCCCCTCGATCCGCGCACCCGCGCCGTCCTGGGTGAGCTGCTTTCCCATTCGGAGCTCGTCATCTCCCGTCGGTCGCCACCCGCCGCCCTCAGACAAGCCCTGCGGGCCCGCGCCGGGCGCCAAAATCCTTGACGCTCCGGAGGGGGGGTTGTAGCTTGCCGCGACCTTCAGCGCCGGAGCAGCGTGTTCGATGCCAGCCGAGCTCGGCGGGTCGCAGCTCTCTTCGCTGCTCGAGGCTCTTCCCGGCATCGCCAGCGTGCTGCGGAGTCCGGTCGCGGACGCGCTGGTCAAGGCGATTCGTGCCGCGGCCGGAATCGGCGAGTTCACCGCGGAGGATGCTGAGGAGCTGGTGCGCTATGCGGTGCGCCGCGGCCTCGTCGGCCAGGAGGAGGGCGATCGCGTCCTCGCCGAGGTGAGCGCGGCGCTCACGGCGAAGCGCAAGCCGACGCGCGTCGCGAAGCCGAAGCGGTCGACGAAGAGAAAGGCGCGGCGCTGAGCCGTTCGGATTCCCCCTCACTTCCTTCGTGCGGGACCCCAACGTTGGACGGTCGTTCCAATCGCATCAGGCGGTCGGTGCTGCTGGTCTTGGCTGTGGCCGGGGGCTGTGCTCGCGCCCCCCGCCCGACCGCCGTCAGCCCCGCCGACATCCCCGCGCTGATCGCCCGCGCACAGCAAGAGCCCACTAACGCAGACGTCCGGTTCCGCCTGGCGGCCGCGCTCGCCGCAGCCGAGCGCTATGACACCGCTATCGTCGTCGCGCAGGCCGGCGCGCTGCTCGCGCCCGACAACGCCCTCGGGCCCCTCATCATCGGCGGCTCCCAGGAGCAGGCCGGCCGCTACGATCTCGCGGTCGCGTCCTATCGCGACTTCGTGAACGCGCACCCCGGCGCCCGGGGCGTGGCGGCGCTGCGGGCGCGGGGGGAGCTCGCCCTGCGCGCCGGCGCAGAGCAGACGGCGCGCCAGGCGCTGGCCCGCGAGACGGAGCTGGCGCAGCAGCCGCCCGACCCCTCGACCCTCGCCGTGCTGCCGCTCGTGATCGCCGGCGACTCGAGCTTCCAGCCGCTGTCGCGCGGTCTCGCCGAGTTGATTACGACGGACCTCGCCTTGATCCGCAGCTTGCGACTGCTCGAGCGGCTACAGGTTGGCGTGCTGCTCGACGAGCTGAAGCTCGCCGAGAGCCGGCGCGTGGACCCCGCCACCGCGGCGCGCGTAGGCCGGCTACTGCGGGCGGAGCGGCTGGTGCAGGGGGTAGGGACGATAGCGGAGAACCAGCCCGTACAGCTGTCAGCCACGGTGGTGAGCGGGGCGGGAGTAGTGCGCCCCGTGGGCCAGGTGACGGGCCCTTTCAAGGGACTGCTCGACCTCGAGAAGCAGCTCGTGTTCAACTTGAGCGACCAGCTCGGCATCCGGCTGACCGAGGCGGAGCGCCAGCGCATCCTCGCGCAGGGCACGAAGAGCCTGGCGGCGTTCCTTGCCTACAGCCGGGGTCTCGACGCGATGGATCGGGGGGACTACGCTGCCGCCGCGCGGAATTTCGGCGAGGCGGTGCGGGCTGACCCGAGCTTCCAGGCCGCGCAGCAGGGGCAGCAGGCGTCGCTCGCGGCGCCGGTGGTGCAGCAGGCGGGGGGCGGCGGCGAGATCGTGACCGTCGTGCAAGCGGTCGAGCACGTGACCGCGCCCTCTGAAACGGCGATCGGGGGAGCGCTCTCCGCGACACGGCTGGAAGTCGCCCCCACTGCGGGCGATGTCATCGCTCAGGTGGGCGGTGCGACGCTCGGTACGACGACGATCGACCGCCACCTTGCGCCGGAGAGTCAGGGCCTCCCGTCGATCATCTCGGTTGTGAACGGCATCACGATCATCTTCCGGCGGCCGCCATGAAGATCGCCCTGGTCCTGCTGCTCGCGGGGGTGCCGCTCGCGGCGCAGGGGCCCGGCGCCGGCTTCGGCACCGCCGCGCGCGGCGGTATTGTGTTCGAAGCCTACCATTTCGGGTCTGGGTTCGCCTTCGATCACGTGACCGAGTGGACCGTGCCAGTCACGCTCTCCCAGCGGCTGGGACCGCGGCTCACGGTGGACCTGGCGTCAGCCTACGCCCGCGCCTCCGCGGCGACCACGAGCGGCACCCTCGAGGCGTCCGGCTTCACCGACACCGACGTGCGCCTGTCTTGGGCCGCCGTCGCTGGACACCTCGTGCTCACGGTTGTGGGCACGCTGCCCACGGGCAAGGAGACGGTCCCGGACTCGACGGTGCCGCTCCTCAGCGCCCTCGCGACCGATCTGCTCGCCTTCACCACGCCGACGTTCGGCGCCGGCGGCGGGGTGACGGGGGGATTCGCGACCGCGTTCAAGCTGGGGGAGCGGTGGGCAGGCGGCGCCGGGGCGAGCTACCGCTACCATGCCACGTACGCGCCCGTCGCAGGGAGTGGGAACCTCGAGCCTGGCGGCGAGGGGCGCGTGCGGCTCGGGCTCGAGGGCCCGGTCGGGGCCGGCGGGTACTTCCGCGGCGCCGTGGTCTACAGTGCGAGCGGGGCCGACACGCTGGGCGGTGGATCCCGCAGCGTCACCGGCGACCGGGTCCTCGTATACACGAGTCTCAACCTGCCCGCGGGCCGAAGCAGCTTCTGGGTCTACGGCTACAACATGCGCCGCTTTCGGGCGCGCGCCTACAACTCGACGAACCAGAACGCGATCCAAGTGCCGCGCGGCAACGTGCTCGCCCTCGGGGTTCGGCTTGAGCGCCCGCTGTCACCCAGGGTGCACTTCGCGCCGAACTTGGAGTTCCGGCACGAGCTCGCAGGGCCGAGCACGGGGAGCCTCGAGCTCTTGGGATGGCTCGCGCGGCCGGGTGTGGACGTGCGCTACCGCGCGAGCGGCGCTGTCTCCTTGCTGTTCCAGGGCCAGGTGGCGCTCGGCCGCCTGGCCCAGAATGGCGGCTCGGTGTCGCTGGTGGGCCCGCGCGCCGTGCTGCTCCTTGAGTGGAGCCGCTGATGCGGCGGCTGGCCGTGTTGCTGGCCCTGGGTAGCGCGGTTGCCTGCGCGGACTGGGCCGGGCCTCGGCTGAGGCGCCCCAGTCTCGCGATCGTCCCCGTGTTCCCCGGATCGCAGGCGACGGTTCCGGCCGGGGATGTGCTCCTGAGCGATCTCGACCGGCTGCGGGTGATCGTGAGGGAGTTGCCGGCCGGAAGAGTGGTGGCGGACACGAGCGTCGGCGTGGACGCCGCCGGGAACGCCCAGGTGACCGTGCCCGTCCACGTCGTCGGGACCGCCGCGACGCTGTTCGAGGTGTCGCTCGAGGGCATCCGCACGTCCGACGGGACGGTGCTGTACTCGGGGACGGACACGGTAGCCGTCACGGGAGCCGCTCCGATCGCGCCGGTGTCCTTGCCAGTGACCTACGTTGGCCCCTGCCAATTGGGCGTGGGGTGCCGCGTGACCATCGGTCCGCAAAACCTCACCCTGAAACAGGGCGCGTCCGTGACGCCGACGGTGTTGGTGGACTTGCTCGGCGTTCCCGTGGCGAACGTCCCCGTCCGACTCACGAATGTCACGCCCGCCCTGGTGGCGCTCACGAGCGGACCCGGCGTGACCGCGCTCTCCGGTACCTCGTGTGGTCCCGCGCGCGTCGCGGCGTCCATCCCGGGCTCGACGGACACGCTGCTTCTGGCAATCAACGCTCCCGTAACGCAAGCAGCGGCGATGTTCGCTGGCGATTCCGCGGGAGGGCTTTCAAGCGGCCTGTTCTGCGCGAACCCCGACGGGACCGGTCGTTTCAAGATCAGCCCGGACGGCGCGTTTGGCGCCGTGAACCCTCGGTGGTCCCCGGACCGGCAACGAGTGGCGTACACGTTGCAACCCGCGGGCCCGTTCCCGCAGCCGCAGCAGCTCTGGGTGGCCCGCTGGGCCGCCGACACGCTCGCTTTCGTGGCCGGCGATATCGTCTCGGGCGCCTACCGCCCGCGCTGGAGTCCGAACGGCCTGCACCTCGCGTACGAGTGCGGGGACGGCGCCTCCAACCAGCACGTGTGCGTGATCCTCGACGCGACGGGCGCGATCGCTTTGCTGTCCCAGACGCCACGGACCGTTCTCAGCGACGTGGTGCCGACGCGGCTGACGGGGTCGGGGTCGTTCGCGTGGGACCCGCTCAGTCCGGACCGCGTGGCGTTTGTGCGCGACAGTCTTACCCTGGCGCTGGAGACAACCAGCGCGATCTACACGGCAAGCTTCGATGGCACGGGGTTGCAGCAGCTCACGCCGAATCCGCTCGACGCCGGCAGCGGCGTGCTGCAGATCACCGAGCTCGACTGGTCCCCACCCGGCGACGTGATCGTCTTCTCGGCGACGGACCCCCAGTTCGTGCGGAAGCTGTACGTGATCAATCGCGATGGCACCGGGTTCAGGCAGCTGACCAAGGGGCCGAACACGGATTCGGACAGCCGGCCGGTCGTCTCGCCGGACGGGCGGCAGGTGTTGTTCCTGCGGAACACCGGTGGGTGTTCGATCGACTACTGGCGCGCCAACGTGGATGGGACCGGGGAACAGCAGGTGAGCGACGAACGGCTCTGTGACCTAAACACTACCGGACTCGGCCACGATTGGTCGCCGGACGGGAAAGACATTGTGCTCGTGGGCAGTGGCCCGGACGGCCCGTTCGTCCAGCTGCTCATCTACGGGATTGCGGATGCGACGACGGCGGCCAGCTATTTCCGGGACCGACTCCTCCTGGGACGCGGCGCAGCCCCGGGGATTTCGGTGATCGATATCCAGCCCAGCTGGCGGCCTTAGACCCGAAAGCCCCGTACCAGCCCGCGTAGCTTTTCAGCCGCCTGCAGCAGGTTGCCCGCGGCGGCGGCCATCTCCTCGGTCGAGGCGCCCTGCTCCTCCGTGGCGGCCGTGACCTGCTCCGCGCCCGCCGCGTGCGCGCTGGAGCGCGCCGCCACCTGCTCCGCCTGCTGCCGCAGGCGCTCGGTGGTCTCGCGGTTCGCCTGCGCTGCGCGCCGCACCTTCTCCGCCGCCTGCTCCACCTGCTCCACCGCCGCCACGATCTCGGTAAGCCCCCGCGCCGCGCCTTCCGCCACCGACTCGATGCCCCGGACTTTGGCCTGGCCTGCCGCCATCGTCGCCGTCACGTCCTCCATCTGCTCGCGGATGACCGTGGTGGTGCGGGTGACCGCCTCGGCCGCGCGTGCCGACTCGTCGGCGAGCTGCCGCACCTCGTCGGCGACGACGGCGAACCCCCGGCCGTGCTCGCCGGCGCGCGCCGCCTCGATGGCGGCGTTGAGAGCGAGCAGGTTCGTCTGGGAAGAGATGCGCTTGATGAGGTCGACGAAGTCGTCGATCGCGGCGCTCTGCGCCGCCAGCTCGGTGATCTGCTTGGACGTCGTCTGCACCACTTCCCGCACGTCGAGCAGGGCGGTCCCCGCCGCCGCCACGTCTCCGCGGTGGCGGTCGGCGACGGTGCGGATCTCCTCGCCGAGCTGGGCCGCGCGCTCGGCCAGCTCGGCCATCTGGCCCGTGGCCGTGCGCAGCTCGTCGAGACTCGAGCCCATCGACGCCAGCTCGCCCCGCTGCGCCTCGGCGCCGCCCGAGATGTCGACCATCGCGGTGGACACCTCGCTCGCCGACGCCGCGAGCTGCTCGCTCACGGCCGACAGGTCGCCTGCCGAGCCGGCGATACGGTCGGACTCCGTGATCACCTCGCCCACGATCCGGCGCAGCCGATCGCCCATCTGCTGCAAGGCGTCCGCCAGCACACGAAACTCCCGCGGCATCCGGCCGGTCGTCACCGGCCGCAGATCTCCGGCGCCGAACCGCTCGGCCGCCGTCACGAGCCGGCCCAGCGGCGCCTCGACCCAGCGCAGCGTGTAGAACGACAGCACTCCGCCGGCCACGACCAGGAGCGTCAGCACGAGCCAGAGGATCCGTTCCCCCTGCCGCGACGCGGCCGCCAGGCGGTCGCCCGCCTGGGCCGCGCGCACCGCCTGGCGGCTCGAGAGGTCGCGCACCAACCGGGTCAGCTCGGCCGTGGGCTCGCGCACCGCGACCGCCTCCGCCTGGGCCTCGCGCTCCCGCCCCAGGTCCGTGAGCGCGTGTGCGAGGGCGTAATCGACCTGGATCGACGCCTGCAGCTGCTTGATGCGGATCACCGTAAGGCGGTCCTCGTTGGACAGGCCACTCAGGTTCTCGAGCCGGCGCTCGTAGTCGAACGCGTCGTCGGCGGCGGCCTGGAAGCGATCACGCGCGGTCGCGCTCGGCGTGGCGAGATACAGCTCGGCCGCGCGGATCTCGTCGAACACCGCGCTCACGAGGCCGCTCCCCCCCTCGCTCGCGGCGCGCAGCGCCGCCAGTTCCGCCGCGACGGATCGGCGCAGCATCCGCAGGGTTGCGGCGCCATACGCAGTCGTGAGGACGAGGCCCGCCGCCAGGCCGAACAGCCCCAGCAGGATCCGGAAGCGGATCGTGTCGAGCGGCGTCGCCCTCACCGCCCGCGCTCCGTGACGAGCCGCCCGTCCTGCACGACGCCGATCGTCACGGGCTTGCCGGCGACGTCCCCGCGCTCGTCGAACGCGATCGCCCCCGTCACGCCATCGAAGGCGGGCCTG
>Ga0070697_100001360_pt1 | contig 18505 bp, 12 predicted proteins | sample KBSK1501metaG_FD_65475 | JGI IMG/M metagenome (GOLD analysis project Ga0070697, IMG submission 65475) | Corn, switchgrass and miscanthus rhizosphere microbial communities from Kellogg Biological Station, Michigan, USA - KBS K1-50-1 metaG | ecosystem: Host-associated > Plants > Roots >... | reverse complement strand
ACCGCACCTGCGACCATTCCTTTTTTGAGGAACGAGCGCCGATTGGAGGCAATATTCTTATCTTTTGACTCGGGGTTTGCAGGCACCAACCCCATATCTTCTCTTGATCCGAGGTTTGTAGGTACAAACCCCAGACTCCTCTGACTGACTTCTCTCATGGTGACTCTCTCCTTTTTTTCCGGCGCAGCATGCTCCGGCCACTTTTCGTGGCGGAGCGTTTGAGCACGTTCGAAGTGACTCTTAAGAATGAGGGTAAGGAAATTCAGGCAGCACAGTGTCATGGCGGTATCTCCGATTCGTAGAACGTTTGTCGGATTTGTGTCATGCGGAATGGAATGGCAGGAGAAATCGCTGAGAAAAACCTCTGGTTCGAAAGTGGAGGCCGGCGGGAGGAGGCGGGAGGAGGCGGTAGGAGGCGGTAGGAGGCGGTAGGAGTCAAATTGACGCTCCGCCGAGACTCGCATACGATGCGGAGCGCAGTATGTTGTGCACTTAGGGGATGGCCTTGATGCCTCGACTAACTTTGTTGATCGTAGCCGGAATTTTTATGATGTTCACGGCGCCGCACGCCAGCGCACAGAAACCAGAAGAAAAGCCGGCGGAAAAAGCTGGCGACAAGTCAGACAAGGCGAAGGACGAAAAAAAGCCCGAAGAAAAAGTTGTCCAGACCAAGCACACGATTAAAATCGGCGGGCAGGAAATAAAATATACTGCGACTGCCGGAACAATTTTGCTGAAGCTGGAAGATGGTACGCCGAAAGCCAGCGTGTTTTATGTGGCGTACGCCAGAGACGACGTGAGCGATACGGCGAAACGTCCGGTGACATTCACGTTTAATGGCGGGCCGGGATCGGCTTCGATTTGGCTGCACCTTGGCGCGTTCGGACCGCGGCGCGTGGAAATGGGCGATGCGGGCGCGTTGCTCCCGCCTCCGTACAAACTGGTGGACAACGAATTTTCCTTGCTGGACCTAACCGATTTGGTGTTTATCGATCCGGTTTCGACAGGCTACAGCCGCGCCGTTCCGGGCGAAGCGCCGAAACAATTCCATGGCATAGAAGAAGACATACAGTCGGTCGGCGATTTCATTCGTCTTTACGCGACGCGGAACAAAAGATGGACTTCGCCGAAGTTTCTCGCTGGCGAAAGTTATGGCACAACTCGCGCGGCGGGATTGTCTGGATATTTGCAGCAGCGCTACGGAATGTACCTGAACGGAATCATCCTGATTTCTTCGATTTTGAATTTTCAAACCGCGGAGTTCGATACTGGCAACGATCTTCCCTACATCTTGTACCTTCCGACCTACACGGCGATTGCCTGGTATCACAAAAAATTGTCGCCGGAGCTGCAAAGCGATTTGCATAAGGCGGTTGACGAGTCGCGCAACTTTGCCGCGCATGAGTATGCGGATGCGCTGATGGGCGGAGACAATTTGCCCCTCGCGCGGAGGGCGGAAATCGCGCAGAAGCTTTCGCGACTCACCGGACTTTCCGCGGAGTACATTGAACGCAGCAATCTGCGCATTGAAATTCAGCGTTTCGACAAGGAATTGTTGCGCGAACAGCGCCGCACGGTGGGCCGGCTCGATGGCCGCTTTATCGGCATCGATGAAGACGCTGCCGGAGCGCGGCCGGACTACGATCCAAGTCTCGCGGCGATTGTCGGGCCGTACACGGCGACGTTCCACGATTACGTGCGCGGAGATCTGAAGTTTGAGAGCGACCTTTTCTATGAATACTTAACAGGCCGCGTGCAGCCGTGGAGCTTCGATTCTTACCAGAATAAATATGTGAATGTCGCGGAGACGCTGCGCAGCGCTATGACGCAAAATCCGTTCCTGCGCGTGTTTGTTGGCAAGGGTTACTACGATCTGGCCACGCCGTTTTTCGCTGCGGAATATACTTTCGATCATTTGAGTCTCGATGAGTCGCTGCGTTCGCATCTTTCGGGCGGTTACTACGAGGCGGGCCACATGATGTACGTGCATCAGCCATCGCTCGCGAAACTCAAGCAGGACCTGTCGCAATTCATTCAATCCAGCACCGAGCAAAAGTCCGGCCCGCAGAAGGGCGCGGCGAAGTGAAGCGATTGCTCGCGACCGCGGCGTGGGCGGCGATTGCGATTGGCGGCGCGATTGCCCTGGGCAAAATTGCGCTCTATCGCGGCGAATCCATCAGCGCAACGTGGTTTGTTGTGGCGGCGGTTTGTTGCTACCTAGTCGCCTACCGGCTGTACTCTGCTTTCATTTCCGCAAAACTACTGGCGTTGGACGACACGCGCGCCACCCCCGCTGAACGCTTGGATGACGGCCGCGATTTTGTACCAACCAACAAATGGGTTTTGTTCGGGCATCACTTTGCCGCCATTGCCGGACCGGGCCCGCTGGTTGGCCCGACACTCGCCGCGCAATTCGGATATTTGCCGGGAACACTTTGGTTGATTGCCGGCTGCGCGTTCGCGGGATGCGTACAGGATTTTATTATTTTGTTTTGCTCGATCCGGCGGGATGGAAAAACGCTGGGCGAAATGGCGCGCGATGAAGTGAGTAAGCGCGGCGGAGTGATCGCACAAATCGCGGTGCTGGCCATCATGATCATTCTGCTGGGTGTGGTGGCGCTGGTGATTGTCAACGCGTTGAAATCGTCGCCGTGGGCTACGTTCACGCTAGCCATGACGATTCCCATCGCGCTGTTGCTGGGATTGTATTTGCGCTACTTGCGGCCGGGCAGAGTGCTGGAAGCATCGCTGATCGGCGTGGCGTTAGTGATGTTCGCGGTGGTCGCCGGGCAATGGGTCGCTGAATCATCAAGCTGGGCGCATGCATTTACCTTTGGCGGAGTCGCGCTGGCTTTCATTTTGATGGCCTACGGATTCGCCGCGTCCGCTCTGCCGGTCTGGCTGCTGCTTGCGCCGCGCGATTACTTGAGCGCGTTCATCAAAGCCGGTGCGATCTTTTCGCTGGCAGCGGGAATTTTGATCGTACGCCCCGAAGTGCACATGCCGGCTCTGACAAAATTCGTGGACGGCACCGGGCCAGTGTTCGCCGGAAAGATTTTTCCGTTTTGCTTTATCACCATTGCGTGCGGTGCCATCAGCGGCTTTCATTCGCTGATATCGAGCGGAACCACGCCAAAAATGATTCAGCGCGAAGGCCATGCGCGATTCATCGGTTACGGAGCGATGCTACTGGAATCGTTCGTTGGCGTAATGGCCATGGTTGCGGCGTGCGCCATGCCGCCGGGAGTTTATTTCGCGATTAATTCGCCGCCGGCAGTGGTGGGCGCGACCGCCGAAGCGGCGACCGCGACGATTTCCAGTTGGGGCTATCAAGTGAACCCCGCTACCATGACCGCTCTCGCGCACGCCGTCGGCGAACAAACATTATTCAATCGCACCGGCGGCGCACCGTCTCTTGCGGTAGGCATGGCGCAGATTTTTTCCAGCACCATCGGCGGCGAGCGCCTGCTCAGCATCTGGTATCACTTCGCAATCATGTTCGAGGCGCTATTTATTTTGACGGTGCTCGATGCCGGCACGCGCGTGGGCAGATTTATGGTGCAGGAGCTGGGCAGCCGCGTATGGAAGCCGTTTGGACGCACCAGCTGGTTACCTGGAGTTTTGCTTTCGAGTGCGCTGATAGTCGGCGCGTGGGGATATTTTCTTTATCAAGGCGTGATCGATCCGCTGGGCGGAATCAATTCGTTGTGGCCGCTGTTTGGAATTTCGAACCAACTGTTGGCAGCCGTAGCGCTCGTCGTGGCCACGACGATCTTGCTAAAGATGGGCAGGCTTCGCTGGATCTGGGTGACGCTGGCGCCGATGACGTGGCTGGTGATCATTACCATGACCGCGAGCTGGCAGAAAATATTCGCTGTCAATCCGCGCATCGGATTTCTTTCCGCTGCGAATGCAATGGCCGCGCAGATCGCCGGCGGAAAAATTCCCGCCGCGAAAATTGTGGAAACGCAGCGACTCATCTTCAATCAACGGCTGGACGCCGTAGTAACTGCGGTACTCGCGATCATGATCCTGGTTTTGTTGGTGGAAGCGGTGGTGCAATGGACCACGCTCTTAATTAGGAAGCGTGAGCCGGTACTGCACGAAAGCCCCTACGTGCGTACCACGTGGATTGCAGCAACGGAGGGCGACTGATGCCGATTTATTTCCACAATTCAAGTATTCGCGCAAGGGTTCTACTGCTGCGAATCTGGCGCGGGATTCGCGAATGGTGCGGCGATGCAGCCTATGAGCACTACCTGGAATCGCATGCCAGACATTTCTGCGGCGTCGCCGTATTGACGCGCGAGGAATTCTACCTGTTGCAATTACAGAAAAAATATTCGCGCGTAAGCCGCTGTTGCTAGCAGCCTGCACACGCTCTAATCGCTGGACCCTTATCCATCTTGTTTCCAACCAATGTCAGGAATAGAATCAAACATATTTTCCGTCCTGGGTGGGTTCCGCAAAAATCGAGCGCCGAAGGGAGGGTGCCATGCGGCGTAATTCTTTGTACCTCGTTTTAATTTCATTGACGGTCATGGTGTTTCTAGCGTTCGCGATAACCGCAGCGCAGGAGAAGGCGCCGGCAGCAGCTAAGCCGGACTTTGACATCACTGCTTCTTACATCGAAGCGTGCAGTTGCGACATGTTCTGCCCCTGCTATTTCAACAGTCATTCCACGCATCACGGCAGCGATCACTTCTGCCGCGCCAACCTGGTTCTAAAGGTCGACAAGGGTCATTACAAAAACACCAGACTCGATGGTGCGAAAGTTTGGATCGCGACCGATCTGGGCAGCGAATGGAGCACCGGAAAAGATTCCTGGGCGGTCCTTAACTACGATCCTGGCGTCACGCCCGAGCAGAGAACGGCTCTGAACGACATCGTCGGGCAGCTTTACCCGTTCAAATGGCAAAAGTTCGATGTGGACACGCAGGGCTTCACCTGGGATGTCGACGAAAAGACCGGCGTGGCCCGCGCGAAGATGAACAATGGAAAAGGAGAAGTAGTTTTAGAAAAGTACAAGGGTGATGACCCCAACCGCGAAATTGTCGTGCAGAACTTGAAGTATTGGACGGCCCAGTCTAACGACGGATTTCGCATGTGGAAGAGCAAACACGAAGAATTCGAAGGCAAGGACCACAAATTTTCTTACGACGGCAGCAACGGTTTTCTGATCACGATTCATTTTTCGGGGCAGGCGAAGACCGCCCCCCCGGGCAACTGAAACGACACCTAGAATGCCCGGCGTTTGCGCCGGCCTACCATTTGCATTGCATTTGCCAGGGAGCCCGTGTGTCTCTGAGCGTTCTTTTAGACAAAAAGTGCTCTCAGCGCTGCCCCGCGTCCTATGGGCTTGTTTCGCATCGCGTCGTTCCGTAGACTTCAATACATTCGGCGCAAACAGGTCCCAGCCGCTGGATCCAATTTGCTTTGACGGAGGTACCACTGTGGCTATCAACGAGCAAAAACTTCATGAATTATTGGGCAAGGGAATTGTAGATTTTGGTGCAACTTTCCACGCCGCGCTGATCGCCATCGGCGACAAGCTCGGTCTATATAAAGGACTGGCTGCCGGCGGCCATCAGACGTCTGCGGAGCTCGCGAAACGTACCGGCACCACGGAGCGGTACGTGCGCGAGTGGCTGTGCAGCCAGGCAGCAGGCGGCTATGTCAGCTACGACGCAGCGAACGACAAATTTTATCTAACCGAAGAACAAGCGTTCGCGCTTGCAGACGACAATAGTCCGGCATTTCTGCCAGGCGCATTTCAAGTGGCCCTGGGCGCGATTCAAGCCAAGGATCAACTCGAGGAGCGCTTCAAAACCGGAAAGGGAATGGGCTGGCACGAGCATCATGCAAATGTTTTCGTAGGCACCGAGAGATTTTTCCGCCCCGGTTACGCCGCGAATCTAGTCAGCGCATGGATTCCGTCGCTGCAAGAAGTGGATGCAAAACTGAAAGCCGGAGCACGTGTCGCGGACGTCGGCTGTGGACTCGGCGCCTCCACTATTCTGATGGCCAAGCACTATCCGAAATCGGAATTCGCCGGCTTCGATTACCACGACAAGTCCATCGAAACGGCGAAGCAGCGCGCCAAAGAGGCAGGCGTGGCTGATCGCATAGTATTCGAAGTAGCGATGGCCAAAACATATCCGGGGCGCGACTATGACTTCGTGACTTTTTTCGATTGCCTGCATGACATGGGCGATCCCGCGGGAGCATCCGCGCATGTGCACAGCAGCCTGAAAAAAGATGGCACCTGGATGATTGTTGAACCTTTTGCCGGAGACAAAATAGAGGACAATCTGAATCCCATCGGACGCGCATTTTATGGAGCGTCAACTCTTTTGTGCACACCTGCCTCGCTTTCGCAGGAAGTCGGGCTGGCTCTCGGAGCGCAAGCCGGTGAAAAACGCTTACGTCACGTGGTGACGTCCGGCGGCTTCTCACGCTTCCGCAGGGCAACGCAGACTCCGTTCAATCTGGTTTTTGAAGCGCGGCCATAGGAAGAGAATCAGCGGTGCGCGGCTCTGAAAAAAGTCTTCGCGCTAGATCTCTTCTTCGTCTTCCGATGTTTTCAAAATCGTGACTTTGTGCAGAATCTTCAGCCCCTGCGAACGAACGCCGGCAAGAATTTCTCGCCGGATATCCGCTGGCAGCGACTCCGGCGCAAAAACTCCGGAATCGTCCCTCGGAAAATTTTTCACAAATTGCGCCGCAACGTGCGCGGTTGCAAACGCAACCGGCGTTGTGAAAAGTCCCCGCCGGCGGATGGTGTAAAGCGACGGAAAGAGCACGTCGCTCCGAATCAGCACGTGTACATCTTCCTTCGAGCCGCGCTGGACGCCACGAACCAGGACGGCGGCGGCGAACCGCGCATTCTGCAGAATCCCCTGCCGGATTAATTTGGCAATCGCGCGAGGCGACGCCGTCTCCGGAAATCGCCGCCGCGCCATGCCGCGCGACTTGGAGAGTTTGCCCTGCTTGTGCCAGCGGCGCAGACGGTCGATTTCATTCCCGCCGATTTTTGCGTCCAGATCGCGCATGGCAATAAAGCGCGGCAGCGTTGCGATTTCGTCCTGGGCTGCAAGGACAACTCGCGCCGGGCCAACTGGATCCATGAAGCGGAATTTCTCCAGCTCAGAAAAACGTTTTGCCAGTTTGAATCTTCCGTCGCGATAGATGCGCGGATGCGAAATTGCTTCGTCAAATGATACTTCCGGCGACCATTGTGAAATGGGATCGTCGCTTTCAGAGCTTTCATAGAGGCGAATCTGCGCGGAGACAACTTCATCGCAAAGATCGGCTGCGCGATTGACCAGAAGGTTGGTAAGTCCCGGAGCCGCTCCTGCATTGATCACCGCGGCGCGGTTCTTTTCCTCAAAGCGTTTGCTGTAGCGAAACTGTTCGGCGCGGAAGGGATCACGCGTGAGGTGCGAACTCAAATCCAGATAGTGGGATCGCAAGCGCAGCGCGGCCCGCAGTACGATTTCGTTGAAGACCGAAGCCGAAGCGTTGATAAGAAGTTGGCAGCCCTTTGCGGCGCGCACGATGCCGCGCAGGTTTCGCGCATTCACTTGCGAAATGGCAATCGGGCTTTTTTTGCCAAGGAAACGGCGCGCACGGTCGGGGTCGCGGTCGCCGCACCACACGTGATGGCCCTGCCGCTGCAGAATTTGTGCCAAAAGTGAGCCAGTCGCCCCGGCTCCCAGGATAAAGATGCGCATGGCGTCGCAAAACTCTATCACAGACTGCTGGCGCGGGCCGCGAGACTGCTACAGCTTGCGTGATCGCTAAGTCTTTGTCGGCATACGAGCGGCCGGCGCGCCTCGCAGTAATCCTTCTGTGCTTAGATCTTCATCCAAATCTGGCCAATAAATTCCATAACCGCCGCCACTCACCTGCCAGTAATCTCGCTGTTCCACGGAGGCACGAAGAAGTTTGGCATACCAGGCAAGTGGAACCGTGATGGTACGTCAGTCAGGAAGAGACACGGAAAACGTGTCGCCTGCGAAAAACGACAGTTACCACTCGTTCGTCAGCGGTCAGCGCCAAAATGCCCATTCCACGCCTCCAGAAACTCGGCTTAATGTTCCTCGACCGCTGATTGTACTCGACCTAGCTCGGTCGCACTAAACCCAAAATTTCTCGCGAGCGGCACTGGATCAAGCCAGAATTTTGCAGAAAGATTGTCGCGATCAACGTGAATATGTGGCGGCTCATTGGGTTCATGACTGTAAAAGTATGCTCCATAGGGCCGGCTCTCAGGACGGTCGGCACAGCAGAATTGTACGCCTGACCTTGACGAGGACAACGATTTTACTGTGATCACGTTTTACCAGAGCAGCTTCAGCCCGAATTGCACCTGGCGAGAACTGGTGGACGTGCTGGTGATGGCGCCGGCCGTCCCGGACAGGCCGCTTGGATTGGCGGTTGTCGGCGGAGTGAAAACGATAAGGTTCGGCGTATTGAAGTTCGTGTGGTTCAGCAAATTAAAAATTTCCGCGCGAAATTGCAGATTCAAACGCTCGCGGATTTTTGTGTCCTTCAACACGGAGAAGTCCCACGTCGTAAGTCCCGGGCCGATGTACGTGTCCCTGCCAACGTTTCCGTAAAAGCCGCTGGTTGCGGGCGGCGCGATAAACGCATTGCGATTAAACCACTGATTCGGATTGCCGAGAACCACCGGGCCGGTGAAATTGGGATTCAGAAATGGCCGCACCGGATTTCGCGTGTCGCCGTTGTTGGAAGGGTTGTAGCTGAGCTGCGGTGTAAACGGAAATCCGGTTTGCGCGGTGATAATACTGGAAATAGACCAGCCGCTGATCGCCGCACTCGCAAAGCCGCTGCTGCCATTTGCAAAACGTTGTCCGCGGCCAAATGGCAATTCGTAAAGAGCGTTGACGACCCCTACGTGTTCGACGTTGAAAGTCGCCAGTCCTTTGTCCGCAGCCAGATTCAGCGGATTGGAGACCAGTCCGGGAGCGTTTCCCGCGGTAGTCTGATTCAGTGAATCTCCATCGTCCAGAGTCTTCGCAAAAGTGAAAACGCCACGCAGCAAAAGACCGTGACTGAATCGCCGCCGCAGGTCTACTTGCAACGCGTTGTAGGTGCTGGTGCCTTCGGAGAACCAGGTCCAGGTGTTGGCAATCGCGGGATTCGCTTTCGGTGTTCCAGCAGGAATGAAAAAAGATCCAGCCGGAACTGGAGCGCCCGCTAGTGGCGAGCCAACTGGGAATCCCGTGGAAATTGTGACCGGCGGAGTCGCATTTGGATCCACCGTCGGATAAACCGCTGGGCAAGGCGATGCCGGGCAAATCACGGGCTGTGATTCGTTGGCATCTACGCCGATCAATTCGTGATAACCGTGCGAACCGATATAGCCGATCGTCAGCGAAGTGTTCGGAGAAATTTCGCGGTCGACGCGCAGCGACCATGAGATCAGTGTTGGAGTTCGCATGTCCGGTTGAACGCCGCCTGGCACAAGTTTCGCTGTGGCCGGAATCGGCGCCGAAGGATCAATCGGAAGCCTGGAAACCGCGAGCGATGCGATGCTGTACGTTGGATTAAACGGAGCATTCTGATCGGCGCGATAACCGAGCGCATCCTGCAGGTCGTTGTACATGCCAAAATTGGCGCGTAACACTGTTTTGTTGTTCAGCGGGCTCCACGCGACGCCGATGCGCGGCTGCGGCAAGAATTTGGCGTGGTTCTCGGTGAAGAAAGAACCTCCGACGCGCGGGTCGGTGGAAATCACGCCGTTCGAAAAGGTGTAGTTGGCGGCGTGGCCGTGCGCTTCATTCCATCCGGTCGAGAATTCATCACGGAAGCCAAGTGAGAGCGTCAACTTGGGGCTGACGCGGAAAACGTCCTCCGCGTAAAACGCGCCGAACAAAGAACGCCAATTCATTTCCGTCGGCGCCGGGTCGAACAGAAACGAAGACGTCGTACCTTGCAAAAACGTTTGCAGGCTGGCAAAGGCCGCCTGCCCATATTGGCTGAGCGCGATAATTTCGTTGGATTGGAACTGCTGAAACCATGCGCCAAAACTCAATTGATGCCGCCCCTTCGTAAGCGTGACTCGATCCTCGTACGTGAATAGATTCCGCGCGATGTGCAGATTGCTGCCGTTATTGCTTCCCGCCAACCCGATGGACGCTTGTGGATTCGATGCCGCGCTTCCGCCGACAACTGCAGCGCCCACAGGACGCCCAAGAAGAAAACCGGGAACGCTGGCCGCGGGTGTTCCGGGCGTCGGCTCTCCGGTGAAGAAATAGCCCGCGCGGGAAAATCCAACGCGCGCCAGATTCAGCAGCGAAGGCGAGAAAACGTGAGTTTCCTCAAGGCTGAATACCTGAGCCCGCAAATTGAGAATGTCGGTGCTGAAGGGATTCACTGGCGTAGCGGTGACGTCGCCGCCGTCATCAACGGTGTAAATTCCCGCGAGCGAATCCTTCGCGGAAAACGTGCGGTCGACGCGTATGGTTGCAAAATCCTCGCGAATGGTTTGCAACGGGCTGCTGAAGAGTTCGGCAATGCCGTCTGGATTTTTTGGCGTACTGAAATCTAGGTCAGTGGCGGAAGGCGTCGGCCACAAATTCAATAGTGGCTGCACGCTCGGAGCAGCATCTGCTCGCGACTGAAGGTCCGGAACGAAGGCCGCCGATGTCTGGTGCAGGTTTTGCCGTAAGCCTTCGTAGTTGGCAAAGAGAAATGTCTTGTCACTCTTGATTGGCCCGCCGATGGAGGCGCCAAGCTGATTTCGCTGGAACGGTGGCGCCGATCCTTGATCGAAGAAATTTTTTGCATCCAGCGCGTTGTTGCGCAAAAACTCGAAAACCGAACCATGCCACTGGTTGCTGCCGGATTGCGTAACAATAATCACTTGTCCGCCAGGTCGTTTGCCGAATTCCGCACTGTAGTTATCGCGCTGCACATTAAATTCGCGCACCGCGTCCACGCCCAGCAATTCGCCGCTCGCTCCGCCCGGCTGCATGTTGTTCTCCGCCGCGCCGGTATATTCCACGCCGTTCAACAAAAATAAGTTTTGCTGCGGGCGATTGCCCGAAACGGAAAAATTATTTGCGGTGCTGGAATTCGAGATTCCCGTGCCACCCGCTTTCTGCGAAGTAAAATTTACGATCCCCGGGTTCAGCGGTAGCAGCAGATCGTAGCTACGTCCGTTGAGCGGAAGATCTTTTATGGCCTGTTCTCCAACCAGGCCGCTGATATCTTTCGTGGATGTACTCACCATCGGCGCATCACTTCTCACCGTCAGCTCCGACCTGACCGTTCCGATTTGCAATTGAAGATCGACGCTGGCTTCCTGCCCGACAACCAGAAGTATCCCGCTTCGAACAGCATCGCGAAAACCCGCCCTCGCAATGCGCACTTCGTACTCGCCGACATGCAGCGCCAGCACCAGGTATCTTCCGGCGTCGTCTGTGACGCTGCTACGAACCGTTCCGGTCTCCACGTTTTTTATTGTGACCGACACACCCGGAACCGCCGCGCCCGAAGCGTCCGTGACCATGCCCTTTATGCTCGCAGAAACCTGCGCATACGCCGCCGGCAAAAAAGCCGCCAGGAGCGGAATCATCAGAGCTGTGCGCTGAACCAGACATACACTCCGTCGCTGAGCGCGGCGGAGCCAGCTGAATTTTGCCGCAGCCATCAACAATCGACGCAAATTCATTGTGGAGTCCCCTGTCGAAGAGTTACGAAGACACATGCAACGGCGGCAGCCAGCGTCCCTCAATTCAATACGGTTAGCCTCGCTAAGTCAATTCGACTTAATACGTATTGAACCTGGGCGAATTTGCGCGGATTCACCGTGCCGAAACCGTCCAAGCATATTTGCGGCTAAAGGTCTGTAGGCGTAAACTCTGCTTGTAGCTCCGACCGGGGCGGCCTGCAGGGGGAGACAACCCATGGCTATCCCGGCGATCCCGAAATTGGGGATGAGGGTTCAGGCGGAAACGCAGGAGCCTCCCGTACGCGACCAGGCAAAAACGCCGTAATCGCGCCAGCTGATCAGGAAGAACCGCTGGATTGGAAAGGAGCGCAACACCAGAAATGCATTTCTGGCGTGCGCCCGATTCCAATTTGAATCGGGTTTTTTATTTTTGCGACGATCGAAAACGTGACACTGCAAGACAAATTCGGCCGGCAGATCACCGACTTGAGAATCTCGGTCACGGACCGTTGTAATTTCCGGTGCATCTATTGCCGTTCCGCCGACCCGGAAAATTACCAACAGCACGATAAAATTCTGTCGTGGCCGGAACTGGAACGGCTGGGACGCGTATTTCGCGGTCTGGGCATTCAGAAGGTGCGCGTAACCGGAGGCGAACCGCTGGTGCGCCCGGGCGTCGAGAGTTTCATCGCGCGCATGTCTCAAGCCGGTTTTCCCGATTTGTCGATGACCACCAACGGCCACCAATTGGCCGAACATTGCGACCGCCTCATCGCCGCAGGGCTAAAGCGCATCAACATCAGCCTCGATTCTCTCGACCCGCTAAAATTTGAAAAAATCACTCGTACCAAAACTTTTTCTTCGGTAATGGCGGGAATCGACGCGGCGCAAAATTCCCGTCTCGGCCCGGCAAAAATCAATGCAGTGCTGGTGCGTGGCTTCAACGATGACGAAGTCGAGGCCTTCGCTGAGTTTGCCCGCGAACGCGGCGTGATCATGCGCTTCATTGAGTTCATGCCGCTGGACGCAGACCGCCACTGGTCGCGCGAATTGATGGTGCCGGCGTCGGAAATTCACGCCAGGATTCACGCGCGCTGGCCGCTGGCGCAAATTCCCAACGAACCCAGCGAGACCGCCCGCAAATACCGTTTCGCGGACGGCGCGCCCGGCGAAATCGGCCTGATCGCTCCAGTGACGCAACCCTTTTGCGGACATTGTTCGCGCATTCGTCTGACCGCCGACGGAAAATTGCGCACTTGCCTGTTTAGCAAGGAAGATCATGATTTGCGCGGATTGCTCAGAGAAAACGCCAGCGACGAGGATCTGGCAATTTATATCCGCTCCGTCGTCAACGAAAAAGAAAAAGGCCATCGCATCAACGAACCGGACTTCGTATCGCCGTCGCGTACCATGGTTTTTATTGGCGGCTAAGGGGCTCCAATTCTAACTAACCGGCGAAGCGCGCGATTCATCTAACCGACGCCAGACACAAGGGCCAGCACACTCATCGCAATCACACCATGGGCGAACTCACCACCATCCTGAATTCGACGCAGCTGATCGGAATCAAGCAGCCGGAAACTTTGCGCGCGCCGGAAATCGAAAAAGGCGTGGGTTGTGATTTCGACAGCTATCTGCTGGTGCCGGACAACTCGCTTGACGATCGCATCGCCGCCGCAAAAGCCCAGCTCGGCAAAGACGTAGTGATTCTCGGCCACCATTACCAGCGCGACGAAGTCGTGAAGTTCGCGGACTTTCGCGGCGATTCGTTGAAGCTTTCCCAGCAAGCCGCCGAAGCTGACGCCAGGTACATCGTTTTTTGCGGTGTACATTTCATGGCCGAGAGTGCGGACATTCTGCGCCGAGGTGATCAAGTTGTCGTGCTACCGGATCTGAGCGCTGGCTGCTCCATGGCGGATATGGCCGACATCGGCCAGGTCGAAGCGTGCTGGAGCGAACTCAGCAGCGTCACCGACAGCGGAAAAATTATTCCCGTTACGTACATGAATTCCACCGCGGCAATTAAATCTTTCACCGGCGAACACGACGGCTCCGTCTGCACCAGTTCGAACGCCGCCGCGGTGATGAAATGGGCGTTCGCACGCGGCGAAAAGGTTTTGTTCCTTCCGGACGAGCACCTCGGACGCAACACTGCCTACCGCATGGGCATTCCGCTGGACGAAATGATCGTCTGGGATCCTTACCAAGAACTTGGCGGCAACACGCCGGAAGCGATTGCCAAAGCACGCGTGATTTTGTGGAAAGGGTATTGTTCCGTTCACCAACGCTTCACGCCGCAACAAATCGCCAAAGTGCGCCGGGAAAACCCCGGCATTCGCGTGATTGTTCATCCCGAATGTAAATTCGCAGTTGTGCAGGCCGCGGACGAAATCGGCTCGACCGAAGGCATCATCCGCGCCGTCAAGGCCGCTCCGCCCGGATCGAAATGGGCGGTGGGCACCGAAATTCACATGGTGAATCGCCTGAGCAAAGAATTAAGAGATCGTCAGGTGATGTCGCTCGATCCCAGCGTTTGCGTTTGCACCACCATGTTCAGAATCACGCCCGTTCATCTGCTGTGGGCTCTAGAAAATCTCGGCGTGGGGAAAATTGTCAACCAGATTTCTGTCGACGAGCGCACACGAAAATTCGCGCGCGCCGCACTCGACCGCATGCTTTCTTTGCGCTAGCCTTACAAACAGTCCCCATCAGCCCTCCAGGGGAAAATCATGGCCGATCAAGACGACGAACTTCCGCAAGACGATACGCCGGAGCCGGAGCAACGGTTGTTTACGCTGACTGAAGCTGAACGTGCGCGCCGGGAACTGGAACCGTTCCTGGTGGAAGCCATGGAGTGCCGCAAGAAACTTTCCGGCCTGGACAACGATCTTTCCGCGGTCGCCGCGCGCATCATGATGATGGGTGGAGTGATCGTGCCCTACGAGGCGCTTGCCAAACTTCGCCGCGAACACACACGCCTTGCGGAAAGTTTCAAAAGTTCGCTGGACCGTATTCTTGAAACCGGATGCGTGATCAAGGATCTGGACGTCGGCCTCTTGGATTTCCCTTCCATCATCGACAACGAAGAAGTTTATCTTTGCTGGAAGCTGGGCGAAGACCGCATTCGTTACTATCACCGCCCGGATGAAGGATTCGCCGGACGCAAGCCGATCGATCCGCGTGATCCCGGCCCCGGCGACACCGTGCAGTGATTGCAAAATATTTTATGGGTCCTACCAGTCACCAGTCACGAATTACCAGTCACCACCAGCGAGCACATTCTTGACAGAACATTCTTCGAACCGCTTGCAAAACTCAGCCAGTCCATATCTTCGCTCCGCCGCGCACCAGCCGATTGACTGGCACGAATGGAATGACGAAGCGTTCGCGCGCGCCAAAGCCGAGGACAAGCCGATTCTTCTCGACATCGGCGCGGTGTGGTGCCACTGGTGCCATGTTATCGATCGCGAAAGCTACGAAAATTCCGCGATTTCCAAAATAATTAACGAACATTTCGTGGCCATTAAAGTCGATCGCGATGAACGGCCCGATGTCGATTCGCGCTATCAGTCAGCCATCAGCGCCATTTCCGGACAAGGCGGCTGGCCGTTGACGGGATTTTTGCTGCCCGACGGAAAACCGTTTTTCGGTGGAACTTATTTTCCACCTGAAGACCAGATGGGCCGCCCGGGATTTCGCCGCGTGCTGCTTGCCGTGGCTGATTCATTCAAAAACAAGCGCCCCGACCTGATTCGCGCGGCCGATTCGCTTTCCGACGCCGTCGCGCAGGCCGAAACCTTTACCGGCGCGCACGGCGCGTTCGACGCCGCTGTCGTGGACTCGCAAATAAGTTCACTCACGCAGCTTTTCGATATTCGCAACGGCGGCTTCGGCAAAGCTCCAAAATTTCCCCACTGCTCCTCCATTGATCTGATCCTCGAGCGCTATCAGCAAACGAAGGAACGACATTTGCTCGCGATGGCAGAAACCACTCTGGAGAAAATGGCGCGCGGCGGCGTGTACGACCAGCTCGCCGGTGGCTTTCACCGCTATTCCGTGGACGAGAAATGGCTGGTTCCGCACTTCGAAAAGATGAGCTACGACAACTCGGAGCTTTTGAGGAACTACTTGCATGCCTCCACCATCAGCAGCAAGCACGATTGGGAGGCCTCTTTCGAGGACACGGCGCAGGGTATTGTTCTCTGGATCAAGCAGGTCTTGTCGGATCAGGAAAATGGCGGTTTTTACGCCAGCCAGGACGCTGATTTCTCTTTGGACGACGATGGCGACTATTTTACTTGGACGCTCGATGAAGTTCGCGCCGTCCTGACTCCCGAAGAATCCCGGGTCATTGAGTTGTATTACGACGTCGAAGCGCAAGGCGAGATGCATCACAATCCGGCGAAAAATGTTCTATGGATTGCTCGGGGATTTGAGGAGATCGCGACCGCGGTCGGAAAAGACGCTGATGATGTCGTCACCATAAAGTTGCAAGCCGAGTCCAAGATGCTTAAAGCCCGGGCACAACGCCCCACGCCATTTGTCGATAAGACCATGTACGTGTCGTGGAACGCGATGTTTATCAGCGCATACCTGGAAGCTTCACGGATGCTGCATACCCCGTGGCTGGCAGAAGATTGCCGCGACTTTGCAATTAAGACCATGGACCGCATGCTGGCCGAAGCATGGTCCGAAGAAAAAGGATTTGCGCACCGTATCGGCGGTCCGTCCCTGGATGGCTCGCTCGACGATCAGGTTTTCGGCGTGCTCGCGTTGCTCGATAGCTACGAAGCCACCCTCGATGAAAAATATTTTTGCGCCGCGCAACGCACCACGGATATCGTCATCGAAAAATATGGTGACAGCGAACGCGGCGGATTTTTCGATCGCTCATGCGACGCTCCGCCGATGGGTGGGCTGGAAGTTCGCCGCAAACCATTTCAGGATTCGCCCACACCAGGAGCGAACTCCGTGGCCGCAATCGCGCTGATTCGTATGCACGCCTTCACTAACGAGCAGAAATATCAGCAATGGGCGCAGAAAACGCTGGAAGCTTTCGCCGGCATCGCCCCGCAATACGGGATGTTCGCCGCCACATACGGACTGGCCGCGACCCTCTTTGCCCACCATCCCGCACAGGTTGTCATTATGGGCCGGCCAAACGATGCGGCTGCGAAAGCTCTGGAAGCCGCGGCAAATTCCATCTTTCGTCTCGGCAAATCGATAATGCGCATTTTGCCGGGAACAACGCCTGCTGCGTTGCCGCTCGCTCTTCGCGAAACGATTCCGCATCTGCCAAAAGACAAAGCAATCGCGCTGGTGTGCTCCGGCAACATCTGTTTTCCGCCCACCAGTGATCCCGATCAACTCAAAGCACTATTAACCGGCAGGCCAGCGTCCGCCGCTGCTAGTTAGCTCCGCGCATATCAGAAAAAAGCCGCAGGAGACCCGTTCCTTCGGCTTCACAAACAGCTTCGTTTTTCGAAATGTTACTTCTTCGGCCGCGATTCCGGCGGTACCAGGCCGTTGTTCCGGTAATACACCACCAGCTGTCCGTAGTGTTCGCCCGAATGTTCGATAAGGCCATAAGCCAGATCACCATAGCTGGTCATCCGCGGTCCACCGGCATTGATCGGGGTCATCAAAGCTGCATCCCCCTTGGCCTTCAGCACATCCGCTCCATCCGCCACACACTTTTTTACGAACGCCACGACTTGTGCTTTCGTTTTCAAGTCATCGCGCTTCGGATCGTCGGAATACCGGGGCTTGTTGCCTTGCGCCAAATCCGTGAAGTAATACATTGACGCGGAAACGTGTATCAGATTCGCGGCGAACGTCCGCGAATCCGGATTTGGTTTGTATTCGTATTTGTCTTCCGGCATGTCTTCCGCCATTGCGATCAGCTTGCGTCCAATGTCATTCCACTGTTCGATGATTGCCGCCGATGGGCTCAAAGCCGGTTTCGGGGGCTCTTTCGGTTTATTGGCGTCCGTTTGTGCGACGACAGGCATCGCCGCCAGAAATGCTACCGCGCACAATCCCGCCATAAATTTCATTCGATTCATTTCTCTCTCCTTCGATGCCCCGGTTTTGCGCAGTCCACACTTCGAGTCCTGCCGCGGGGCTGCTGCATGCTTCGACGGCTGACCGGCCAGGATGTAAGCCCGGCTGACGGTACCTCCGTCGCGAGCATCTTACTGATTGAACCCGCCCCGCGCACGTCCAAATTGGCTAAACCCGTGCCCATGCTAAACTAAAGGTAGTTTGTTGGAGGCTCCGTCGAGTGCAGCTTTCCTGGTTCGTTCTGCGTACTACAATCGCTCTGTCTTTGCTTCTGGTGCTGTTCCTATCGCAGCGCTTCTGGTATCGCTCGCTGTGGCGTTGGAGCAACCGATGGGGCATCCGGCCGCTGCGAATCGGACTTCGCCTGCTCTATGTAGTCGGACTTCTCCTCATCATCGTCAGCCTGATTGACTCGCTTCGCAACGGCCACGGCAGCATCATCCCTAGCGGTACTTTTCTGAATGTATTGGCTGGGCTGTGGTTTTTCAGCGCTCTCTTTGCGTATCTGGCGGTGAAATGCGTTCACGGACTGGAGCGCATCTGGCGATTCTTCAAAACGCGCAACCAGCCGGCCCCCACGCCCGGCGACCAAGAACGACCCATCGATCCCGGCCGGCGCTACTTTTTCAAAACCGCCACCGCTGCGGCCGGTGCGGCGCCTTTCCTAGGCGCGATGTATGGTTTCGCGGCGGAACGCCTGAATTACAGGGTTTACCGCGTGGAAATTCCAATCTCCAATCT
>Ga0070697_100001359_pt1 | contig 18510 bp, 12 predicted proteins | sample KBSK1501metaG_FD_65475 | JGI IMG/M metagenome (GOLD analysis project Ga0070697, IMG submission 65475) | Corn, switchgrass and miscanthus rhizosphere microbial communities from Kellogg Biological Station, Michigan, USA - KBS K1-50-1 metaG | ecosystem: Host-associated > Plants > Roots >... | reverse complement strand
GCTTCGTAGGTCGCTCGTCGATCTGACGCATACATCCAAAGTGGCGAACCGTGACTCTTCAACGGATATTTATCTCGCACGTACTGGTACATCCGGCCAAACATCTCTATGGCCCAGGGCGCACCGGTGCGTTCTATGATCACCATGCAGCCGATCAGCACTTCTTCCTGTTCCCACAGCACTTTGTCGAGGATCCAAATGTTCTGGTCTACGTTCTGCAAATTCCGAAAGACCCCGCCATAAACCTCGTCCCATGCAACTTCCACGTGCCGGCGGAACCACGCGGCGAGCTTCTCGAAGAGTTTGTCGTCGCGGAGGCGCACCGCTTCGTGCATGAGCATCCAAAGGTTTTCAATGCTGTGACCGGTGTAAACGAGTTGAGCGTACTCATTCTGAGGTCGTGACAGATCATGATTAAGCAGTTCGTTGATGAGTTGGAATTCCGGGTTGTAGTGGTGATTCGTAATAGCGTCGACCGAACGGCGGGCTATTCGCGCCAATTCTGAATCGGTACGCATCTCCAGCATCTGGGTCACGACGCGGACCAACACCATCCACACACCTTGAATTCGCGCGCCGGGAAAAGGCCGCGCGTTAGGTCCCAGGTAGGTTTGTCCAATAGCCGGACGATAATCATCACGGTCGTATAGTCGCTCGCACTTCAGCACCAGCTCCCGCGCCATGTCCCAGTGTGCGCGTTCACCGGTTGCCTTTGAATATTCAGCCAGTCCTTCGGCAATAAACAGATCGCCATAGATCTCACCATCTGCTGAGGTGAGCGCCTTCCCCTCCCGCGTCAGTTCTTTCGGCCACAACTCCTCGCCCGACGGCCGGATTCTGAGGATAAACTCCAGCGAACGGCGGGCGACGTCCAGGTATTTCTGCTCCCTGGCCAGATTGTTGTAGAGAAATGAATAGACCCAGATGCCACGCCCTTCGAACCAACTCAACTTGTTTTGATTAACCTGCCTGCCGTGGAGATCCGCGTTACACATGAATCCGCCATACTGCTTGTCAATTACATACTGATCCATGAATGGCAGAAAGTCGGTGAAGAGATCGCTTTGATACTGGTCTCTAAGCTGAACCAGCGTTCGTCCCGCAAGTCTGTCGGCGAGTTTTGCGTGCGGAGGTTGCCGGGTACGCTGAGCGCCCGCGTTCGAAGGTAGCCCGGCTAGCATCGCAGTCGCGCCGAGAGATGATCCTAAGAATCCTCGCCGATTCATATCGGAATTACCTTCATTTCGGTTTTGCGCTTACTTTGGAATCACAAGGGGACGATCCACGAAATCACACGAACTAACACGAATATTTCGTGCCATTTCGTGTGATTTCGTGGATCGTCCTCTTGCCGCAACCTCCGCAGGAAGTCACGGTGAACTTAAAACATGACGTATGGGCGCGATGTCCAGCCATAAAATGGGTTTAGCGGTCGTATGGATCGCTAGTCTTCTATAAACATCTTGTCCTTCTGGAACTTTTGCACGACAGACCTTCAGGCTTTTGGAAGCAGCTCATCTGCTCTTTCCCAGACTTTCTGAAACGCCGCTATCGCCTCGTCAATCCACTGCTCATCGGCAAGCAGCGCGTTTTGCGGCAGCCAGACCGACGTGCGGCAATAGCCTTCGGCTTCAGGGCAATCGTGCACGACGTGAGCATGCTGTTTGAACAGCTCATTGCGATAAATCGGTTGCGGATAACCCGCAGTGACAGGTAGCCCTTCGGCCTGCAAGGCCTCGATCACCCGAGAACGCGAAACCCCGGCAAAAGCATCCTGATCGAACCTCATGGAGAATAGATGGAACCCATGAGCCGTTACGCGCTCATCAAGCATTTCAGGCGTCGGCTTAAGCCCCGGGATCTTCCGCAGGCCTGCTCGCAGGCGCCGCGCGCGCTCCATTCGGGTCGCGACTTGCTGCGGCAACCGTTGGAGCTGATTTAACAGAAGCGCGGCTTGAAATCCGGTGAGGCGGGCATTAGTCCCCAAGGTCACATGTTCATACCATGCTCCGCCCGTGCGCCGGCCTTGATTACTGATCGCCCGCGCGCCCTCTGCTAACGCCGCATCGTTAGTTACAAGGATACCGCCCTCGCCGGCCGTCATGTTCTTGGAACCCTGAAAGCTGAAGGATCCAAAACTGCCAAAACTGCCCACCCGCCGTTCGTGCCATTCGGCTCCATGAGCGTGCGCGCAGTCTTCAATCATGAGCAGGCCGCGCCGGTCGCATAATTCTGTGAGCTGATCCAGGTCTGCGGGATGACCCGCAAAATGTACGACCACGATGGCGCGCGTCCGGTCATTGATATGATCGGCAACCTGGGTGGGATTGAGATTGATAGTTTGCGGATCAATATCAACGAATACCGGCACGGCCCCGATTCGCGACACGGCTGTAGCGGAGGCTACGAAAGTAATCGGCGGGACGATTACCTCATCGCCCGGCTTAATTCCTGCCGCGCTCAGCGCGATCTCCAAAGACAAGGTGCCATTCGCCACGGCTATGCCGTGCGCGGCGCCGTGATAAGCTGCAAATTGTTTCTCCAACTCGCCGACAGATTCGTGATAACCACCCCAGACCCTGCTCTCCATCACCTCGTTTAGCGCCTGACGGTCTGACTCATCAAAGATGGGCCAATCGGGCGGCTGTCGGGTTAGTGCGGCTGGTCCACCCAGCAATGCCAATTGGTAATGACTTTGTTTATCTAACATCTCTTTAGACATGCATTCCTTATTCGATTTTCTGCTGTTCCCGCAGACGCAGTGATTGGCCAAAAAGAAAGTACGATCCACCAATTCACACAAACCAACACGAACTAGTTTTTAGTGTTCTTTCGTGTGATTTCGTGGATCATCTCCTTCTGCTGCTTCAACCAGCACCCTCACCAGATCAGACCGCACAACGCCTGCCGCAGTGGCGGGCTCACGGGCCGCACGTCCCACATGAAACTCACGGATACCGGTGGCCTGGCAAAGCCTTCGTATCGACTCCTGGTTTATTCCACCACCAGCCAGAATCTCGATCTCAGGACCGACTTCGTCATGGTATCTGGAGAGCCGCTCGATCTTTTCTGACCACTGCCCGGTACCACCGCTCGTCAGAATTCGATCTACTTGCTTGATTCCCTTGAGAACTCGAATAGCTGTAAAAGGATCTCCAGTCTCTTCAAAGGCGTGATGAAATGTGGCGCTCAAATTCGGTGCGCAGGACAAAACGCTTTGGGTTAGTGCAACTTCAATCTCTCCTTTGCGCAGGAATCCCAGGACCACACCATCCACGCCAAGCCCGGAGAACTCGCCGGCAGCGGCACACAATTTTTCCATTTCAGCTTCGCTGACAACTTCGTAGCTTTCGCCTTCGCGCAACATCACACGAACTGGCAGCGTAACCGCGTCGAGAATGTCTTGCACCAGCTCGAGTGGCGGCGTCAGACCACCTCTATCGAAGTCGCGGATGATCTCCAACCGGCCTGCGCCTCCGCGCTGTGCTTCGATGGCGTCCGCGACCGAGCATGCGATAACTTCAAGGACTGGCGCGCGCCGGCTTGCCGGCTTAGCCTTTCGCATTGCTCCCTGCCGCGGACGCGTCCAGGTCCAGATACTTAATGCGCCCTTTGTAAGGACCCAGGATATCCCTCAACGTCTCCTCGCTAACGCCTTCGACGTTTGCGCTGGGCAACACCGGCACCTGCGCCCCACGCTCTAGCAACTCCGCAACTGCCTCGATGATGATTGAATTCATAATGGCCGCGCCGGCCACTGTGGATGCCGGACCGATTTTGGCAGCCACTTCCGGTAGCGAGAGCAGCGCATCACCGGGTGGAACACAGTTATCAATCGTCACGTCCGCCAGCTCGTAAAGACGTTTGCCTGAAGAGTGCCGCGCTGAAGACGCCCGCGATTGCTCAAGATTGGTGACCGCAATGACTTTGACGCCGAGCGCCTTCATCTCCAACGCCATCTCAACGGGCACTGCGTTGCGACCGGAGTTTGAAATGATGATCGCGGCATCTTCGGCCCTGACATCCTCGCGTCCGATCAATTTACGCGCCAGCCCATGCTCACGCTCGGCGCGTGTGCTCTCCAGCGCACCATTAAGAAAGATCAAACGCTCGTCGAGGATCGGATTGATGGCCGCAATACCTCCTGCTCGATAAAACGCCTCTTCCGCGATCAGGTGCGCGTGCCCGGTCCCAAAAGTATGAACCACTCCGCCAGCGGAAAGCGCATCAGCAACCAGCAGGCCGGCTTCCTTGATGTTGTTTCCCTGTTCCTGTTCGATTCGGTGAAGGACTGCAATCAGTCCATCAATGTATTGTTGGGATGGCATGTTCGTTTCCTGTGCCCTCTGAGTGCCGCGACGAAATCTTTGTAGGGGCGTCCCTCCGTGGGCGCCCCTTCTTTGCGGTTACACTCAACTTGCCGCAAGCGTAACGAAGGGGCGCCCACGGAGGGACGCCCCTACAATCTAGGATCTGCAATCACGTCCTTATTAAAGTCCCAACCCAAAGCTTTTCGCCCAAGCAGGTACGCACCGATTACCGGTTCGTTTTGCGGCGCTACAACCCTGGATTTCGGCAGGCGACCTTTCAGGGTTTCAATAAATCTGTCCCGCAACAGCGCACACGACTGGAGAACTGACCCCTGATATGAAACCAACACCTCACCCTGATCGAGTCTCAGTTGCCGTGCAGCCGATTCGACACCTGCGGCGAGTTCTTCACCGGCAAGAAAGAAGATACCGCGCGCGACTTCGTCTCCTGCCTCCGCCACTTCATGGGCGACCCGACTGAGCGCCGCGATCTCGCGCGGTTCCATCGCGTCAACGTAAACACGCGACAACGTTTGCCGAAAGTCGCTTAGACCAAGCGCGCGCAATAAGGTTCCCATCAGCGTCGTGGCGGGACCGCAGCGGTCGTAAGCTCTCGCTGCTGCCCGCAGCGCCATTTGTCCGATTCGGTAGGCACTCCCCTCATCTCCATAGATCGGTCCCCAACCACCGACCTTCACCCGCTCGCCATTTGGCGCAACGCCGAGAATGGCGGAACCGGTGCCGGCAAGGGCCATCACTCCTGCGCTAAGGCCTAACGCGCCCGCATGCGCAATGACCATATCGCCATTGATGATTGCCCGTTCGAAGCCAAGCGCACGGAACACTTCGTCCATTTCCCGCGCGCCAGTTCCATCAAAGTCGACCCCGGCAAGTCCGGCGGATAGGCAGGCTATGTCCGCACGCTTTACGCCATCACGCGCTATCGCCTGGTCAATGGAATCAGCCAATGATTGCTTGACCACAGCGCTATCAACCAGGAGATGGTTTGATGGGCCACTGGCGCCTTCACCCAGTACCTTGCCGCTCCGGTCAATCGCCAGGCACCGAGTCCTGCTACCGCCTCCATCAATGGCCAAAATGACTTCCATATGTTCGTCCAACCTGCGACGTCGATTCGTTATTTGGTGTTATTTCGTGTGATTTAGTGGATCGTTCCTTGTAAGCGAATCCAAGAGACGATCCACTAAATCACACGAAATAACACGAAAGACCCGAACATTGACGACCAACTAGCTTGTTATGTCTTCAGCCATCGGTCCAACCAATCATAGGCGCGGCTTGAAACATCCCCGGGAAAACTGTGTCCCCCATTGAAGAAGTGGCCTTCAATATTTGCCGGGGCGTTAAGTAGACGGTAAACAGGTTCAAGCCGCGCAAGCGATCGTCGGGCACTCCACCCAGCATTCGGAAAAACAAAGTCTTCATCAGAAGTCGATAGAAAGAGCGGTCGCGGCGCGATGAGCGAAAGCATCTCGTGCATCTCAAACGGAGTTTGAATTACTTCTGAATCAGGCACTGCTCGATAGAAATCCATATTGATATGCGGGTTTCCTACGTAGAACCCAAGCCGCGGCATCAACGCCGTGGCATGCGACCAACGCCAGACGTTGCCATCAATGCGAAACGTGTCGAAGCCGCAGTTGCTGGCACCGACTTTAACCCTTTCATCAAAGGCCATCGCGAACAGCGTGGTAATGCCGCCATGTGAATGGCCAACCGAGCCGATACGCAAAGGGTCAACGAAATCGAGCGTCTGCAGATAGTCGACAGCTCGACTCAGGTCCCAGACCATCTTGCCGAGCAATGACCACTGCGGGTGGCTGCGATAAAAAGGGATCGCATCGCCGTAATGCCCGCTGGTCGCATCATGCCGTTCGCCGAAACAGATTGCGTCATACGTGAAAGTTACGAAACCTCGCTTGACCAGGTGCAGCGCAGTATGCAATTGGGGATTGCCGGCAAGTCCGGCAGGCTCGTTTTTTCCAGCTTGCGTCGTTTGATGCGGACAGACAATCGCCGCAGTTTTCCCTCGCACAGCTCTCGGAAATAGCAGATACGCGCTCACAAATTCGTTTGGCTCGGATTGGAAAACCAGTTTCCGCAAGACGTAGCCCTCATGCGACGTCTCTCCAGTAATCTTTGCGGCTAAAGGCGGTTTCGATTTCGGTGAGTCGCCAAGAAACATACGCATGCGGTTTTTGATTTCTTCGCGCCGCCTTTGCCATGCTTGAGGAGTGGTGATTTTTTCATTTCCGCTTCCCAGCAAATCAATCAGCTCGGCTTTACCCGATTGTTCACTGGAAACTCGTGGACGCACGGCTTTGGTTATCGTTCTCCATTTTTCCCAACTCCAGTCAACATAATCGTATTCGCTTTTAGGCAGACGTCGTTGTGCTTTGGTCGACGTCGCAGTTGACAGCGTGGCGCCTGCTACGGCTAATCCGCCTAATTCCAGAAATTCTCTGCGTTGGATTCTCAAATCCTTATCTCCGACTAGGTTCATCCCTCTGTGCATCCTTTGTGATCTCTGTGTCTCCGTGGTGGACTACCGGGATAAACACTCACCACAGAGACACAAAGGACACTGAGGATGCACAGAGAAAGACAAGTAAATTGGCCGACAGACTCCCTCGAAAACATCAGAAAAGAACTACTGTAATTTCAAACGCGCATCGCCAAGATTTATGCTCTCGCCGGCGCGCAGACGGACGCGCATCGTGCTGGGTTTAAAAGATTCTCTTTCAATCCTGATTTCGTAAGCGACTCGCTCTTTCTTCCCGTTTCCCGCCCATCCGCCGAAATGATATTCACCACGTTCATTGGTAAGTTTTCGTGTCGTAGGCAGCAGCTTTCCGACAACTAGTCGCCTAACCGAAACAAGCGCGTTGCTAACCGGCTTTTTCGTTTTTGCATCAACGACCCGCCCTGTTCCTTCGCCGAGGAAAGGGTAATAGACACGCCCTAACAGTTGAGGAAGAGCGAGTTCGTCCCAACGCTCCCGCTTGCTCTCTTCCCGCGACAACCAGATAGCGGAAAAAATCAGCAAACCGTTGACTTTTCCTTTCGCGTATAAATCAATCGTTCGCTCGATAATGTGATGGACGCTTGGAACTATTGGAGTCTCCTTGGAATTCAGCACGTAAACACCGGCTATCACCTCCTTGTTCGGGTACAAGCGATTTACGGTCTCCAAGTAATCGTCGAACTGTTTGTAATGCTCGCTTTGCTTCCAAATCCAGAAAGACACGCCATCAAGCAAAGCAAGCACTTGCGGTTCGACTTTTATACCGAGCTGATGCTCATATACGACAATGTAGAGTTTTAGACCAGGAGTAGTAGCCGGAGATGAGCTGTCAACGTTTCCGTTTTTGTCCATCCGTTTTCCCATCAGCGCGTCTTTAAGCGCGCGCAAATCCTCTAAAGTTATTTCCTTCGGAAAGTCACTAAAGAAATCATCAATAATTACTCCCGCAATTTGCGGGCAGCGTTTTGAAAGCTCCGAGAAGCGATGCGCTCCCTGAATCATGCCGGGCTTTCTCTGAAACGGCTTCAAAAGGTCCAAATCTTTCGCCTGATTAACAGCGCCGGCTTCCGCAGGCGGAAGCAGAATCCCGTAAATCTTGTTCACATCCCATTCCGAACAGCTGTTAGTGATGTTTTCTTCAAAGGTGTAACCATGGCGCGACCCCGTTACCAGAATGGCGTTTTGACCAAAATCGAATGCCTTCTGCATCAATTCCCCTTCCTTCCAACCCGCGCCGCCGTAAGCAGTGCCGTTGACTGGGTGATAGGTGCCTAGGAAACCTTTAAATTTGGTCGGCGATGGTGTTTGGGCAATCGACGCCCTTTGCACAAACAAGCAGCCCGTTAAAAAGACTATCGTCAATACTTTTTGCATAGGTTTTCCTTTACCCGTTCTCAGCGAAGCATGATTTTCAAATCCTTGTCTCCGACTAGTTCCACTCCTCTGTGCATCCTTTGTGAACTCTCCGGTCTCTGTGTTGGATTACCGGGATGAACACTCACCACCGAGACACAAAGGACACTGAGGAGTCACAAAGAAAGACAAGTTAATATTTTGCCGGCCAGACTCTCGCGAAAGCATCCGAAAAGAGCTAGTGTAATTTCAAACGCGCATCGCCAAGATTTATGCTCTCGCCCGCGCGCAGGCGGACGCGCATCGTGCTCGGTTTGAACGACTCGCTCTCAATCTTGATTTCGTAATCGACTCGCTCTTTCTTCCCAGTTCCCGCCCATCCGCCGAAATGATATTCACCGCGTTCATCGGTAAGTTTTCGGGTCGTTGGCAGCAGTTTTCCCCCAACTAACCGCGTAACCGAAACCAGCGCATTTCTAATTGGCTCTTTCGTTTTTGCATCAACCACCCGCCCTGTTCCTTCGCCAAGAAAAGGGTAATAGACACGCCCTAACAGTTGAGGCAGAGCAAGTTCGTCCCAACGCTCGCGCGAGACTCTTTCGCGTGACATCCAGATTGCGGAAAAGACCAGCAAACTGCTAACGCTCCCCCGGGCGTACAAGTCAATTGCATGCTCGATGATGTGATGCACGCTTGCGGCCGTCATCACCGTTCCGTTAAAGACATATACTCCCGCGATGATCTCTTTGCCCGGATAAGTCTTTCGCACGGTCTCAATGTAGCTATCGAATTGCCGATAATGTTCGTTCTGTTTCCAGATCCAGAGACTCACGCCATCAATCAAATCGAGAACCGTCTCGTCAACGCGGTCTAATTGATGATCGTAAAGAACCGCGTAGAGTTTGAGATGCGGAGTGGCCGCAGGCGAAGAATGGTCAACGTTACCCTTTTCATCAACGTGCTTGCCGAGCAGGGCGTCCTTGATGTTGCGCAGATTCTCTGCGGAAAGCTTAGACGGATAATCGTTATAGAAATCGTCAATGACAACGCCGGACATTTGCGGGCATCGTTTTGCTAACTCCGAGAAGCGATGCGCGCCCTGAATCATTCCGGGAAGTGCGGCGTAAGGCTTGAATAGGTCCGTATCGCCTGGCTGATTGACTGCGCCTTGCTCCGTCGGAGGACGCAGAATGCCGTAGACTTTGTTGACGTCCCAGTTGCGGCAACTATTATCGATGTTCTCTTCGAAAGTATAGCCGTTGTAACTGGCTTGCGAGATGACGGCATTCTCACCAAAAGAGAAGGCGTGCTGCATCAGCTCGCCGGCCTTCCAACCGGGGCCGCCGTAAGCAGTTCCCTTAAAAGGGTGATACGTTCCCAAAAAACCTTTGAGCCTGGTTTGCGACGGCGTTTGGGCAACTGGCGCGCTCTGGGAAAATACATAAAGCGTTGAGATCAGGATTATTTTCAATAATGTCCGACATGCTTCAGCTTGTCGTCTAGCCTGGGAACTCTCAATGTGCGACGTTACGAGTAGTATCATTGCTGAGTGTTGCGAATCTCGACGACAAGCTGAAGCATGTCGGACATTGAAATAGTTTCAGCGAAACATGATCTTCAAATCGTGTTCTCCACCGGGAAGTTCTAACGAAATCGTGCCGGCAGTTCGGCTGAAACTAAAAGCCTTTGCACTCAACTCCTTGCCATCGAGCAAGACACGGATAGGGTTTTTGCCGATAAACAAAGTGACTTTTGTCGGCGTATCCGCATTGGACGCGACTTCAATTTCGTTGGTATTGAAATTCGCGGCCTCGCTGGTTGGAGCGTCGCTTGAAAACAAAACCTTATTTCCGCGTCGCAATGAGCGGGCACCTTGTACTGCGAATAGTTTTAATTCGTGCGCGCTCTCTGTAATCGCCAAAGTCGCGGCATCCGTCGACCAATCGCCCTGACGAATCGTTTGCGTTTCCACGCCGCTACGAAAGACCACCAAATCCGTTTCGTTGCCGCGCTCGGCGCGAATTCCTGTCAAATTGTCGCCGACAATTTCGGACATCTGATTGACTAGACTCTTCGCCGCGCTTTCATTCTTCGCCGGAACAATGGCAGTCAGAAACTGCGCATCGCCCATCGGCTTAGCTGTTTTGAAGTCGAGGTAAGCCGGTTGGGCGGGAGTTTGATCAGGCGTGCGGGCGGCAAGAACGTGATACGGGATACGCCCGTTTTCAACTCTCAATGTCGCGCCCCCTGGCGCAAACGAACGCACCGCAAGCGACGCTTTTTCACCGTTGTAGATCGCGGTTAAGCCGTCGATTCTGATTCCGTCGCGATTAGGTAAATGCAGCAAAAAATCAAACTGCGCGAGCTTTCCGTTAACTTTCAAATCGTCAAAGACAACAAAATAATGCGGCTTAACAAAAGCAATGCGCCGCTTGTAACGAGTCAAACGGTTTTGATAAACAGAGGACAATTCGCTTCCAATGCCGTCGTAAAATTCGCTTGTGATTGAATCCGTAATGCGCGGGTAGTTGTTGAGTGCAGCAAACTGAAGAGTGTCGGCGATGCTTTGGCTTTCTGGATTTCCATCTACGAGTACCGTGCTGTGCCCGATCGCCTGGGTGAAAAAGGTGGCGTAATAAGGATCTTTGTAATAGTCGGACCAACCTGCTTCGCTGACCAGGCTCTCTCCAAATGCGTTCAGCTGGAATGAGCCCTGATCGGCATGGTGATGGTTAAAGTTTGGTCCGGCCCGGTAGAGGAAAACGATCGCATCATTGTCCCAACCGCTGCGGAGAACCGCGTTACCTTTGTCTCGGAAGTTGCGCGATGTGGGAAGTTTTGGTGCCCTTGGTAGTTGTGGAGCGACGGAATCATCATAGAAGATGAACTTGCTCAGCGAGGGTCGATCGAATTGCGCATAGTACCAGCGTATTACGGGATCCCTCGATTCATAGACCAGCGCGGGAATGCCATGACCCGCCGGCGGGTGGGTATCGCCCATATCAAGACTGCCGCTCACCGGTTGGGTCAGCGTATACAGGGGATAGTTAAGCGAATCGAGAACATGCGTCTGCTTCCAGTAATCTATGCCAAACACGCGCCTGAGCGCGTTAAGGGCCGGCCCCAGAGTTTCCATATCAAACTCGTGATAACTGATCCCTTCGCCGTAGCTGCCGTCCGCCAGATAGCTTGCCGCCATATGGTCTTCCAGCTTGAGCAATAATCCGTGAAGATAGATCTCGAACCCTGGCCTTGATCCCAGGTGTGGTGCTACTGGTAATTCGGCCGGCTGAATGTCGTCGGCAATGCTGGCGGCGGCGATCAGCGCACCGCCTACGGTGTGCGCAATCCAGTTGCTCGTGTTCGCCATCACTCGATTATCAACCACGTATTCCTTGTAGGTTGGAATGATCGACTTTTCAATCAACGCCCGGCGGATCTGTGAACGTTCAGTTTCGGTAAGATCGTGGTAGAGAAGATCGTAGCCGAGCGCTACGTCCGCTGCGAGCTGTCCGGCGGGATAGTAGGTATGTTGCCCATGCGCGTTAAACCAGGGTGGTTGCCAGCTCTTCCAGTTCGCCACGTCGAGCATCGCCGATTTTGCAGCCGCCCGGGCTTCCGCGTTATCTGTGATGTAAGCCTCAAATGCGTTATGAGCAATCCGAGAACGCGCCCGATTCAGCACATCGAAATAGGCCAACAACGATGGCAACAGATACTCGGAATCCAAAAGTTCAAAGACCTCACCGCCGTGGGCCAACTGTCCCGACGCGCGCGTGGCCTTTGCAGTTGTCTGGATATAGGCCCACAGGCTGGCTAGTTTAGGATCGCGTGAACGTTCGATCAGCTTCTGACGATCTGCTCCACTGAAAAAGAGGCGTGGATGGCCGGCCTTGATTGCCGGTGTTGCCGGGTGAACTATTAAGCGGACAATCGTGTTTATGGTTTCGCCGCCGGCGGTGGTCCCATTCAATTGAGCGCTCCACACGCCGGTCTGGTCGGCAGCGCTGAACGAATAAACCTCACTGTTTGACCAGCTGCCGTCGCCACTGCGCCGGTCGCCGTGGGAACCATCGTCGTAGAGATTTTGAGTGGTGGCAACACGACCATCCGGGGTCTTTAATGTGCAATTCACTCGTGTGAGCGGCGCCGGAGCTGTGGTCTCCAGGGTAAACTTGTCACCTCCGCGATACCCTCGACCACTCACCAGCACCGGCCACGGTTCAATCGCCTCGGTTGCCGGAGTCATGACAGTGAAATCCGCCTCTCGCATTGCCTGAAGAGAAACATCGTCGATCATAAATCGATAGGTCGTGTCCGGATCTGCTTCAGCCACGCTAGCCACCAGGTAAACTGCTTCAACGCGGAGGCCTGATTGTGGCGCCGCTCCGCGCGAGTCACGGAATCCAGAAAGCTGCGACGCAGCAGTGGTCCAGCGGTTTACTTGAGCAGTTAGTCTTCTGGTGTACAGGTTCCCATTCGTTCCCGCCAATCCTATTTCGATTTGAGCGGCGGTCGTTGGTGTGTTAACCCGGTAAGCGAAGCTGAGCCCAGCACCCTCGGTCACTACCATTCGCACCTTTTTGATGAAACCAAAACGCACAGCACCGGGGATATTCGGCTTTACAACCCGCATTAGAGAACGGCCGCCGGGAGCATCGTACTGGGTTGTGGGACCCAGGCTTGGTTCGTAGCCCACATCCTGTGCGGGCGGGTAGCTGGCCCACTGGCCCAGGCTGTCTCCCTGAAAATCTTCCCGCATCGTAAAGGGCTGGGTCAGCACCTTTGTTGATGGATTTGTCTGGGCACGGTCGTCTTTCGCAACTACGCAAATCGCCAAGACGCAGACAACCAGACCCAATGTTAGTTTCATTGGAGTTGAATGCGATGTTTGTTTTCTTGAGTTCAACATATTGCGCGTCTTGACTTGCGATATTGGCAACCTGGCAGTTTGCGAAAAACAAAAACTATCCACGAAATCACACGAAATCGCACGAAATGAACGCGTTTTTCGTGTTGCTTCGTGTGATTTCGTGGATCGGTTTACTGCTTTATTACTGCTCACTGTTTTCTCAGGAACCATTGAAGGCGCGTCCCTCCATGGGCGCCCCTTCTTTGCGGTTACACTCAACTTGTCGCAAACGTAACGAAGGGGCGCCCACGGAGGGACACCCCTACAACTATCGCTTGAATGCTGTTTCCAGCGTGGGCCAGAGTTTTTCGATCGTCAGGTTCCCTGCGGAAAAGATAACGATCCCATCCGGTTTCGCCCGCCGCGCTGCTTCAATCGCACGAGCGAGTTTTTCCGGGGGACAGAATCCAGGCGGAAGATCGCGGCGCAATTGAAGTAGCGCCGCCACCAGCTTATCAATCGCTTCAGGCGTGGCTGCGCGGGAGCCGTCGGCAATCACCCCCGTAACCAGCAACCCGATGTCTCGCTCACGCTCCGGTGCGAATTGGGCGAGGCGTACTCGAAGCGCGTCGTAGGTATTACTAATCTCCCGGGCCTTGTCGGCACGACTGGTTGCATCGGTTGCCGGCAGATTTTTCAGCTCATTTACTCGCTCACGAAGATCCTCGAGCGGCTGCATTTCTTCCCGATACAGATAGGTCGAAGCGAGACCCGCATAAAGCGGCTTTTCTCCTCGAGTCCATTCGATTTGTCGCACGGTAGTTTCAGTATAGTGCTCCAGATAATCCTCAAAGCTGCCGGAGAAGAAACTCCGATAGGTCATTGGCATATAAACATCCAGCCAACGCGACCACTCGTGCCACCGCTGACCAATAAAGCGCCCACTCTGCAGGGGATTCTTAAACACCGCTGCGGAAGTTTTGATCCTGGGATTGATCTTTTGGATTCGCTCGTGAGCCTCGCGGACGAAGGTGTCTATTTGATGTACGCGATACTCATAAAAGTAATAGCGCATGTCTGGTGGGCCGCCGGGAATGCTGCGTCCGTTCAAGATATAGTCAGCCTTCTCCCGTCGATCGCGCTGCTGCCAGCCGGCGGGGAGCATGGTGACGTCGCTCCAGTTGGCCTCGATGTGTTCCTGAATATGTCGAACCTGGTAACGCTCATCCGGGCGGGTTTCATAGCTGAGCATCGCATAACGCGGGATATGTTTCAGGCAGTAGTCGCAGAAGCAGTAACCTTCTGGTGCAACATCACCAGGATACCGAACGTAATCGTGGTGGATACTGTCTACGGCGTAATTAGTTGCGATCTCTTCGATCATGGGCAGGAGCCACTGGTCCGTGTAGCCGGGTCGCCGCGCCGGACACATCCATACGTATGCATAGTGTCTCTTCGCGACACCTAGAGTCTCGCTCGCGGTTGTAGTCCCGTCGGGATTAAGCATGGCCCATTCCGGATGTTCACGAAAGGCTGCGCTACGTTCACCCTCGGCAAAGTCAACCAGCCAGGCATCAACCTTAATGCCCTGTGCATGCGCTTCGCGGGTAAGGTGTTCGAGCACATCGAACGATTCGTAACCCTTCGCAATGGCCTGGGGAAACTTCTTACTTCTCCAATAGATCTCGCCACTCATGCCCTTAATGTCCATCACAATCGTGTCGATGTTTGCGCGTTTACACTTCGCTACGAACTCGCGCACAGATTCGGGGCTTTTGCCGACATCGGGCGGGTGGGACCATAAAGCGTGACCTTCCCGCGGTTGAGCAACAATTCCCCGTGTCTCTGCAGGGGTTATCATCAATGTCAGCGCGGCCAACACGAACGCCGCAGCCAGCAAACCACCGGCGCTTCTAGCCGCGTGTGTTAAGTGGTGGGTGCAAATGCGCACGCAAAAGTGTTTAAGCTTGCCTGCCCTCATACGTTTATCTCGTTTCATAATTTGATAGATGACTTACGGTCTTTTTTCGTGCGGCTTCGTGTTAATTCGTGGATCGAGTCTGTGCCTGCGGAGATGCGATCCACGAAATCACACGAAAGCACACGAAACGGGTCGTGACTCTCTCAAATCCAGTTATCCAAGCTCGTTGGGGTGTTCTACGTGTTTGGCTGAAAGCGACCGGAAGACTCCGCGTCGCGACCAGCGACTGATGAAAAGGCCACCGCTAATCAAGCATCCAGTCAACGCTAATGCAAAGATGCCCCAATGCCGTCCGATCGGACTGATAACCGCGAGGATAGCCGCTGTGCAAAAGACAACTCCCAAAACGCAATCGATAACGTCGGTCCATGTTTCCTGTCGAATTTCCCTCCTGACCTGCGGGTCGAAGTCCTTAACAACGGGCCCCCAGAATCCCGGCGGGCGGCAACGCGCGTAAAACTCGCGCAGCGTTTCGATTCGCTCGGGCCGAGTCAGATAAGTCACGGCGACGATCGTGGCGAAGCCCAGGCCGAACAACAGCAGAAACCCCTGCCAGAATGGGTGAGCCTGCTCATTTGAAAAGCCAAGGGGGAACCACACGATATAGCTGAGGGGCAATCCAATAATCAGAGCCGCAGCTTCCCCATAGATATTGAGTCGCCACCAAAAGAACCTGAGCCACGAAAGTGGAAGTATGAAAGCAAAGACCACGGAGTTGATGAAAAGAAACCAGGCACGCAATCCCTCGACGAAGTAGTAAGCCACGAAAAGGGAAAGTGAGAAGATCACCACCGAGCCGATCCGTCCCACCCAAACGTAGTGGCGTTCGCTTTCTCCGGGACGCACAAAAGGTTTGTAGAAATCATTTACGATGTACGACGCTCCCCAATTCATCAAGGTACTGATGGTGGACATGTAGGCCGCGAAGATGCCGGCCACCAGCAGTCCCAGCAAGCCTACCGGTGCGTAGGAGCGAACCATACGAGCCCATATTTCTCCCGGCTCAGCCACACTTCCGGGGGCATAGAGAGCAGCGGCAATTACGCCGAGGAAGAGAAACGGCACGACCCGCACAATCAAAGTCAGGATCGCGTTAAAGAGTTGTCCGACCTGGGCATGGAATTCGTTGCGAGCCGCCATGAAGCGTTGCGCTGTAAACCCCTCGCCGCCTGTCGGCGAAGCCGCGAAGAAGAGTCCCTGCACGATGAAAGCAAGGACCGTCAGAACATCCAGACCTTTGACCGGCGGCAGCACGCGAAAGAACGATTCGGTGTCCGCGAGGCCCCGCGTTGCCTCGATCGTCTGGTAGACATGATCCATGCCTCCCACCGCGAAGAGCACAATCGGAACCAGAATGATGTTGCCGATCAGAAAGATTCCGAATTGATAAGCGTCTGTGTAAGCGACCCCGGAGAGACCGGAAGCTACCGTGTAGGCAGCCGTCACGAAGGCAGAGAACAGGATAAGGCTAAGTGGTTCCCATCCAAGGATCGGGCCCAGCGCGGCACCGAGCCAGCCCGAAAAATAACCCATGAGCACCACGATGAAGCCAAAGCTCATGAAGACGGCGTAGATGCCGCGATACATGTGTGCGACGCGGCCGCGGTAGCGAATATTGAGAAGCTCCGCCGACGTCACGGTGCCGAGCCGGCGCCAATACTTTGACCAGAGCACAGCGCCGAGCGGCATCCAAACCACGTAGGGAATCCACCAGACTGCGTTGCCCAGCAAACCGCCCTGATAGGTAAGCATGGTGACGGCCGGGGCCAGACCGGCATCTGTGTAAGTGGCTACGGCAGAGAGCGCAATTACCCACCAGGGAAGATCTCGGCCGGAAACGAAGTAGTCAGCCAGACTGCGGCTCGCCCGGCGCATGAAGTAAAGGCCGACCACCAGCATGAAAAGAAAGTAGAGACCGACCACCACCCAATCCAGTGTTCTCACTTGGCGGCCCTCACTTTGTTACGCAGTGTTCCAATTTTTTCGATCTCGCAAACCAGCTCATCACCATCGTGCAGCGACGCAGCTCCGCCCACTCCCGCGCCTACGGGCGTACCCGTGGAAATAATGTCGCCAGGTTCAAGCGTCATGATTGAAGAGATGTAGGCGATTTGTTCCGGAATGCGGAAGATCATATCGCGTGTATTCCCCTGCTGGCGGATCTGTCCATTGACGGTAAGCTTGATCTCCAAATTGTGAGGGTCATCAATCTCATCAGCTGTGACTATCCAGGGGCCACAAGGCGCGAAACCGTCGAACCACTTACCGGCCAGCCAATCGAAGAATCCATCCATTTCGCGCTTGCTCCGATTGTCGATTCTTGAGTTCAAACGTCTTTCGGAAACGTCGTTAAGGATGGTGTAGCCGAAGACATGGTCGTAGGCTTTCTCCGTTTGAATGTCTCTTCCGCGCTTGCCGATCACCACGGCCAGTTCTGTTTCCCAGCCGACAGTATCGTTATGAATGCTGATCACGATGTCGTCGCCGTCACCGATAATTGCGCTCGATGGTTTGAGAAATAGCTGCTGAGTGATGATGGCGGATTGCAGAGGAGCAGCGTAACCACTTTCAACTATGTGTTCTCGATAGTTGCCGGCTAGGCAAATGATCTTGCCGGGCCGCGCGAGCGGTGCTTCAAACTGAAGACTCTTGATATCAACCTTGGCTTCGGCAAGTGCATCATCGTTCCGGTCAATCGCCTGCCTGAGTTGCGAATACTGGCCATAAGGCTCCGACGACGACCACAGCAGTGACACCATGTCCCTCGGTAGATCGCCAAGTTTGAGGCGCTCAGATGAGACCACCGTATCAATAAGCACATCGCTCGAATTCTCCGATGCAATGCCAATCCGCCGCCCGCCGTTGTGTTTGAAAACCGCTATTTTCATATTTACTCTGCGGCAGCGGCGACTGCGTCCTCGCGGGCCACCCGCGCCTGTTTCTGCATTACTCGTCCATGCAACCGATAAAAACCGTAACCAAGGAGGCAGATCGTTATACCGGCAGCAAGGTTTATGTATCGACCAACGCCGGCGGGCTGTACGACGCTGGCAATTAGAAGGAGCAGCCCAGTGCCACCAGTAACCCAGCCGATGATGTAGAAGGGCGAGAAGACCTCACCCGTGACGCGCGCATGTGTCTGGCTCACGTTAATTGGGGTTGAGAGTCGCACGAAGAACTCGTCGATCTTTGCGCGTTCAGTGGCCGACACTTTCTCTAGCGCAGCCACCAACAAAATCGCCAAAAGGGTGACGGAGAAATTAGTAAGGATACTGATTGCTTCGTAGTCGTAGCGCAGCCAGTTCAAATCAATTCCAGGCTGCTTCGCCAGCACCACTATCTTGTAGAAGTAAAAAGAAAGCCCGGAGACGAGGCCTGCCGCGATTCCCGTCGCAGCGCCGCGCCAGGTGACCCGCCGGCTCAGCAAACCAAGCAGCATCGGAATCAGCATCGGCCCGATAAAGATGCC
>Ga0070697_100001358_pt1 | contig 18515 bp, 19 predicted proteins | sample KBSK1501metaG_FD_65475 | JGI IMG/M metagenome (GOLD analysis project Ga0070697, IMG submission 65475) | Corn, switchgrass and miscanthus rhizosphere microbial communities from Kellogg Biological Station, Michigan, USA - KBS K1-50-1 metaG | ecosystem: Host-associated > Plants > Roots >... | reverse complement strand
AGCCTGATCTTCAATCAGATATAGGTCCAGATTCTCTCAACTGTCCATACCTGAGACCATGTCATAACGATTGGCCCCAGGCTATTTGGGCTGGGGGGCCCGAATCGTTGGCAATATCTCGCTAGATCTCTTGGTCTGCGAATCCGTGAAGGCGAAGGTGACCGAATTTGGAGTCATGGCCTCAAAAATGACGTTCGTCCCGATCGAGCTTCGCAGCAGTGAAGACAAGTACTCTTTAGTGAAGTATGAATAGTTGAGATTGACGTCGTGCTTAACCGTGTAAACATGCTTACCGCCTTCGTACCGGTAATCCGAAGCGTCAAAGTGACTCGCCCAGAGTTTTAGGAACTGAAGAACCGTTACTGGACTTATGCGCGTAAATAGGAACAGAATTTCTTCATGGGCCGCGGTTTCGCCTAGCGATCTCGCAGTTTTCTCTATCTCTTCTATTGAGAGGGAGTCAAATATGAGCCTGAGAAAGTCCTTGCTGACCGGGATAAAATTGAGTCGGCCTGTAAAGCGCCCCCAATCGATGTGACGGGTAAGTATCTGCGAAACCAAGGCGTTAGGGTTGATGCCCAGCCTTCTAGATTCCTCCTCAAGGGCCGACTTGAGGTCAGACCGTATCCTGTAGGAGACTGTTTCCGTCTTCTTGGCGGCCCCAGACTTCATCATGAATATTCAGCACTTTTACAAGCTCCATCAATCGACTGGGCGAGACTGAAAACAGGAGATTCTTGGCAAAGTTTCACTTCGACCAATACTCTAATCGTGGACCACAAGAGTCCAAGTCCCACATGGAGCACCAGATTGAGTCCGCTGAAAGATGAGGAAGGACTCCCTGGTCTCGAATCCCGCATCACGAAGAGTTGTCGTTTTTACGTTAAAACCCGTTACGCCCCTTGGGGAGTGTTTGCTAAAAGTAAAGAACCCGTTGTTAACAGAGGTGGGCAGGCGTATTCCCCCATGAACGACTCAGGTATATCGTCGAGTCCTAACCGCAGTAAAATGGGAATCTACAATGACATTCTCGAGGGCATAGACAAAGAATTGAGGAGTAGTGGTGAGGTAAAGGCTACGCGAGTACAGCAACGGTGTAACCTTGCCTACGACAGATTTTCACGTTATTTGGGAGAAATGGCAGCCAAGGAACTGATACATCGAGAACCAATTTCAATTACCGCAAAGGGTTTGGATTTCCTGCAAGACTATAGACGAATCAGCAGATTTGTGCACGAGATTGGCATGAAGTACTTGGACTACAAAGAATCAACACGCAATGAAATAGAAGACTACGGACCAATAAAATTCCTTGACAACCTACCGCCGAAGAGTCATTCAGTGCTTCTTTGTGAGGACCGGAAATATGCGGAATTGGTAACGTCTTACTACATATCGAAGGGACTCGAAAGAGGAGAATCGTGCGTCTACCTCACGCTCGAACGTCCGGGAAAAGTCGAAGGAACATTGTCTAGCAGTGGAATAGATGTAGAATCCTTCAAGCACAAAAACCTCCTACGTGTATACACGATCAAACATTCCGATGTCAATGAAGGGAACCCGTACGACAATCTCAGAAAGGTGATCCTAGAATCTACCATCGGTCTCAGACCTCCATTCCGCTTTTATCGCAATTTTGTTCCAATCGAGAAGTCGGTTAAGGGCATGAAGCTAGAGTTGCTCTACGAACGGTTGCTTCATGAGCACTTCAAGAGTCTTGATCTTTCGCTCATGTGCAGACATGATCTCAGTGACATAGACAAATCAGCGCGTACGGATTTTGTTGAGACACTCTTGAAGAGTCACAACCAGGTAATTTATGCCTCGGAACCTGAAAGGGCAATTGCGTTTGACCCCTCGTTACTTGAGAGCGAAGAGTGACTATCCAAGAGATAGAAGACTTAGTGACGCGTAAGGCTCAAACGGGCCTAATCTGAAAAATGATGAGGGCTCCAGCCGGATCGCCCTGTGAGTTCCATTTTCTTCTTCTGTAACGCGAAGATAACTTCGGTGTCGCAGACGCACATTCCACATTCCTCATCAGGGCATTGCCATAGACCGTACTTTCCTTCCTCATCCGCGGCCTGCTTCATCTCTTTCTCGCATAGGGGGCAGTTCATTTCTTGGCTTTTCCCCCATCGGTGATAGACCGGGAAGCGTGGGGCTGAGTCAGACTATTTCAGTCAGTCTTACGGAGGGGATGCCTCTTTCGAAGGCAAACTCTACTCCGTGAATGTTGGTGAAGGGTTTGACTCCGTAGAGCAGCAACGAGCCGCTCAGGTACTCCACTTTAAAGTAGTAGTCGGCTATTCTCAGAAACTCCTCCCTGACCTTGGTTGGCCGGTAGGCTATGCCGATGCTGAGGGCTTTGGAATCCCGAATGCTGGCTCCGATCTCACTCAGTCCTGGAAATGTCAGCCCGTCTCCATAAACCTGTTCCACCTTGTCGAAGTCGTAAGTCAGCAATCTTGAGGAGGGGACGGCTTTGCCCTTGTTCCAGTAATCATTCAATATGGCTACGTCTTCTTTCGCGTTGCCTTTGAGGCTCATTCTCCATTTCTCGGGGGCGAGAACCTGGTTGAACTCTGCTATTCGGACCCTTTCCTCTAGGCCCTCTCTTCCCACAAATGGTAGGAGGGAATCGGCGACGTTCTCCGAACTGTAGGTGGTGGGGGGAAGGATAAAGCATGACCCTCCCAGATTAACGAAATTTGCCCTGACGATGTTGAGGAGAAGCGTGACGGCCTCAGGTGGGACAGTGCCGTTGACATCTATTAGTAGAGAGGACCCCTTCCTGATGCCACCGCTCAACATCATGTCGAGGTCTGGACTGCCGGTGGAAAAGAGGGTTGCGGAATGCGGAATTGGTGCAGGGATTTTTGGACTGGTCGAAGAGCTATCGGGGAATTCGGCTCCCGGCAAGAATGTGAATCTCCCTTTTTCCAGGGAGAAGAGTCCTCGACGGTCTTGGACCCTGAGCCCGCGAAGCTTGTTCACGACCAGCATTCTGGTTTGTCGGCCTTCATGATCAGACGAGGAAAGTGTGACGATGCCGTCTACCAAGTAAGAAAGGCCTCCAATGTCTCCACTTTCACTCACGAGTATAACGCCCACTTTGCTCTCGTCTGGGTCTGATAGGATGACGGACTCAAGCATACGCCGTCCCTCTTCTGTCGTGTTCCTTAGTGCCCCTTCCCAGCTGTCTATGACCAAGAGCCCCTTTTGTAGGGACCGCTTGGCCGCGAGGACCTTGCTGAGGACACCGTCGGCTTCCGACACTCGCAGGTCGTGAAGCCCCTCGGCCCAGCTGCCTGTTGCTGTTCTGCCGGACATGGAGTCTACGACCTCGTGTATCCAGGGAAAATGCTTTCTGAGCTTGGTAGGTGAGACTCGGCTGGACACGTACAGCCTGTTTGGGGGAACTGTGCGCCGACCAATTCGGGGTCCTTCAATCCTCCTAAGAAGTTCGAAGGCCAGAGTCGTCTTTCCGGTTCCTGGTTGTCCCTGAATGAGAAGGACGTTTCCCGGGGTTTGCAAGAATTTTGAGAGAAGATTCAAGAGATTGGACGGATTGGCTCGCTCAACACTCGGCTCGACCTCGATCTGTTCCAGGGCCAATTCTCGGCTTCCGGAGCCATCTTCGGCTATCATGCGAATCTCACGCTTTGAGAGCTTCCGGTGGGAACAAGTATTGTGTTACCAAGGGTCTGGGTCCTGGGTTGAACATAAGCCGGCGCCGTAGATTCCAACCCGGCAAGGATCGAGTTGCCTCAAAGAGGCATCTGAAATTGTTTTTGAGACTCACTGGGAATGACATTAGTAGAGAAAAATCACTTGGCTAGTTCTTCCCCATGCCGAACTAAGGACGACACCTCCTAGGGTAATGCCTGACTCTGGTCAAGGCATTCTAAACGGGAAATGAAAGTTCAACCTCATGATGTCATTGAGATTACTTAGTTGGTCTTGATTTTCTGAACTGGCATGAGCTGTTCCGTTCCAACGGCTTTCTCGAAGAGATCTACGTTCAAGCTGACCTTCCAGAATTGGAAGAAGCGTTCCGGCTCGTCCAACTCCCCTTGGGGAGTGTTTGCTAAAATAAAGGACCCGTCGCGCAACACAAATGCAGCGTATAGCTATGAGCAACTCAACCCAGCTACCAAAACCTAAACGGACTAGGATGGAAATCTACAACGACATTCTCAAGGGGATAGAGCAAGAGTTGAGGAATGGTGGTGAGGTAAAGCCCACGCGAGTACAGCAACGGTGTAACCTTGCCTACGATAAATTTTCACGTTATCTGGGAGAAATGGCAGCCAAGGAACTGATTGTTCGAGAACCAATTTCAATTACCGCAAAGGGTTTAGATTTTCTGCAAGACCACAGACGAATCAGCAGATTTGTGCACGAAATTGGCATGAAATACTTGGATTACAAGGAATCAAGGTTTTCTGGAAAAGAGGATTATGGACCAATAAAGTTCCTCGATGACCTACCGCCAAAGAGTCATTCGGTGCTTCTCTGTGACGATAAGAAATATGCGGAATTGGTAACGTCTTACTACATATCGAAGGGACTCGAAAGAGGAGAATCGTGTGTCTATCTAACGTTCGAGGATCCAACAAGAATCGAGCGAAGACTATCTAAAAATGGAATAGATGTAGAATCTTCCAGACAAAGAAACCTTCTACGTGTATACACGATCAAACGTTCTGATGTCAGCGAAGGCAACCCGCAGGATAATCTCAAGAGGGTGATCCGAGATTCTACAATCGGTCTGAGACCTCCATACCGCTTTTATCGCAATTTTGTTCCAATCGAGAAGTCGGTCAAAGGCATGAAACTAGAATTGCTCTACGAACAATTACTTCATGATAATTTCAAGAGCCTTGATCTTTCGCTTATGTGCAGACATGACCTCAGTGAGATAGAAAAATCAGCGCGTACGGATTTTGTTGAGACACTCTTGAAGAATCACCACCAAGTAATTTATGCCTCAGAACCTGAAAAAGCAATTGCGTTTGACCCATCGTTACTTGAGAGTGAGGAGTGACTATCTAAGATCAAGGCGACTTGACAACCGAGTACCACAACCCCCAAGGGCTAACACTATGCCCCATTACCGTATCCGGAGACCTAGGCTGACTATCTCTTCCGCCTGGACTCTACAAGTCTACCTCTGCGCTCGCAATCACTGGAACCTTGACTCTCGATGCACAAGGTGACGCTAATGCTGTCTTCGTCTTCCAGATAGCCTCAAAAGTCAGGCTGGAACTGTGCTTTTTTCACCGCGTCAAGCCAGTCTTCGATCGACTTGTACCGTTGGCTGAGATGGTCAAGCTAGTAGCCTCGAAAGTCTTCGCCGTACTTGCGGGCTGTGCCCGGACGCTTCTTGGACAGCCAAGCATCGACGAGCGGCTCAGCGGCCCTCCATTCTTTCAGAGTCCGACGGTCCTTACCGTGACCGCCGTGAGGAAGCTCGCCTTTTCGGTACGGCAGCTACGAGACCTCCAGACCGTTAACTCCGCAGGGACGGAAAACGACCCTGTTACTGATGTTGGACTTTTTCCGTACGGATTTTCCATCCACTATGCTCAGTGGAGATGCATTTCTTCATCTGGGCGAGGTGGCCCTCTGTGCAGGTCAGTCCACATCATAGGCGTTCAACCAGCCGCTCATGCTTTTGGAACGCCAACCGAAATGTTAGGATTCCATTATATTGGCTTGACTCTTCAAACAGGCAATTCGAGAGTTTTCCCGATCGGGACTGTTCTCAAAAGCCTTAATGGGATATTTGGAACAGTGGCATCGCCAGGTCGTTGAAACGTCGAATCCCAAATATGAAGCTCCCGGCTGGGACGCGATCTACCAGATGCTTCTCGATCTAGTTCAACAGATCCTGAAAGACCAGTACAAGCCAGAGATCATAGTCGGGGTCTCACGAGGAGGCTGGCCCCCAGCCCGGGTCATGAGCGACCTCTTACAGAACCCGAACCTCGCGAACATGAGAGTGGAATTCTACAAAGACATCGGAGTCCGGAACAATAAGCCGCGCATAACCCAACCGGTAACGATGGAAGTCGTGGGAAAGCGTGTCCTCGTCGTCGACGACGTCTCAGACACCGGCCACAGCCTCAGAGTTGTAGCAAATCATCTGCGCCGAAAACCCGTCAAGGAGCTCCGAGTCTGCACGATCTACATGAAGCCGCAAAGCATCTATCGACCAGACTATTACGCGCAGACAACGCGGAAATGGATCATCTTTCCATGGGAACGCCTAGAGGCGGTTCACCTTATCTCGAAACGATTCAGAGACGACCGGACAAGAGTCACATCAACCATCCTGGCGCTAAGAGGCAGCGGAATGAGCGCTCAATTGGTCAGACAACTCATGAGAATCGATGCCTTTGATAGACGAAATTAACAACCACTACCTTCTGAGCCTAGCATTCGCTAAAGCTAGCATTCCAGACCCAGAACAAACACTCACAAGTCTCCGATCGGTCAACAACCAAGCTGAGGTTCAATTAGTGAAAGTGGACCTGGTTGGCGGCTCGGAGCACTTGCGACTAGCTGCTCTGAATGCGCTCTACTCGTTCAAGGGAGAACGGCGCCGGTCGAAGAGCCTTGCAGTAGAACTCTTGCTCTACATCAGTTGCCAACGGCAGATTGCGAAAGCCATCAAATTGTTAGGAGTGGATCCAAAAGACTCACGAGTCGCGGTCGTGGCACTCTCCGATTCGAAGGATGTCATAGTATCGCTTGATCGCGAGGCGAAGTCGATGATCGCCGGTGAACAAGACGAGAGTCTGATCGAGATCGGATCAAGGCAGAAGATGGCTGGGCTACAACGCTCTTACGGGGTTACGAGTAGAGAAATGGACGCTGCAAGGCTCGAAGGAGAAACCGATCCGTCTGTTCTGAAACGTTTGATCGTTGAACGTTCGGCGTTGCTGGACATCGACGACTAGAAGTGTCTCTTCTCCTTCTCGACACCTAGGATCTCACTTGGAGAGATGATCGATACTCCCGCCACATCTCCAATTACTTCGATGAGGACTATCTTGTCGGGGTCCCGCAGCTCGACCTTCCGCGGGACTTTTGAAGCGACCGCGTCGATGATCTCTTTTGAAGACACTCGGCTCCGACGCTTCTCCAATGAGACTCTGAACGTCTCATCAACGCCGACCTTTCGCGCCCTGTTCACAACCGCTGCGCCGATACTGGGAATGTCGCAAGGAACCACTTCCTCCACCGGCTTCACCTTGAGAATGTATCTGAACTGCCAAGGCCGATACTTTAGAACCGGCCGTAGCTTCGAAACGACTTTGACTGGGTCTAGAGATGTCCTTGCGACTGTGAGTCCACTCACAATTGCGAAGTCGGTTTTGGGAGAGGGGTCTCCAAGCTCTCTCAGTAAGTATCGAATCTCTTCGTTCGCCTCTCTCTCATTTCCCCGAGCACTGGATAGAAGAAGGTTGAAGTCATGAATCAAGAGTCGATCCCGAGTGCCTAACTAGCACGCGTCACTGGTAGCGCCTTAAGAATATCATCCAGGGAAAGTGCGCCCACTCTAAGCACCGTTGTTTCATCTCCTAGTACTTTCACAACTGTCGATTCTCTGCCAAGAGGGGCGGGACCCCCATCTACCACGAGATCAACACGACCTTCCAACTCTCCGAGAACTTCCTCTGCAGTTCTCAGCGAGGGGTGACCTGAGATGTTTGCGCTCGTGCCGACGAGTGCTCCGCCACATTCTTTGATAAGTCTCCTAGCCTTTTCATGATTAGGGATTCGCAGACCGACCAGAAGCGTATCGCCGGTGATCCCTGCCGGGAAACTGATGCGTGGTCGCACCACTAGGGTTAATGGACCTGGCCAGAATCTGTCCGCGAGTGTTGCAGCGAAGCCACTAATCTCTCCAAGTCTCTCGGCGTCTTTGAGAGAACTTATGAGAATCGGGAGTGAGCCCTTGTTACGATCCTTGGCCTTGACAAGTCGATCGACTGCGTCCGCGTCGAATGGGTTGCAGCCGAGACCGTATACCGTGTCTGTCGGATAGGCGATGATGCGTCCTTCTAGAACGAGCTTTGCAGCCTCCTCGATATCCCTTATGCTGACTCCAACCATCCTAGTCACGGCGCCTCGGGCGAGCCTTCGTAGCGGACGCTTATATCCAATCCATTAACGGTGCCCGCGCAAACATGTGGCAGTCTAAACCGGTCATTATGGTTCATGGAGGAGCAGGTGACTGGCACTCTGAACTTCACGAGCAAGGGTTGAGTGGGGTGCGGAAGGCTGCTGACCGTGGCTTCCGAATATTGTCCAGTGGAGGCCCTGCCCTCGACGCGGTCGGGGCCGCAATTGTATCTTTGGAGGATGATCCGGTGTTCAACGCTGGGAGAGGCTCAACACTCAACCTGAGGGGTGAAATTGAGACTGATGCTGCGATCATGGATGGTAAGACACTCCGCGGGGCGGGTGTGGCATTGTTAAGAGATATCAAGAATCCGATCAAAGCTGCCCGGATCGTCTTCGAAAAGACTGATCATGTTCTCATCGCGGGTCCAGCAGCTCGAGAGCTCTCAATAGCGAATGGACTAGCCATTGCGAATCTGCGAGTTTCTAGCAGGGTGAAGGCGTGGAAGGAGGGATTGCGCAAGCTAGAAAGCAAGAGAGTCTCATACCTGTCTAGAACGAGCCCGGATATCATTCACCATTTTCTCGCCAAGTGTTCTGATACTGTCGGCGCTCTTTGTCTTGATAGTAGTGGAAATCTGGCTGCGGCCTGTTCCACTGGCGGAGTCTCGCTTAAGCTTCCGGGAAGGATCGGGCACAGCGCGATTCTTGGCGCGGGTCTCTACGCGGATAATAGTTCAGGGGCAGCGACCGCTACCGGGATCGGAGAGCAAGCCATGAGGCTAGTCATTTCGAAAGCCGCGTGCGATCTGATGAAGCGTTATGATGCTCACGCAGCAGCGAGGATGGCCATCCGTCATTCTACTAAGATGTTGGGCGTGGGAATCGGTCTGCTTACTCTGGATCGGAATGGCCAGTACGAAGTCGCTCACAACACTCGTAACCTGTGTTGGGCCGCCAAAACCATTGATAGGTCGACTGCAAAAATGTCTGGGAAACGAGTTGAGGATTAGGTTCTGGGAAGGCTTTTAAGCAGCCACTGTTTCGCGCGAACCCAGTTTTCACATGACCAATATTCACTGGCCCATTACAGCTAGCGAGGAATGGGGTGAAGACGAGGACTGGGGTGGCGACGATGAGTGGGGCGAGGATGACGATTGGGGTGGCGGGGACGATGGCGGCGGCGAGGATAACTAGCCCTCACGCAGAGCACGATTAGACGATCGTATCCTCCAAGATCACATCGATCCTCAGCTTGGCCGTGTTTCTGCGGTGTACCTTGCTAGGTAACACGAATTCTATGACGGTCCCGCACTTGTGGGAGGCCTCCTAGCAGGACTGAAAATGAGAGTTCAACCCCGGAAAATCAGAGCAATCTCAATACTCGTACTCGGGCTAATGATGATTCTCGCCTTCGTTCCAAAAACCACCAGCGCCGCTACGGTGACAAGTAGTGATTTTCAAGCGCAGAGCTTCAGTAGGGTCGTCGACTGGTACGACTATGTGCGACAGTATGCAGCTGCGAACGGCTACAATGCAACGGCGATTCAGAACGAGCACGCCTACATCTATGCCAACTATGTCAACGTGGGAGGCTTCCAGCTCTTTTCAGCAGGTCTTGTTAACGCGACCCATAACGGACAATTCGTAACCATTCCTCTCCAGACGTTCTTTGAACACTTCAAGACCCCCGGCGGAAAGGATACCATAACTGCGTCAAGCTTCATCAGCCTAGTGGCGTTCAGAGAGAACAGCACCAGTGACGTCTATCCCAACTCTCCGGATAGAGGAGATGAAGTCTACGCGTCCTTCAGCCTAGGCGTCAACCTGTCGGCTCTTCCGAGTCACAAGCCCTACGTCGCAACATCACAGACGATACCCTTGACTTCGACCGATAGCAATCACTGGTCGTGGGGACTCAATTACACTAATCTCAATGCGATATGGTGGAAGGTGAACCCTGATCCTCTCTTCCCGAGTTATGACGCGTTAACGCCTCGCGGGTTTGCGCAGTACTCTGAGTTGACCTTCGACTATGCGCTGGCTATTGATCCCACGGCGAAGACGGCCACTCTGACCACTAGCTATACCATCGGCCGGATGACAGACCTCTACATTCTGACGACTAGGCCGGCTATTCATCTCAACTCGACCGGAACCTACAACCTGAGCGGCACCCTCAACAATACTCAGACAATCTACCAGTATCTGACAGCGAAACAGTTCAAGCTGTCAGTGGTACTCTCTCAGAAAGCGATCATTGCAGGCACAGCGACTACCGACAAAGATGACTCGGGAGCAAGTGTTGACAGTGACAATTCAACGGACGTGACGCACACGGCAGTCAACACTGCCGCGAGCGATGGGGAACGCGCCTTCCGAGCAGACTTTGGTGTCAAACCGCAATACAACCTGTACAACTACACTAACGATCATAATGAGGCGAGCTATACCACGTTGAACGTGGCAACTCGGACGGTCAACCGGAATGGCTGGGGCGGAAATCCGCTCTTCTGGTTCCAGAACACATTCATGGGGTTCCTACCACTCTTCGTCGCGCACGTGGATCCGGGTCTCATTCAGCAAGTCAAGACAGGCATGGCGAACATCATGGTCACGGACTATCTCTACATCATCAGCTATCCAACATGGGACGGATACCGAATAGTCAATGACCCCGCCTACACAGCCTACTACCAGCCAGCGAGCAACCTCGGATTCCTGACAGCCATATTCATCGCGGTCGCGGTCGCCGCTGGAATCGGCGGAGTCTTCGCATTCCTATTCAGACGAAGACGCACAGCAAGTATGGCGATCGCGGGAACGACCGGGCCAGCACCCAGCCAGCCCCCCGGACCGGTAACGGGTCCACCAGGTCCAACGCAATAGTCCCTTTCTCATCCACTCTTTTCCCACTTTCTGTTCAGTCAGGAGACAACACGCTAAACTCCCCCGCACCGATTCCGAAGCCTGTGAACATGGACTCTCCCAGTTCAGCAATAGAAGCGGAGCATCTTAGCAAGTTCTACGGACAGGTGGTCGGCCTCAACGATCTCTCACTTTCCGTAGGCACTGGAGAGGTTCGGGGTCTTCTGGGACAGAATGGGTCGGGGAAATCCACCTTGCTGAAGACTCTGCTTGGCCTGATCCATCCGTCATCTGGCTGGGTGAGAGTGCTCGGGATCGATGTGCAGAAGGCTCCGATCGAGGTCCGCCGTCTTGTCGGGTACGTACCAGAGTCGCCGAGGCTCTACGAATTCCTGACTGCGACAGAGTATCTGGATTTTGTCGCTGACGTAAGAGGGATCGGTTTTGAAGAAAAGAAGGAGCGGATAACGCGACTCATTGACTCTCTCGATCTGGAGGGTAAGCAAGGCGAGACAATCACGGGCTACTCGCAAGGCATGAAACAGAAAGTAGCCATCATGGGCGCGATTCTTCACCACCCCAAGATACTGCTGATGGACGAGCCGCTCAACGGATTAGACCCAAGGTCTGCACGAGTCGTCAAGGAACTTATCCACAGTCTGGCACGGGACGGGGTCACAACGATCTTCAGTACTCACGTGCTTGAGATTGCCGAGGCGATCTGTGACCGTCTCACCATCCTTCAGAACGGTCGTATCCTCTCCGAAGGCACCGCACAAGAGCTGCGGGAGAAAGCAGGTCTCTCCAATTCCGGACTCGAGGAAGTCTTCCTCAAACTAACAGGGACCAAAGGTGTCGAGGACATCGTTGAGGCTCTGCGAAGATGAGAGTCCATGTACTGCTCAAGTTTGCTAAGATTCTGATGCTCTCACGCCTCCGCAATACTAGGCGTAGCTTTCTCTCAAACGGCATCACCAACCGGCCGATTCTCATCGCACTGATCGGCTCGATAATGTTCACCGCAGGGATCGGGTTCGGAACAGCCACGGTCTCCTTTCTGAAGGCTGCGGGCGCAAGTCCCGCGGACGTTAGCCAGATCGTCGCGACGATTTTTGGCGGAATCCCCATCTTTCTGATAGGCTTCTTCTTCACCATGGGTCTCCTCTGGGAGCTGAACGCTTCGTCAGAATCGGAGTCCGCCGACTCGATAAACTGGCTTCCGATCTCGCCCTCAGAGTACGTCTTCGCCTCTACTCTCTCAACGACGTACACCTACTCTCCTCTCGTACTAGTTACAGTCGGCTACAGTCTGCCGATCGGAATCCTCACCGGCAACACCTTGGCGTTTCTGGTACTTGTCATCGCGAGCGTTGTCGCAGCATTCATCGGCTCGGTCACGGTCGAAATTCTAAGATCTCTCCTAGCACGTGCCAGTACAGCTTTTAGCAAGGTAGGAGGGCGCCTGATGATACTTCTGCGAATCCTCGGCATAGTACTGATACTGCTCTTCACTCAGACCATTTTCAGCGGATTCCTCATCATACGAATCATCAACTCTGTCTCAAGCGCGAATGCTGCGACCATCCTCGTGCCACTACTCTGGCCGACCCTGAGCATCACAAGTATTCTAAGATCCAACCTGTTGAGCTCTGCCTACTTTCTACTGCTTAGCTTCGGCTTTCTTCTACTGCTCTCCTCTTCCGCACTCGTCCTGAGATCAAAGTTCTGGGTCTCCACTCCTCCCTCACTTCACTTTTCAAACAAGGGAACGATATCAGGCGTCAGCAGATTGAGAAGAATCGGCGTGAGCGTGGTATCCCTCGCACTTGTGAGGCGTGAGATTCGTTCTGCTACGCGGAGAAAAGAGGTGGTTCGGTTGATGACGATTCCGATAATACTCCCGGTGATGATCTCGTTCCCCGCTCTCTTCTCCCCGGCGCCAACCACCAGCGTTGCGTCGGGGCTGATCAGCCCGCTGTTCCTCGCTGTTCCGCTTCTCTTCGGGGTAGGTCTCGGAACCTTGTTCTTAGGAATGACTTCAATTGGTCAAGAGGGAAAAAGACTCTGGAATCTGAGTTCCCTCCCGCTCGAGGCGGAGGCGGTTGTGACTAGCAAGATCCTCTTTACGTCGATTACTTCGACAATCGGTCTTGTTCTAGGTCTCGGGCTTACGGTGGTGTTCTTTCAGGTCTCGATTCTAGACGCGCTAACGTTCATTGCTGTGGGCATTACTCTTGTGTTAGCAGAAGCGAGCCTCGGGGTCGCGATCGGCAGTCGCTATCCCGATTTTTCAGACGGTCCCCGGCCCAGGTTCGTGACGATAATCGGGTCGATCATAGGAGCGTTTCTCGGCGTCATACTGATGCTGATGATGTCACTTCCATTACTATTCCTGCTCCTGGCCAGGGTCTTTCCCCTACTGCCATTCTCTCTACAACTCTCGTTTCTTCTAGGCGGAATGCTAGGTCTGATTTTTGCTCGGATTAGCTACTCGGTGTCAATCCGCTCGGTTGATGGGATTTTGAGAGAGCTTCCAAACTAGGCGGAGTCGTCAAGTCTGTCTCCTGTGAAAGTCACAGCAATTGCTGCGCTCATGTTCTTGAGTCTCTCACCTGAAGGTTTCACCAAACGTTAATATTTACTCTTGAGCGGATTCTTAACGCGATCGATTGTCGACGGGTTCTAGGCGTTGTTGGAGCCCCGGGTACAGTGAATCGCGTATCGAAAAAGGAAAGAGCGTGAAAACAAAACATGGAATTGTCGGATGAACCGAAGTCGTGGGTTGAAGAGGCCCGTAATAGAGTGAAAAGAATCTCCGATCTAGATCCGAGAGACAGGTTGGACATCGTGTATGGTATCGGTCTCTGCTGCTCTACCCTGGCGAAGAGTATGCAAGGATGGATGCAGTGGATCGGGAACTTGTCACTCAAAGATTTTGAGCAGCGGGAGCTGGAGGAGATTTTCGGCATAATCAAGAAGGCTACTGTGCAGCTGATGGAGCTTGACATCGACAAGACTTCAAAGTATGAAGAGTCTCACGGGTTGCGCCAGAAGCCGGTCGGTCGAGAGAACCGGCTAGTCAGCTAGTCCGTAAAGACTAAACTCTCCCGCTCTGCCTATCGATTGTCCGTGCAGCCGAAGGCAAGAAGACGTATCGTTGTGATTGCAGAGCTCAGCGTCCACCCTATCGGTGTGGGGACGAGTGTCGGACGGTACGTAAAGGCTGCGGTCCGTGAACTGTCGAAGGTTCCCGGATTGACTTTTGATGTTACTCCTATGTCGAGTGGCTGGAGGCTGAGAATGACGGGACGATTCTGCGGGCGGTTGAGGCGTCCCATCGCGCTCTAGGGTCATTTGGAGCGAAGCGGATCTCTTCCGAGTCTTCGAATTGATGAACGTCCGGATAAGGCCCGGAAAATGAGTGACAAGACTCGCGGATTGAAACGCTTGACGAGGGCTAGGCACTAGCAAGCGGACTTCCAAAGAGCACTCTCGTGTCGCGAGCGAGAAAATTGGTCCCCCTTTTTTCCGAAGGGCTCTCGCCGGCTGGAACTTTTCTGAGCGAGGATCCGCGTTTACAGCGCAGAGTGGGCCTGAACCGTGATCTTCGAAAGGGGATTTTTTCCCTAGATAGAGGCGTGGAACTAGGGAGGTAACAGGACCGCCTTCCCTGATTTGCGATCATGGCTTGTTCTGGGCGATTTTGCTAATGGCGCGGGTCTTCCGTAGAACGGAGAGGAACATGTTCTCTGTCAGTTTACCTGTTTGAGTATTCCGTGGGCTAGGATGATAGGAACATACGATGACGGGGATGCCCCTGCCAAGCCTCAACACTTGTCCGTGCGCGAACCCGGGGGACCGTGTCCTCGGATTGTACTCGTTTTGGATGAACCCGATAACGGCTTTGTAGGCGAACTGTCCCAGGCAGAGAATCGTCTTCAGATTTTTCAGCGAGCGTATTTCGCTGGCGAGATAGCTAGCGCAGTTAGACGTCTCGCCGATCGTTGGCTTGTTGTCAGGCGGAGCACACTTAACCGCGGCCGTAACGTACGCGTCACTCAGAATCAGTCCATCATCTGTACTCCGTGACGTGGGCTGGTTCGCTAATCCTTTCTTGTAGAGAGCCTTGTAGAGAAAGTCTCCACTCCGATCACCGGTGAAAACTCGGCCTGTCCTGTTCCCGCCGTGCGCGGCAGGGGCCAGACCGACGATCAACAATGAACCGTTCGGGTCCCCGAACCCAGGAATAGGCCTACCCCAATACTCCCAGTCCAAGAACTCTCGCCTCTTCTTGCGGGCGACCTCTTCGCGATACTCAACCAGGCGCGAGCGTCGACAATCAACCACCTCGTTCCGGACTTTGAGCAGCAGATTCGCGGAGGACAGTTTCAGACCAGCTATTTCTTGGGTTGCTGGAACTTCCACGCGTCAGGATTCTCATGAATAGCCGAAGCCCAGGCCAGCGCGACATGTTCCGGAATCGTCAGGAGAACCTTTCCGATATGCTTGCACAATTGCCGGGTCTCTATCGCGCGCTCCCAATCGCCGCAGTCGTGAACAATCGTCTTTGAAACCATGTCCATCGTGAGATTGTAGTTTCTAATGTTGGCCTTGATGGTTTTCAGGTTAACCTCTCTAATCTCCACCTCTTCATCTGGAATCGTGAATGATCTAGCCAGGCGTGTCTCGCCCATCACGTTTCCAAGCAGATCCACCAACTTGGCCCGGTCCACCCCTCCCCTGGTAAATTCTCCAAGATTCACCGGCTTTTCCTTCGCTTGTTTCAGGCGGGTTCTCGCGCGCTTGAGCGCTTCTTCCTGGGCCGGTGTGATCTTGTCAAGCATCTTCAGGATGCTCAGCGCGTTCTCCACTGCGTATCCGTGAAAGTGGTTGTTGAAGTAGCCATACGTGGTCTTGACTGAACCTTCGATCTCTTTCACCTTGGGCACCCAGTCAGCCAATTCCCTCTCAGTGTAATGATAGTCATACCAAGGTCTCTGACCGCGCCCATGCCAACGTACGTACGCAAAATCGGCGGTCAGGTGAACTTCGGGCGGTAAGAGGGGCTCGTCGACTATCGTGTATGCGACGTTGTATTTGGAAAGAGTCTTCCACGTCTCGTCTCGCATCCAGGATTTGTGGCGGAATTCTATGGCGTACTTGAAACCGTGAGGTAGCAGGGAGAGAAATTGTTCGAGATGCCCAGAATCATACTTGTATTTGGGAGGCAGCTGAATTAACAGGCAGCCTAGCTTCCCATTATTGTTCAGTGGAAGCATCAGACTGGCGAACTTGTCAAGTTCCTCCTCTATCGGTTTTCCAAGAGCATCGAGTAGCTCGTGGGTTATTGTCTGTGGAAGTTTCGCGTTGAACACGAAGTTCCGCGGGGAGTATCTGTCCCACCCCAACACCATGCCCTCTTTGGGAGAAGCGTAGAACGTCGAGTCAATCTCAGCGGTTGGGAACGTCTTGCTGTAGAATGCGAGTTTACTCTCGGTTGAGGTTGGGTAGAAAACGCCGACCCATTCCGCGTATGACCAGCCGGAGGTTCCTATCAGGAGACGGCTCGTGTTCGCCAACCTCTATCCTTAGTAATCGGATCGGAAAGGATTCTTGAAGATATGTCTCAACTCCTCATTGGGGCAGGAGGCTGGGCCTACTTCCAGGTCCCGGGAACGAATAGCCTAGAAGCATATTCTCAGGCCTTCGACTTTGTCGAATTGAACAGCAGCTATTACGAACTACCGGCCTATTCCTCAGTTGCCGAGTGGCGAAAGAGAGTCCCTGCTGACTTCCGTTTTTCGGTGCGATGTCCACGAATCATCGTTGATCATTATGGTCTGGAGCTTCTCCCCGGAGCCCGCGGGCTTGTTGAGAGACTCGAGGAAGTTTGCAGACAACTTGAAGCAGAGGTCATGACTGTTCTGATCAGCAGTACATCAATCAAGGAGAGCGAACTAGCTGAGAGACTAGCTGATTTTCTTGCAACATTCAGTGTCGATGGAACGGTTGTCGCTGTTGAATTCAGAGGGCTGAGACCGATGGACGAAGTTTTCGATATTATGAAGGAGTCTGGAGCGATTCACTCTGTCGACCTCTCGAACAGCGAGCCTCGATATGACGGAAGAGTGTTGTACAGTCGATTGTTTGGACAGGGAGAGCAGAACATCTACGAATTCGACGACGGAGAGCTGAAAGAGATTGCGAAGAAGGCTTCTGCCCCAAAGTTTGAGCGGAGCATTCTTGCATTCCACGGCGTCCGGATGTACCGGGACGCGGGTCGAGTGAAATCGTTCATCGACAAAGGATACTTCCCAAAGATAACGAGCGGAGTCGGACCAGACTCGATCCGAGAAATACTTAGCGAAGACGCCCGATTCCCAACGACCAAGTCTAAGCTCTTGAAGGATCAGGGATGGAAGGTCTTCCAAGATACCCGCGAAGTGAGAAAGATCTCTACTGTGATAGAGAAACTCCCAGAACGAGGATTCAACAGCTTAGAGGATCTGCTCATTGAGCTTCGAGGGCAGCACGGTCTCTTCTTTCCAGAGTAAACCCTGTCATCTCTCTACGGGAAGTCTCTTTCGAGCAGACCATTCGTGCCACGATCCGATGTAGTTCTTGACATTCCCATATCCCAGTGATCGAAGGGCATAGAATGCGGAAGCAGCTCGAGCTCCTCGATGGCAGTAAGTAACCACCGTCTGGTTCTTACTCAATTGCCTCTCTTTCAGAGCACTAGCCATTTCCGACTTTGTCTTGAATCTCCTTCCATCCTTGAGGAAGTCTGTCCACTCAAGCCATTGAGCGCGAGGGACTCGGCCCTGACGTGGGTCGCAGTCTCGTCCGTCTATGCCCGTGAACTCTCCTTCGCTTCGCACGTCCAAGATCTTGGCAGACCGAGCCGAGCGGATCTCATCTGCGGTTGCGACCAGTTTTGAGACAGGTCTTATTCGGAACGTGCTGTGATCTGGTTTTTCGAATCTCTCCTCAGTAGGGAGGTGGGCCTTGCGCCAGGCTTGGAATCCTCCTTCAAGGAGTAACACTTTGCGCGCTCCCGCATACTCGAGCATCCATCCTACTCTTGCCGCTCTCATTCCGAACTTTGATTCGTAGACAACAACTGTTTCTCTCCCTGTCAGTCCCATATTTCCGAGGAGCCGAGCGAGGTCGTCGTGGAATTTCTGAAGACCCTTCCGGTCGGTTCCCGGTACGAAATAGTGGAAGAGGTCCGCGTGTACGGCTCCCGGTATGTGGGATTTGAGATAGGATTGCCTTGTTCTCGCGTCTAGTATTGCTAGGCTTTCCGATCGTAGGTGACTGTTTAGCCAGTTTGTGTTGACGCTGACTTTCAGTGTCTTCGCTTGTCCTAGACTACTCAGGCTTCAAAATCTGGACTTCGACCGTTGCGAGCTGTTTGAACTTCTGCGCGTCTTGCTCTGTTCCGACTATTACGCCGTAGTGCATTGGTATTGCCAGTTTTGGCTCCACCATTTTCACGGCTTGGGCGG
>Ga0070697_100001357_pt1 | contig 18519 bp, 18 predicted proteins | sample KBSK1501metaG_FD_65475 | JGI IMG/M metagenome (GOLD analysis project Ga0070697, IMG submission 65475) | Corn, switchgrass and miscanthus rhizosphere microbial communities from Kellogg Biological Station, Michigan, USA - KBS K1-50-1 metaG | ecosystem: Host-associated > Plants > Roots >... | reverse complement strand
ATTGATCTCGACCTGCCGAGCGGCGACCAGCGCGAGCGCGCGATTCAATATGTTTACGAGCGCTACGGAAAACTCGGCGCCGCGATGACCGCAAACGTAATCACCTATCGTGGCCGCTCGGCGGCGCGCGAAGTTGGCAAAGCACTCGACTTTAACGATGAAACACTCGGCCGGCTTGCCGGGCTGGTGCACACCTGGGAATGGAAGGATCCAAAAGATTCAACCGAGCGGCAGTTTCGCGACGCCGGACTCGATTTAAGAAACCCGCGCATTAAAAAATTCTTTGAACTCTACGAGCGGGTGCAGGACCTGCCGCGCCATTTGGGCCAGCACTCCGGCGGCATGGTGATTTGCCAGGGACAACTCAACTCCGTTGTGCCGCTTGAGCCCGCGGCAATGCCTGGCCGCGTTGTAGTGCAGTGGGACAAAGAAGATTGCGCCGACCTCGGGCTAATTAAAGTCGATCTATTGGGACTCGGAATGATGGCGGTGCTGGAAGATTCCATTCAGTTAATTAGCGATGCTTATCAGGAAGAAGTCGATCTCGCTCACCTCCCTCAGGACGACGCGGCCGTCTATGCCGCCTTACAAAAAGCCGACACGATTGGAATGTTTCAGGTTGAGAGTCGCGCGCAGATGTCGTGTCTGCCGCGACTGCGTCCGGTAAAGTTCTACGACATCGTGGTGCAGGTGGCGATCATCCGGCCGGGCCCGATTGTCGGCAACATGGTTCATCCTTATTTGAAACGCCGGCAGGGGCGCGAAGAAGTTACCTATGCTCATCCTTTGCTGGAGCCGGTATTGAAACGCACGCTCGGTGTCCCCCTGTTTCAGGAACAGTTGTTGAAGATAGCAATAGTCTGCGCAGACTTTTCCGGTGGTGAGGCTGAGGAACTAAGACGCGCTTTTGGTTTCAAACGCTCGGAAGCGCGCATGAAGGAAATTGAAGTGAAACTGCGCCGCGGCATGGCGAACAAGGGACTGACCAGCAAAGCGCAGGAGGAAATTGTGCAGGCGATCACCTCGTTTGCGCTTTATGGTTTTCCTGAATCACATGCGGCCAGCTTCGCTTTGATTGCTTACGCCAGCGCCTATTTGAAGTGTCATTATCTGGCCGCCTTCACCGCGGCAATTCTTAACAACCAGCCGATGGGCTTCTATCAACCGTTTACACTCGTCAAGGATGCGCAACGACATGGACTGACAGTCAGACCGGTGGATGTAACCAGATCGGATTGGTTGTGCACGATCGAGGAAGAGGAAAGTCCAAAGTCCAAAGTCCAAAGTCCAAAGTCGGCCAAATTAGTTCTTCGGCTCGGCCTGCGGTATGTCAAAAATTTGAGTGAACCATCAGGAAAAGCGATTGTGCGCGAACGTATGAAACGTGCCTTCATAAGTATTGATGATTTACAAAACCGCGTGCCGGAATTGCGCAAAGATGAAATGAGGAAGCTGGCGGCGGTAGGAGCGTTGAATTTTATTAAAGTCTCACGTCTCACGTCTCACGTCTCACGTCTCAATCCATCCGAACTTGAGACTTTGGACTTGAGACTTGAGACCGCTGTTAATCGCCGCGATGCGCTTTGGCAGGTTGAACGAGTCGCGCGACCCGCGGGAGAACTTTACGAAGAACTTCATGAGGCAGATGGTAATTCCCCGTTGGCTCCCATGACCCGGCCGGAAAGAATGGATGCCGATTTTCGTGGCACCGGGCTAACGATCGGGCGTCATCCGGTTGCCTATCATCGCGCGGAGTTGGATAAGCTTGGCGCTTGTCGCGCTGCAGACATGCAGCAGCTGCGCGATGGCAGTTTGATCAGCGTGGCCGGCTGGGTGATTGTCCGGCAGCGTCCCGGCACCGCTAAAGGATTTGTGTTTCTAACTCTCGAAGACGAGACTGGTGTGGCAAACGTTATCATCACGCCGCAGTTATTCGATAAGTATCGTTTAGTTTTAGTTGACCATCCCTTTCTTTTGATTACTGGCAAACTGCAAAATCAGGACAGGGTGTTTTCTGTGAAAGCGAAAAGCGTCCGCGCGCTTTCCTTCAAGGTTGCTGCTGCGCCCTCGCACGACTTTCATTGAGGCTGTCTGACAAATTTTGGAGTGCGCTGACCTGTCAGCGCTTTGGTCGGTCGCGACTTGTCGAGACGAACTGAACTGACGAACGAGGTGGCGTCAAGCCGCCACCGACCAAAAGCGGCGACAGGTCGCCGCACTCCAAAAAAGGCAATTTTCGATAAGCAATAAGTCTCATAATCCTGTAGTGTTTGCCGTACAAATAGCCCCCAACCAAGGAGATCAACATGAAAGTCAAATACCCGGCGGTGATCGTAGCGACCCTGGTTCACTACATTCTGGGAGGCCTCTGGTACTCCCCACTACTCTTCGGAAACAAGTTCATTCAACTCATCAACTGGACACCCGAACAGCTTCGGCAAGTCGAAAGTCAAAGCCATGCGAAAGAATTGGCGCTGGCTTTTGTACTGTCGTTCGTGCTGGTCTATATCCTCGCCCACTTCGTGCAATACACGAAAGCCACTAACGCACTGGGAGGAATTCAAACAGCATTTTGGTTATGGCTTGGCTTCGTTGTGACCACTCAGGCGCCCACGGTGATCTTTGAAGGCAGAAGCTTTGGACTCTTCGCAATCAATGTCGCTTACCAGTTGGTGGGCTGTGCGCTCGCCGGCGTAATACTCGCGATTTGGCGAACACAGGAGGCACCAGCGTCCGCTGCGCAACCGGCCTAATCAATTGGACGAGCACCCCAACAGATAGAAAACAATCTATTTGGGGACCAGCACGCTCGCGGTCCCGGCAATCGCTTAATCGGCAAAATCTCTTGAAAGCTGATTAGAAAAGGGTAAACTCTGGCGTCAAATGTCGAAGTCGATCGGCGACCAGGTTTGGGCCGAGATGACCGAGGGCCAGAAAGTTGAAGCTGTCTTTGCGGGCCACGCGACCCTGAAGCAGATGAGCGAGGGCTTGCTTGACGGTTCGGATCAACTACGCAATGCGTGCCGGGAGTACCTGGCTGAGACGAGCGCCTCATTTGAAAATCTTCCGATAGATCCCATCGATCCAATAGCTCCGAATGAAGACCAGGTGCTGGAGCACTCGAGCAGTTCAACGCCCACCGAATCTCGTCCGCGCCGAATAACCAAAACTCGCATTACTCACGAGACGCTCAAGCAGCGATTTGGTTTGCCTGAAGGCTTCGTTCCGCGATTGCAACGCTACGCTCGCAGCGTTCTGCTTGAACTCAATGTCTACCGGCTGCCAAACGGACAGGAGTTCATTCCCGGTCGTCCCAGCGGTACCCTGGGTGCGAGTCGCCACATATATGCACTTCAAACTGTGGAACAATACCTGAAGGGCAAGCGAGGCTCAGTTTATGTTCGCACTGACGGAAAAATTCTCGACTATAGTGTTGATACCAGGATTCCTTTAGGCGACATCTTCGATACCGGTTATACAATAGCCGACCTTGAGCGCACCGGACGCTATGCGCCCGACCTGCGCCGTCGCCGAAAGAAGAAGCGTCACCCGGGGAAGAAGGGTGAAGCAAAGGTTAAGCGAGCAGCGGCGGGTTGATCCGTCCGCCGTGCGTAACGTTGGGCGTACAAGGAAGCTTGTGGAATCATGATTCGAAAATTAAAGTCAGGCCAGTATCGGCTTTACTCAAAAAAGAAAGACCCAAAAACCGGCAAGCGCAAAAATCTTGGCACATTCAAGACGCGAGCAGCGGCCGAGAAGCATGAGCGGGCCGTACAATACTTCAAGCGACGATAAACTAACGCAGACTTTTGGTTTGCTTGGATCCGACGTACAGATGTGCGATTAGGGCAATCTTCTTGCTGAAAGTCGCCGCCGTCGGGAACGCAAACTAACAGTTTGCGTTACAGTTAATCTTAGGGGGAACCTGAATGGGTGAAAAAGATGCTGATAACTCGCCACGTTTCGATCAGCGACCGTGGGGAACGTTTACCGTACTTGATGAGGCCGACGGATTTAAGGTCAAAAGAATCGAAGTGTTCCCCGGCAAGAGATTGAGTTATCAGAAGCACGCGCAACGCGCCGAACACTGGGTGATAGTTCAAGGGACTGCCAGAGTCACTCTCGACGATCGCGACATTATCGTAGCTGCCGGCGAAGCGATTGACATTGCGATAGGCGCGGCGCATCGGGTAGAGAATCCGGGGAGTGAGACGCTTGTCTTTATCGAAGTGCAGCGCGGCGGCTATCTCGGCGAGGATGATATTGTGCGTTTGCAGGATGACTTTGGGCGAGCGCCGGAGAAGTGATGAGTGATGAGTAATGAGTAGAAGTAAAGGAACGCATCGAAGCCTGGAAACCTGAATCTAAACCTGGAAATGGGGCGCGCGGCTCTGCCGTCTGATGTGCGGAAGTTCTTTTACCTTCCGGAAGACTGCTTGAAACCCCGGGGCTTCGCCCCATCAGGGCGGAGCCCGGAACTCTTGTAATCATCACGGTGGGGCGGAGCCACCACCGCACATCAGCGGCAGAGCCGTAGTCCGAGTAGTAGATAGAATCCTAATTCAACAGAAAACTTCCCCTCGAGGTTGTGCGTTAGTAACGACCTAGAGGGCGATTGGTTCACAAGCGAGATCAACTTGCCAGATTCTGAAGGACTGCCAACAATAACAGAACCTTCGCTGGTGGACGCCCCAGCCCCAGGTTCTAACGCCGCCGTCGTCACCGAGGCCGACCAGCAAGGCCTCTGGAGCGCCGTCCGCGAATCGTTGCGCGGCAGCCATCGCGATTACACCAGCGGCCCCATCGGCCGAGCGATAATCCTGCTCGCCATACCGATGGTGCTCGAGATGTGCATGGAGAGTATTTTCGCGGTCGTTGACATCAAGTGGGTTTCCTATCTCGGTGAAGACGAAATGGCCACGGTCGGCCTCACCGAATCCCTGATGACGCTGGTATATGCGCTGGCAATTGGGCTGAGCATTGGGGCGATGGCCACCATCGCGCGGCGAACTGGCGAAAAGAATCCAGATGGAGCCGCGCGTGCAGCCGTACAAGCAATCGCGCTGGCGCTAATAGTTTCGATCGTGATTGCGCTAATCGGCGCGCCTCTAGCCCCAAAGCTGCTTGGCTTGATGGGCGCATCTCCCTCGGTTATTGCCAAAGGTTCCGGCTTTACCAGAGTGATGCTGGCTTGCAACGCCTCGGTCGTTTTGCTCTTCATGATCAACGCGATCTTTCGTGGCGCGGGCGACGCGGCAATCGCGATGCGCGTTTTGTGGTTGGCAAATGCCATCAATATCCTGCTCGGCCCATGTCTGATTTTTGGTTTGGGTCCGTTTCCGAAAATGGGGATCGTGGGCGCGGCTGTCGCCACTAGTATTGGCCGAGGCACAGGAGCGCTCTACGCGTTCAGCCGGCTAATACGTTCGGGAGGAAGGTTTGATATCAAGCGACATCATTTTCGCCTGGAGCCGGCGATCATGGGGCGTCTGGTCCGACTATCTGCCACCGGGACCTTCCAGGTATTTATTGGTATGGCGAGTTGGATTGGGCTGGTGCGAACAATCTCAAGTTTCGGCACGCACGCCGTGGCCGGTTACGTCATCGGCATCCGCGTAATCATTTTTGCCTTGCTGCCGTCGTGGGGCATGTCCAACGCCGCAGCAACGATGGTGGGTCAGGCGCTGGGCGCCGGGAAACCGGACCGCGCCGAACGCGCGGTGTGGAAGGCGGGTTTCTACAACTTCATCTTTCTCGGTTGCGTGGGACTGATTTTCGTACTCTTCGCGAGACAGATAATAGGATTGTTTACTTCCGATCCAAACGTGGTGCCCTACGGTGTCGATTGCCTGCGCATAGTGGCTTACGGTTTTCTCTTCTACGCTTACGGCATGGTGTTGACGCAGTCGTTCAATGGAGCCGGGGATACGTGGACGCCGACGATCATCAACCTGTTCGTGTTCTGGTTGTGGGAACTCCCGCTTGCTTACGTGCTGGCAAAAGTTATTGGTCTGGGACCTCGCGGCGTTTTCCTGGCCATCATGATTGCGTTTTCAACTCTGGCGATCGTTAGCGCCCTTGTCTTTCGCCGCGGCAAATGGAAGGGCCAGAAGGTGTGAACATTAACCGCCAAGACGCTAGGAACGCCAAGACAAAATTAAGACAAGCTTGAAAAGGTGGGAGTATCAGTCTAAAAATTTATTACTTCTTTGTTTTTGCTTTGCGTCTTGGCGTCTTGGCGGTTAAGTTCTCTTAGCTCATGAAGCCGACGATCATGAAATTTGGCGGCACGTCCGTTGAAGGCGCTACCGCTTTTAAGAATGCCGCGGGTATTGTTTTCGACCGCCAGGCCCTGCGCCCGGTCGTGGTGGTCTCCGCCATGGCCGGTTTTACCGACGCGCTAATTGCCAGCGTACAACAAGCGTTTACCGCTCGGGTTGCTGGGGGCGCGGATTCGTTGGAGAAACATTTCGATCGCCATTTGCGCGTAATTGACGCGCTGCTAAGCAGTGAAGCCACCCGCATGCGCGAGTTGATCGCCAGAAGTCGCGTCGAGATTAAGGAAATTCTAGATGCGGCGGCTGCCGAAATGGCAGGCGCCGGCGCCAATGATTCTCGTAAGCGTCGCAAGTTCTTCGAGGATGCGGTAGTTTCCTATGGTGAACGGCTATCGGCGGCCTTGCTTGCTGCCGTATTGATCGAGAACCAGGTGGTCTGCACTGATGTTGATGCGCGGCGCTGCATTATCACTGACGACGAACACGGTTGCGCCACGCCTTTGATGTCCGCAACCGTGCGCAATGCTCGCGAGCAACTTGAGCCGCTGATTGCCTCCGGCTGCACGCCCGTGCTTGGAGGCTTTATTGGAGCGACAGTGGACGGAGTGACGACCACGTTAGGTCGTGGCGGTTCCGACTACACCGCCGCCCTAATTGGCGCCGCCCTGGAAGCAAAAGAAATTCAGATCTGGACTGACGTGCCGGGCGTGCTGACAGCAGACCCGCGACTGGTCGCAACGGCACGTACGGTTCCTCACCTGTCGTTTGAAGAAGCGGCCGAACTGGCTTACTTCGGCGCCAAGGTACTGCATCCGAAGACCCTCCATCCGGCGATTGAACGCGACATTCCCGTGCGCATCTGCAACTCGCGCGCACAGGAAGGCGGCAGCACGTTGGTAGTGGGTGAGTCGAAAAGATCTTCGCAGACCGTCAAAGCCATCGCACATAAAACGGGAGTGACTACGGTCCAGGTTACTTCAACACGGATGCTCGGCGCGTACGGATTCCTGCGCGCGCTGTTTGAAGTCTTCGCCGAACACAAAACCGCGGTCGATGTCGTGACCACCTCGGAAGTCAGCGTCTCGCTATCGCTCGACGACACGACGTCGCTTGGTGAGATCGTGGCGGAGTTGGAAAAGCTCGGAACCGTATCAGTCGAAGAAAAGCGCGCCATTCTTTGCGTGGTCGGCGAAGGTTTGCGCACGACGCCCGGCATTGCCGCGCGCATCTTCTCGACGATTAGCGATATTAATGTTTCCCTGATCTCGCAAGGCGCCTCGCGAATCAATCTAACTTTCGCGGTTGAGGAAGAGCATGTGCGCGAAACGGTCGCCCGGCTGCATAAGGAATTCTTTGAAGGCGCAGAAAGTGAAGACGCGCTAAGGGAACTGAAGGATCTTAGCGCCGAAGTGTCCGCGTAGTTGTAACGCAAACTGTTAGTTTGCGGGTCAATCTAAATCGTGGCAATCCGCAAACTAACAGTTTGCGTTACGAAGAACCTGCATGAACCTATTCGAGCTAACCCGCAAACTCATCGACATCCCATCCGTCACCGGTGACGAACGGGCTGTGGGATTTTTTTTGAAAGAACACCTGGAGAGTCTGGGTTATTTCGTCAAGATGCAGGAGGTCACTCGGGATCGTTTCAATGTGTTTGCAACGACGGGGGCGCCATCGCGTGTCGTACTTTCGACGCATATGGACACCGTGCCGCCGTTTATTCAATCAAGTGAAGATGACAAGAACATCTACGGCCGCGGTGCCTGCGATGCTAAAGGAATTATCGCCGCTCAAATTAACGCGGCTCAGCGACTGCGCGGCGAAGGGATTCAGGAAGTAGGGCTATTGTTCACGGTCGATGAGGAGCAGGGAAGTTTGGGCGCCCAAATTGCTAATTTGGAAAAACCCGACGGAGTCGAGTATTTGATCAATGGTGAACCAACGGATAATAAGTTGGCGAGCGCAACTAAAGGTTCAATTGGATTGAACCTGCACACCCGAGGGCGTGCCGCGCATTCTGCTTATCCGGAGCAAGGCGAGTCTGCGATTGAAAAGCTGCTCGACGTGCTCGAAAGAATTCGCCAGTGCAAATGGCCGGTTGATGACCTGTTAGGCGAGACCACTTGTAACATCGGTGTGATTGGCGGCGGCACGCGAGCCAATGTTGTCCCTGACGAGGCTTTTGCTGACCTGCGAATTCGTCTGGTGAGCAGCGCCGCGCCGGTAAGAGAACTTATTGAAGCCGCGATCGCGGGGCGCGCCGAAGTTGAGTATTTGTCTGAGCATGAACCCGTGCGTCTGGAAACGATCGATGGGATCGACCAATGCGTTGTTCGTTTCACGACTGACATTCCCTATCTCTCCAATTGGGGTAAGCCGTTGTTGCTTGGTCCCGGATCGATTTTGAACGCTCACACTGAGCACGAGTTCGTTGAGAAGCAGGAACTGGAACAGGCCAAAGAGATCTACACGCAGTTAGTTCGGACCCTGTTAGCCAAAGATGCTGTGACGCGCGAGCTCGTCGAAGGAGTGTCGCGATGAAACTGGCCTTGATTGGTTACGGCGCGATGGGCAAGCTGGTAGAAAATCTGGCGGGGGCTGCCGAAGAGGAGATTGGGCTTAAGGTAGACTCGCGCGACGCATCATTAAATGCCGCTCAACTTGCAGCTTCGCTCCGCGGCCATGACGTTGCAATAGACTTCTCAGTCGGTTCCGCAGTGCTCAGAAACATTGAGGCCTGTGCGCGCGCAGGTGTGCCGTTGGTTGAAGGCGCTACGGGTTGGCAGGAAAAGGTAGCGGACGCGCGTCGCCTGGTGGAAGATCATCAGGGAGCGCTCGTCTACGGGGCTAATTTCTCCATCGGTGTAAATGTCTTTTACCGAATCGTGTCGCAGGCTGCCCGGCTGATGGCCGGCCTCGATCAGTACCAGGCGTTCATGGAAGAGGAACACCACGCGCGCAAGCGCGACGCGCCATCGGGCACGGCTTTAAAGTTGAAAGACCTGATGTCTGTATACGTCAAAACTGAGATTCCCATCGCCTCAGTGCGGGCCGGTCACATTCCCGGCACGCATCGCGTTGGCTTTGATTCGGCTGCGGATCAGATAATGCTGACGCATATGGCGCGTTCACGCGAAGGTTTTGCCGCGGGGGCGCTTTTGGCGGCGCGCTGGATTCCCGGTCGCAAAGGTATTTATGAGTTTTCAGAGGTTCTGGATAAAGTGATGAGTGATGGAAGTGAAAAGTGAAGAGTGAAGAGTGAAAAAGCATGAGTGATGAGTCATGAGTATGCTTTTCACCTTTTACTTTTCACTCTTCACTGTTCTTAAGGAGGTGTGCGATGACAATGAAGCTTGACTGGATGCGCGGTTGTGCGACGGCGCTGGTGACTCCGTTCAAGGCCGACGGTGCGATTGACGAGGATCGCCTGCGCGCGCTCGTTGATCGGCAGATTACCAACGGGGTGCGCTTGCTGGTGCCATGCGGCACTACCGGTGAGAGCGCCACGATGACTGAAGCCGAAGACCAGCGCGTCATCGCAATCACTGTCGAGGTCGCACGCGGTCGCGCCCGCGTGATTGCCGGCACGGGCAGCAACTCGACTGCAGCAGCCATTGAAGCTTCTCTGCGGGCTCGCGATTTGGGCGCCGATGCTTTGCTGCAAGTTGCTCCCTATTACAACAAGCCCACGCAGGACGGTCTCTACGCCCACTTTCGCGCTGTTGCTGAGGCCGTCCCAGCCACGCCAATCATGCTTTACAACGTTCCGGGTCGCACCTCGTCGAACATTGCCGCAAAAACAGTTCTGCGTTTGGCGAATGATTGCGACAACATTGTGGCGATCAAAGAAGCATCGGGAAACCTGAGCCAGATTATGGAAATCTTGCGTGAGCGACCGGCGAACTTTCGCGTGCTGTCCGGCGACGACGCGGTGACCTTGCCGCTGATCTCTCTTGGTGGCGAAGGAATCGTTTCCGTAGCGTCCAACGAGATTCCCGATCTGATGTCGCGCATGACCGAACTGGCGTTAGAAGGAAATTGGTCAGAAGCCCGCGCACTCCACTACCGCATCCTGCCGCTGATGGAAATCAACTTCATAGAGTCGAGTCCAGGACCGGTGAAGGCAGCCATGGCAATGATGGGACTATTGGAAGAAAACTTTCGTTTGCCGCTGGTGCCGATTCAGGAGCAAAGTCGCACGCGCATCCGCGAAGTGCTTGCCGAACTTGGTTTGCCGGGGAGTGTGCATGCCACTGCGTGAAGATATCGAGCAATTGGCGGCGCGCGAGGCCGGCGAATACTCAGGCGAAGAATGCGCCTTGTTTGCCGAATTCAAAGCGGGACTCAATCGCGGTGAAATTCGTGCGGCAGAGCGAAACGCTGAAGGCGCGTGGCAAACGAATGCGTGGGTCAAACGTGGCATCCTTTTGGGCTTTCGCATGGGCGCGATTGTCGATATGTCGCCCGCGGATGGCACCCTCCAGTTCCTCGACAAAAACACCTATCCGGTTAGAAAGTTTTCGACTGACGATCGCGTGCGCATTGTGCCGGGCGGGTCGAGCATTCGTGATGGCGCGTATATCGCCCCTGGCGTAGTCTGCATGCCGCCCATGTTCGTCAATGCGGGTGCATACGTGGATGAAGGAACGATGATAGACAGCCACGCTCTGGTCGGATCGTGCGCGCAGATTGGGAAGCGCGTACATCTTTCAGCAGCGGCGCAAGTTGGGGGTGTGCTTGAGCCAATTGGTGCGATCCCTGTAGTTATCGAAGATGACGTTCTGGTGGGCGGCGGCTGCGGTGTTTATGAAGGAACGATCGTGCACGAACGTGCAGTGCTTGCCGCGGGAACCATCCTGACCGGCTCAACGCCTGTCTACGATCTGGTCCGCGAAAAAATTTACCAGCGAACACCTGAGGCGCCTCTGGAGATTCCCGCAGGCGCGGTTGTCGTGCCAGGCTCGCGTAGTGTGCGCGGTGAAGTCGGACGGGCCTGGGGCCTGTCCCTTTACGCTCCGGTGATCGTGAAGTATCGCGACGAAAAGACTGAGCGCGCGGTGCAATTGGAAGACTACCTGCGGTGAGTTGTAGCACTTGCCCGAGGAAGCAACGCTTGAAAAAACTGACTTCAGAGTGCACACTTCCGACATGAGCAACAAACAGATTGTTGAGGACTTGCTTCAGCGCATCCCCGAAGATGCTTCTCTCCATGACATTGCCCAGGAGATCGAATTCGTCGCCGCAGTGCGACAGGGATTGGCGGAGCTGGATCGCGGCGAGCAAATCCCGATTGAGGATATCGAGCGTGAGCTTCCCTCATGGATTATCAAGTAGTTCTTTCGCCCTCTGCCCGCGCTGACCTGCGTGATATCGTTCGTTACATCTCCTTCGATGCGCCTGACCGCGCCTTTCAATTCGGTCTGTTCCTTATTTCGCGAACCCGTCTACTTGCGCGATCCCCTGAACTTGGCAGGCTCGTGCCGGAGTTGGCAGACCCATTAATTCGCGAGATTATTGTGCGTTCCTATCGCGTTGTTTACCGCCTCGACGATTCGCGCCATTTGGTCGAGGTCATTCGCTTTTGGCATGCGGCCCGTGGCATACCAGAAATCGAGGCGTAGCGAATTGAGTATTTGAAACAACAGGCTAACAGTGAGAGTGCATCGTTCACTGTCCTTACAGCCTCGTGCCAGTATGCGACATAAGGCGACTTGAGATTGGGGGCGGCCGCGAATAGACTCGAAAACCAAATCCGTCTCCAGCATAACGACTCAATGCTTAGATATATTGGATTTATCTTCCGTCGCCATTTTGCAGCGGCCCAAGGCGTGGCATGTACGGGAAATAGATGCAAATTTGCACGTGAGAGGCCCTAAAACAAATGAACAGCAGAAACGCTTTCAACGGATTGTCGCGAGTCTGCATTCTAGTGCTAGCACTCTCAGCGGTTTTTTTGTGGGGGTGCGATGATCGTCCTCGAGTCACCATTGAAGGAGGCGCTACTCCTGTGTTCAAGCTCTCGGGTAGCGGGAGTATACAGGTGATAAGTGTTGATGGTCCGGATTTTGAGAATCCCAAGAGCCGCGAACCTGGCCGCCGGTATATGAAGCCGTACTGGCAAATTGCACCCAAGGTGGATTATGACCTCCAGCGCTTGGAGAAGTCAGGTGGTCTTGTTTACGGCCAAGTACCGGAGGGCTTTAGGCAGGTATTTCCGGAGAACGGGGCAGCACCGCGGCCTCTGAGTGAGGACGAGCTCTTCACTTTTGCTCTCCGTGTTGCGAACGGAGGCGCCATCGGAGTGCGTTTCGCTATACACAATGGCAAACCCGCTGCAGAAGGCTCATAAAATTGGATCCGCCCGGACACAGTTTTGATTTCCCCATCCTGAGACAGACGACCGGTATGAGCTTTGAGGAGTCGGACGAAGGAGGTAAGGGCCAGATAGAAGATCATGAGTTCGTTGAAAGAGTTTCAGCCACCCGCGTTTCTGCGCGGAATCGAAAGGAGCCCGATTCGTCAGATCACGGATCGAGCGAAGCCAGGCGATATTAGTTTCGGACTGGGAGAACCCGATCTGCCAACTCCCGATGTGATTCGCAGAGAAGCGCTGCGCGTGATTCAGGAAGAGCAGAACGGCTATACCTTGCAAGCAGGACTTCCACTGCTGCGTGAACTTGTAGCTCAGGACTATTCACACCTGAATCTCTCAACCGATCAGGTGATCATTACTGCCGGTTCCCAGGAAGCGATGTATCTCGCGTTAATGACGCTGGTCGAAGCGGGCGATGAGGTGTTGATTCCCAATCCCGGCTTTGTCGCTTATCCAACAATTACACGCATGACGGGCGGACTCCCGACATATTATCAACTGCCGGCCGCCAGCGATTTCAGTTTTGATTTGGATGAGTTCAAACTTCGTCTCAGTGCAAAGACAAAAGTCGTCGTCTGCACCAGCCCTTCAAACCCAACCGGTCGCACTTTGTCGCGGGATGAACTGAGCGGTATGGCCCGGGCGGTGGAGGAAAGTGGTTCAGGCGCCTTCGTCATCAGCGACGAAATCTATCGCGATCTTTATTACACCGGGGAGCGCCCCGCTTCAATCTCCGAGTTTTATCCACGCACGGTTGTGATCTCCGGCCTTTCAAAGTCGATGAGCATGACCGGTTGGCGGCTGGGCTGGATACTCGGCGCCCCGGGAGTGATTGCCGCTGCCCATCTGTTGCATGGTTACGTAACAACTTGCGCATCGACAGTCTCGCAGAAGGCGGCCCTGGCGGCGTGGACTCAGGAAGCGAGCGAAGCGCGGCAGCAGCATCGCAATACGTTCCATAGACGACGCGATCATCTGGTCGGGTTGATTCGAAATGAGTGCGGCTTGCGTTGCGTAACACCTGAGGGCGCCTTTTACACGATGGTTGATATTGGAAGCTATGGCTCGTCGATGGAAGTTGCAGAGGCGATGCTGGAAGCTGGCGTGGTCACGGTGCCGGGTAATGCGTTTGGTAGCGCAGGCGAAGGCTTCCTGCGATGTTCCTTTTGTGCTGACATTCCGGTGCTAACAGAGGGTGTGACTCGCATGAGTGCAGCGTTAACGAGTTTGAAAGAATAATCGATGAACATGACTAAAAAATTTCGCGTAGGAATACTTGGCGCTACGGGCATGGTCGGGCAGCGCTTCATTCAATTGCTAGAAAACCATCCGCAGTTTGCGATAACAGCGTTGGCGGCGTCGGATCGCTCGCAGGGAAAAAAGTTTCAAGACGCTTGCACGTGGCGATTGTCCGGCGAGATGCCGGCATTCGCGAAAGAGATGACCGTCGCTGCACCCGAGCCACCGCTCGACTGCGAATTGATCTTCTCGAGTTTGCCGGGTGACATCGCACGCGAGAGTGAAGGCGCGTTTGCGCGTGCAGGTTTTCCAGTAATTAGTAATTCTTCAGCTTTTCGGATGGACCGCGATGTGCCGCTGTTGATTCCGGAAATAAATCATGAGCATCTGGCGTTAATTGAAGTGCAACGGAAGCAACGCGGGCAACAAGGATACATAGTTACGAATCCAAATTGCTCGACAATCATGCTGGCCCTGGCGCTGGCTCCACTGCAACGAAAATTTGGAGTGGAAAGTGTAGTTGCTACCACGATGCAGGCACTTTCAGGCGCGGGCTATCCCGGTGTTCCGTCGCTCGCGATTAGCGATAACGTGTTGCCCTTCATCGAAGGGGAAGAAGAAAAGATTGAGCAGGAGACACTGAAAATTCTTGGGGAGTTTAAGGGCGCAGAAATCGATGAGGCGAAGATGGCGGTAAGCGCGCAGTGCCACCGCGTTGCGGTCAGCGATGGACACCTCGCGGCGGTGCGCGTGAAATTGGCTCGGACTGCCGCACCTGAAGAGTTAAAGGAAACTTTCGCTTCGTTTACCGAGCTGCCACAGGAGCTTGGCCTGCACTCGGCGCCCAAAAATGCGATCATTGTGCGCGACGAACCAGATCGCCCGCAGCCGCGGCTGGACCGCGATGCTGGAAATGGCATGAGCATAACGATAGGCCGTATTCAACCAGACAAGGTGCTAGATTATCGATTTGTGGCTCTCAGTCACAACACTATTAGAGGCGCCGCCGGCGCTGCAATTCTTAACGCTGAGCTGTTGATAGCCACCGGGAATCTGATATGAAAAAGTTCATTTGCCTGACTCTGCTGCTCGGGTTTGGTTCGCTTGCGTTTGCAAGACGAGTGGAGGAAAAGTCAGTCTTTCAAGCGATGGTCGACACTGAGCGCGCCTTTGCTAAATTGTCGGAAGACGAGGGCACACGCCAGGCGTTTGTGGCTTTCATTGCCGATGATGGAATTCTTTTTCGTCCCCGGGCTGTCAAGGGAAAGCAGTGGTTCGCGGAACATCCCCTGCCGCAATCTGATAAGCGGCCGTTGCTCAGCTGGTATCCAGCGGTTGCCGGCATAGCCCGCGCGGGAGACCTGGGATACACGACTGGTCCTTGGGAATTTAAGGCCGACACTCACGACACCAAGTCGGTAGCCTGGGGCCATTTCCTCACGGTGTGGAAGCGCCAGCCGGATGGGTCATGGAAATTTGCGATTGACCTGGGAATCTCGAATCCGCAGCCGGCGCAGGCGCAGGCCGAAGCACCCTGGGAATTACCGCAGGGCTACAAGACGCCGAAACCGATGAAAGGCAACCTAACCGCGAGCGCCACCGCGCTGCTCGCGCGCGATCGTGAGTTTTCGCAAGCCGCAACGAAGCGCGGCGCGCGGGCAGCTTTCGCCGATTATGCAATGCGAGAAGTTCGCGTCTATCGAGATGGGAAGTTTCCCTTAGTGGGACAGGATCTGGCACGCGCAGTTCTGCCTTCAAGTCCAAGTGTATGGACCTGGGAGCCGGCTGCCGGCGACGTGTCAGTCTCGGATGATCTGGGTTACACCTATGGCAGTTATCAAATCTCCGGCGATGAGCTGGGAGCGAAAGTCATCGAATCCGGTAACTACTTCCGAATTTGGAAAAAGGAAAAAGGGGCCTGGAGGGTCCTTTTCGATCTGACTAATCCTGTTCCGCCCGAAACCGACAAGAATTAGCGAACCATAATCCAGATCCGGCGACGATGGTTTCAGTTGCCCTCATATGCACCGCAAACAGATGTCGCAGCGCAATGGCCCACGCCATTTTTGTAGCTGAGGCAAAGCAGCGCCAACTCTCATATGAAGTTTATTCTGCCGGAGTTTTTGACTTCAGGGGTGCGCCTCCAATTCGGGAAACCACGACTACCTGCGAACTTAATAACACACCTGCACCCGAAGAAATCGCCACCTGGGTGGGCGACTTGCCGCTCAAGTCAATAAGTCGTTTTCTGGTCATGGAGCAACTCCATGCGGACGTACTAAGATACGAACATGGTGTTTCACTAGATCGCATTCGTCTGCTCGGCGAATTTGATCCCCACAATCGCGGAAGAGAGATCGAGGATCCATTTGGCCAGAGCAATGCCGTTTACCAGGAATCGTACGATCTGATCCGCGACTGCATCGTTAATTATCTTGATAGCGCGGAAGATGAGCACGTCCTTTGCGAACCCTCGGGATCCTAAACGAGCCTCCAGCCCTCCTACAGTCGGGTTACTGCCCAGGCGCGCGCGCGTACGATAAAAAAGTGGCGTGGGTCCACCCTGCATCCGAGCCTGCGGAGCAGCCAAAAGCCTAAAGCTTGGGGGGGCGCAGCGGAACCCCAGGACGGTAAAGCGAAAAGACCAGAGCCCGCGAAAGCGGCCGACAACCGCATCCCCAGGAGATGCTGTCGCCCACTTCGCGGGCTTGCATTGGTTTTGGACTATTAACCTGGGGTTTCGCTGCGCTCCACCCCAGGCTTTATGCTATCACCTGCTTCGCAGGTTAAGAGTCAAAGATTCCTAAGCGGCTTTGGAAGGGAAGTTCGCCACGTTCATGGGAATATTATGTCGCTTGATCATGCGGTCGAGCGTTTTGCGATCGACTTCAAGCAGGCGCGCCGCAGCTTGTTTATTTCCGCGAGTATGTATTAGCACCTTGGCCACGTAACGCCCTTCCACGTCCGATAGCGGAACCCACTCCTCAGCAGCCTCGTGTTTCGCGGTCCCGGTTGCCGTTTTCGAGTCCTCCGTTTTTGTTCGGAAATACTTTTGGATACGTTCCGGCAAATCTTTAACGCGGATAGTGCCGTCGCATATCGCGGTCGCGCGCACCACCGCGTTTTCCAGTTCGCGAACGTTGCCGGGCCAGGGATACTGCTCCAGGAATTGCAATGCTTCCACAGAGAACTTCACTTGCGGGCTCAGTGAATAAACGCGTTCTGCAAAACAGTTTGCCAATAACAGTATGTCTTCCCGGCGCTGGCGCAGCGGAGGTAGAGTTATCGAGACGGCGTTCAAACGATAGAACAGATCTTCCCGGAACCGGCCGGCTTCCACTTCTTGCTCGACATCGCGATTGCTCGCCGCAATGACACGCACATCAACTCGTTGGGTGATATTAGAACCAACTCGACGGATTTCCCCCTGCTGCAACGCGCGCAGGAGTTTGACCTGAAAGGCGGGCGTGGTTTCGGTAATCTCATCGAGAAAGACTGTTCCATGATCCGCTTCTTCCCAGAGCCCGCGACGATCTCTGTCGGCTCCGGTAAACGAACCCTTTGTGTGTCCAAACAGTTCAGACTCAATCAACTCCGCGGATATGGCGCCACAGTTAACGGCCACAAAGGGTTGGTCAGCACGGCTGCTGCGGCTGTGCAACGACGAGGCAACAACTTCCTTGCCGGTGCCTGACTCGCCGGTCAACAGCACGGGTAGATTTGTGCCCGCCACTCTGCCCACCTGTTTCATTACCGCAATGAAAGCTTCGCTGCGACCGAGCACTCCGATGTCGTTTTGATAAAGCGAGACGCCACCAGACAAGCGGATACGGCGTGATTTGGAACCGTGCAGTTGTTCACGCAGGGCAAGCGAAAGCGATTGCAAGTCATCAGCGCCGAACGGCTTGAGCAGATAGTCGTAAGCGCCAAACGACGTTGCGTCAAGGGCGCCCTCAGCGGTGCCATGCCCGGTCATTAGAACCACCTTGGCCGATGGTAGCTCGGCTTTAAACCGACGTAACACGCTGAAGCCATCGGCCCCTCCGAGTTGCACATCACAAAAGACCGCTGCCCAATCGTGATCGCGCAATACCTCAAAGGCCTCTTCGGCAGACCCAACTTCTGTCACCTGCCAACCATCTTCGCGCAAAACTGCGCCTACGAGCGCGGTAATCGCTGGTTCATCATCAATTACCAGTACCTGTGAATTTTTTTCGTTCATTTCATCACCCGAAATAGTTTTCTCTCATTGTTGGTTTTTACAAAAGGGGAGGTTGGCAGCGAGCGTTGATTGCCCGCGACCTGAATTGTTTTGGCCCGGAAGACGTCCGGAGGCACGGCCTTGCCAAACAGGTATCCCTGACCCTCATCGCACTTGAGCAAGCGCAGAAATCTCAATTGATCTTCAGTTTCAACTCCCTCGGCCAGGACCGTGAGTCTGAGATTGTGAGCGAGTGTAATGATTGCCATAACCAGAGCAGCATCGTCAGGGTCACTGCTAACCTCACTGACGAAACTGCGATCGATCTTCAGCATGTCAATTGGCAACTGTTTCAAATAGCCGAGCGACGAATAGCCGACGCCGAAATCGTCAATGGCCACCAGCAAACCCATTTCCTTCAACTCCGT
>Ga0070697_100001356_pt1 | contig 18526 bp, 22 predicted proteins | sample KBSK1501metaG_FD_65475 | JGI IMG/M metagenome (GOLD analysis project Ga0070697, IMG submission 65475) | Corn, switchgrass and miscanthus rhizosphere microbial communities from Kellogg Biological Station, Michigan, USA - KBS K1-50-1 metaG | ecosystem: Host-associated > Plants > Roots >... | reverse complement strand
ATGCTGGATCAACGGCATACCGTACGACCCGGACAAACACGGCGCCGCAGCAGCCCTCATGCGACACGCCAAAGAACAACTTGCGGCATGAGGTTGACACAGGGAGTGTCATTGGTTCTCCCTTGCATCTGGCCGGGCGCTGGGCCCGGCGACCCGGAAGAACACCGCTCAGGTGAACACTATTTAGTTCCGAGCTACATTGTTCACTTTAGCGTGAACACTGTTTACAGTCAACCGGGACTCCGGCCGAGCTGAACAGTCATCGCGGTCGTTCCTTTCTGGGCGATGCCGGAGACGCACAAAACGCGGCAACGGCCAGGCTGGGAAATACACGCGGCAGTGCCAGCAGGCCGCGCTGAATCGGCAGGCCTAGTCGTCGGCCCCGCCATATAAATCGCGGTGCGAGTGTCTGCCGCGGGCTCCAGCCTCCCGCTGGCGATAGCTCCGCACCCGTAATGTCCCGGGCATAAAAACTCCGGATCCCGCTGTACAACCGGCTATTTATCGGGCGTAACCGCTGCCGGGGTCCGGAGCAACATTTTGACGCTACCCTGCATTTATCCCCGCAAACGCGGCGCAAGGCGAATTCGCCTGCTGCTCACGCGGGGTCCGGGATCCGAGACCCTCAGGCACGCCGGCCATGGCCGCGACGGCCCAGGAAGCTTCCCCCGCGGTCGCCGGCGACCGCCGGGCCCAGGGCGTGCACCACGGCCCGTTCGGCCTTCTGGTCTTCGTCTTTCATAACGCCCAGCCGGGCCGACGCGGGCCAGGATGGCAGGCCGCCGCAGTCCGGTCGTTTACGCCAGCACGCCACTACAGCGGCTCGCTGACCCATTGCCAGCCACGCGCCTCGTGGTGTACTGCCCGCACCAGGAAGGACTCCGCCGCGTCCGACAATTCGGCGACGACGCGGGCCAGCTGGCGGTGAAAGTCGTCAGGTCTGTGCTCCTCGTGATGCGTCCTGTGCCCGGCGATCGTCACGACCGCGCCGTCTCCGCCGGTCAACCGCACCGTGACGTTGCCGTCATAGTCCAGGCTGACGGCCGCGATGTCCCGCGCGCGAACGATTTCGGTACCTTCATCATTCGCGACCCAGACGTCTGTCGCATGCATGAGTGCCTCCTCCGGCTCGCTGTTCGCCCTTCGCCTGCAACCACCCTGGCCGCAACCGGCCCTCACCCGGCGGTTGCGCGCTCGTCAAACCCGAGTAGGCGCGGGCGGAGATAGCTGAGCGCGTGACCGAGCAGCCGGGAGACCTGCATCTGAGAGAGGCCAAGCCGCTGGCCGATCTGATCCTGGGTCATGCCACCGTAGAAGCGCATGAGCAGGATCTCCTGCTCGCGCGATGGCAGTTCGCCCCAGTGCTTGGCGAGGGCCTGCATGCAGAGCATGTGATCCATCTGCGGGTCCTCCTCGCCGAGGAGGTCAGCCAGCATGGCCGCATCGGGCTGGCCGGCCAGCGGAGCGTCCAGCGAGGTCGGCTGAAAAGCCATCTCAGCCAGCTGGGCATCCCGCAGATCATGGCCGTTGACCCCCAGGGAAGCGGCCAGGTCGGACTCGGTCGGCATGCGCCCGAGATCCTGGGCCAGCTGCCAGGTCGCCGTACGGGCCTGCATCACCAGATCTTTGACGGGCCGGACGACGTGAAGCTGCCAGAGCTTATCCCGGAAGTACCGTCTAATCTCGCCGTTAATATACGAGCGGGCATAGGTGGCCAGGGAGCAGCCGACGGCCGGATCGAAGTTGTTGATCGCCGCGACCAGGCCGACGTACCCCACCTGCATCAGGTCCTCAGCCGGCTCAGGACCGCGCCTATATCGCTGGACGCAGGACCAGACCAGGCCATGGTAGCGGCTGACCAGCAGCTCGCACGCCGCTAGCCGCCGCTGGCTGAAGCGCGGCAGCGAGCCGGCGATGCCCAGCAGTTCACGGTCATCCAGCTCGGCGAGCTCACGGTGCAGCCAGCCTGCCGGAGCAGGCGGCGTTGGTCTCGGCTGGCGGGTAGGACTTGTCATGGCGCATAACCTGGCCTACCTGGATTGTCAGGTGCCGCCGGGGTCCAGAGCAGCCGGAGTCGCAATCTCGCGCGCGCTGGCACGACGAGGGCGATAGTCACTAAGCCCAGCGTACCCTGGCCATTTTCTCCATCGTCACAGAGCGCCCAGTACAGCTGGTTCTGCAGGATCCGGTAACGCCACCGGCGGGGCTGGATCCCGGGACCCAGGACAGCGACCTGCCGGCCCGATGGCTGGGCGTGCCGGACGTAGTCGACGACCGGGTGGACCAGTGACCGGTGCGGGCTGCCGAGGGTCTCCAGCCGTACGCCGGGGTTCCAGCGGTCCCATTCGGTGCGGAAGGCGGCGCTGTCCGCTGCTTCGGGGTGGGCGCTGACGGGGACCACGTCGGTGAGGGACAGCGCGGCGTGCGGCACCGGCGAGTGGCGTCGTCGTGATGCGGCCTGCCGGGGCAGCCTGCGTGGACTGTTGCTGATGAGCGCGGGCGCGTACCGCCAAATGAGGCAAGCGAGGGCGCCGAGGGGGATGGAGGGCAGATAGGTGACGGCCCGGTACATCAGGACGGCGGCCGTTACCTGGGCGCCGTCCTTGTGGCCGGCACCGCCGGCCAGGATGCCGATCAGGCCGAGTTCGGTGATTCCCAGGCCGCCCGGGGTGATGGGCATGGCGGTGAGCAGCCGGATGAATGCGAAAGCCGCCAGGGAGGTCTGCCAGGGCAGCTGGGCCTGGGACAGGCTGACGGCGCGCAGGCATGCCAGCAGGACGAGCCACAGCATGAGGTGGCTGGCCACGGTAGCTGCGGTAATCCGCCATCCGCGGGCAGTGAGCAGGGCGCCGACCCGGTCGCGGAAGCCGGACAGCGATCCTGCGGCGCTGGCGGGCTGTGCCCGGCGGGCCAGCCGGGCGGCGACGGCCAGGCCGTACTGCAGCACGCGGCCCGCGCGGAGCGCGAAGGCCTCGCTGTGCAGCAGGAGGCCAAGGCCGCCGACCATGGCGGCGAGCAAGGCCAGGCCCGCGGCCGCACCGGTGATCATGGTGGCATCGGGCCGGCTGGCCGTGGCCATGACCAGGACGGCGAGGAAAGGCAAGCCCGTGAGGGTGAAGACGTTCCAGATCCCTGTCACCAGGGTGTACAGAACGTAGTCAGCGGTGCTGAGCCCCCAGCTGGACAGCATGGCCCAGCTGACGCCCACGGCGACAGCACCGCCGGCGGGCAGGGTGCTGGCCACGGCGTTGGAGCCGAAGCTGACCGCTGCCGCCTGGCGCAGCCCTATCCAGGGCAGTACCGCCCGGATCGTGATCCAGTAGGTCACCATGCTGGCGGCGGCCGCAGTGCCGACCATCAGCGCGTACGGCCAGGTCATCGCATCAATGATGGCCCACACGGCACGGTAGGACGCGACTCGCGGAAGGGCCAGCCCGAAAGCCGCCGCGATCAGGGCGGCCGGCACCGCAGCACGAAGGATCACGCGGCCTCGCCAGGCTCGCGGCCCGGCCGTCACCGGCCCGGCGTCGGCACTCACCAGCTCGGGTCTCTCACGGTGAGCGGCGAGGGCATGCGCAGCGGACCCGCGGGCGGACGGATTCAGCATCTCGCTGGGTTGGAAGACAGGCCGGGACTGATCTGAGCCCAACGGCGACGTGCCGTCATAAAACACGGTGCGCCGCCCGGTCCCCGCCTTCCCGCAGCGCGGACTCCCGGTCACGGCTTTGACGAACCTCACGCTGGCGGCTGGTCCTGGCAAGCATTCCATTGCCGGGCGGGGCCGCCGCGCGGCCGAAACCGCCGTAGTGGTTACGGCGACGGTCCAGCGGCCCCCAGACCAGCAGCGACAGCAGCAGGCCGAAGACGCCGGCCAGCATCACGATGACACTCACAACGTGCGCATTCAGGCCATAGGTGAACGTTGCGGGGACAGCGAACCGCAAGATCGCCCCGGCCACGACCAGAGTGATGCCGACGCCGGTACTGATCATCCGCCGTCCGTCCACCGGCACGACGAGACCGCGATTGCTCACCGGTGCGCGGTCCCGCGGCCGGCCGTAGCGGCCTGGCTGGTGACCAGATGACAGAACAACGGGCTCGCCACGCTGACAATGGAGTCTCGCGGTCTGTCACCATCGGCTAGGCCGGGAACGAGCCAGGCGATATTGTCCATAACCGACTCCTCAATCAGTGACGAATTGACATGCGGGTAGCCGGTCCGGTGCGACATATAGCGCAGGCAGAAGATATCTCCTGAGGGGTACCGCCCTTTCTGGCAGGCATGCCTCTAAGGGGGCCGGCCAGGAAATAAAAACTCCGGCTCCCGCGCTGCTCCCGCCGTATCCGCGGAGCAAACTGCCAGGGTCCGGAGCGATATTTTTACGGTACAGCTTCGCGACATCCAATGTCAATGGACCAGATCGGCCAGAAGCAAAAAGCCAAGCGAGCAAACCGCGTCAAGCCACGGCCAAAGGACGGTGAGCGGCCCCGGGAAATTCCTCTCCATCGCGACCTGTTCGGGCGTGAGCGACCCCGGTACGTCAGCCAGGCGCTGGCAAGGTCCTGGGCGGCGGTGATTAGGTGGGCCGAGTGAACACCATTCAGTTCCGAGCTACAATGAGCACATCAAGGTGAACACCGTTCACATCAACCGCGGCGACGCCCGGAGGCAGGCATGGCAGGTCACCAGGCCGAAGGCCCGGACCCGCGCTCGCTCTGGTTCATCCCGCCGGACGACGGGGAGAGCAGCCGCCCCACGCTCACCCGCAAGCGTGTTGTCGCCGAGGCCCTCACGGTCATCAGCATGGATGGCGCGCAGGCCCTCAGCATGCGCGGCCTAGCCCGCCGCCTCGGCGTGGTTCCCGGCGCGCTGTACCGCCACGTCCGCAGCAAGGAACAGCTCCACGATCTTGTCCTCGACGCCGTGCTCGCTGAGGTCGACTGCCGGGCAGACCCCGCTCTGCCCGCGATCGCGCAGGTTGCCGTGCTCGCGCACCGGCTGCGGGCGGTCCTGGAGGATCATCCGGGCATCGCCGCCCTGCTTAAGACCCGTGACCCGCTCAGCCCCGCCTCCCTGGCCCTAGCCGAGGCATTCCTCGCGGCGTTGCACGCGGCCGGCCTGCCTGGCCGCCAGGCCGCCCTGGCCTTCCGCCTCATCTACGACTACACCCTCGGCTTTGCCCTGGCCGGCCTCGCCTCGCCCGCCGAGCAACGCCTGGGCGACAGCGCGGCCAGACAGCAACTGCATGCATTCCTCGGCTCCCTGCCGGCTAGCAGCTTCCCCACCCTGGCCGCGCACGGCGCCTACGCCTGGGCCGACGACCGCGAGGAACGCTTCGCCTCGGGCCTCGACACCCTCATCCGCGGCCTGCAGGCAGCCCAGCGCTCACCCGAATCCAGCCACGCATCGTGACCAGATCAAGGTCCTGCAGTCAGCGAGGCCCACTGGGGCGCCTCTGGCTGGGGTGTGCGGTGGCGGGGGTTACGGGCGGGTGGCTGGCCGGGGTGGCCGGGTCCGGCCCGGGCCCGGGTCGGTGAGGGATTCTGTGCCGTCGATGAAGGCCCGGGCCAGGTCGGACAGGCGGCGGTTGCTGGCCCGGGCGCGGTCGCGGAGCAGGGCGAAGGCCTGGTCCATGTCCACCGCGAGGCGCTCGGCGAGCTTGCCCTTGGCCTGTTCGATGACCACCCGGCTGTTCAGCGCGGTCTGCAGCTGCTCGGACAAGACCTCGCTGTGCCGCATGCCGCGCTCGTGCAGCAAGCTGATGGTGGCCACGTCGGCTAGCGCCTGGCCGACCCGGATGCCGGCCGGGGCCAGCGCGCCCGGATCAGCGCCGAACAGGTTCAGCGCGCCGATGACCTGCTCGCGCAGCCGCATCGGCAGGGCCTGCACCGCGGCGAACCCGGCCTGCCGCGCGGCGGGCGCGAACTGCGGCCAGCGCGGCGCCGCCGCGGCCAGTTCCGCGGCCTGGACAGGCTGGCCGGTCCGGAAGCAGTCCAGGCACGGACCCTCGTCGTTTTGCAGCTGGAACAGCTCAAGCAGCCGGGCGGTCTCGCTGGAGGCGGCCACCACGCGTAGCTCACCGCGCGGGTCAGCCAGCAGCAGCCCCGCCGCGGACACGTCCAGCAGCTGCACACTGCGGTCAGTCAGCACATGCAGGAAGTCGATCACGTCAAACCCCGCCACCATCGTGTCCGTCAGCTCAACGAACGTCTCCGACAGCAGCTCCGCATCCATCCCCGCTCACCCTCTTAGGAACAGCCAGCAAGTCCGGCCAGCGCGGGTAAGCGCACGCTTTCTCACGCCTGGCCGTCCCAGCGCGGGCCCAGGTCAGGACACAGCCGCAGGCGCCGCGCGCCGATGTCACGAACCAGGCCGGACACGCTTCGATCACGAGCATACGCGCAGGCACGCAGCCGGATAAATGCCGCGAGCTAGCACATCCTCGATCAAGTCCGCTGTGCGCGTCAGCGTCGGGTAGTCCATCGGGGCCCGGTCAAGGACCACGCAGACTCCCACGCGGCCAGCCGTCGCCGGTCGAGCGCGCGGCTGGCCTGGCTATCCGCAGCTGGCAGCCGGGACAGTCGGCCGAGGGCAATCTCCAGGCCGGCGGCCAGTACACGAACATGTCCGTGCGGCAGTAGATACACAGCACGGACCGGATACCCCCAGGTGGTTGCTCAGTACCCACCGCGTTACCCCGGGACCGCCTGATCGCAGGATCCGTCACTACTCTCGCCGCCTTCAATGCGTAAGCCGCTAGCGGCGAGGGAGCACATGGTCCGGACAGATCCAGGCACGCTAAGTCAGATTACTGTCGCATGAATCGACAGGACTCACAATCCGCATCGTTGCCCGCCGCCTGCGGCTCCAGCCTGTCCCCGACCCTCCGAGGAGGGTGACGGGTGAAGCATCCGCGCCACCGCACGCCCCCAGCCAGAGGAAAGCCAGCGCTAATGTGGCCGGCATGACGACTGATTCCGCGCATCGCGGCGTGCGGCTCGAGCGCATCGAGAACAGCAAATACCTGGTCACCAACGACCGCGGCGGCCAGATCAGGATCGGTAGGGGGGAGGGCACAGACTTTACCGCGGTCGACCTGCTGCTGAGCGCGATAGGCGGCTGCACGGCGGTCGATGTCGACATCCTGACGTCACGCCGGGCCGAACCGGAGAAATTCGAGATCGTCGTCGAAGCGGACAAGGTCCGCGACGAGGCGGGCAACCGTCTCACCGGCATCGTGGTGACCTTCCGGATCAGGTTCCCCGAAGGCGAAGACGGCGACAAGGCCAGGCAGCTGCTACCGGACGCGGTGCGGAAATCACATGACCGGCTGTGCACGGTGTCGCGGACCGTGGAACTTGGCACACCCATAGCGGACCGGATCGAGTAAGGCAGCGGGCCGGGTAAGCCTGACGCCCCAGTCACGTGGCGTGCCAGCGGAACCGCCAGACGGCGAAGACGGCGCCTGCGGCCGTCCAGAGGCCTAGGTTGGCCAGGTCCCAGGCCGGGAAGGGCCGCACCGCGTAGGCGTTCTGCAGCACCTCGGCGAGCGCCTTCACCGGGAACATGTCCACCAGCCGCGACAGCCAGTCCGGCAGCCCGCTGAAGGTGGGATCGAACACGCCCGAGATGATCGCGATCGGCAGGAAGCTGGCGTACGCGACGGGGCCGGCGGATTCGGCGCTGGTGATGACCGAACTGATGGCCAGGCCGAGCGTCGCGAAGCATACAGTGCCCAGGACCAGGCCGGCCGCCAGGGCGGGCAGTTCGCCGGGCCGCGGCGCGGCGCCGAACGCAAGCCAGCCGATCATCCCGGTCGCCGCGGTGATGAAGATCACCGTGGCGATCGTGCTCACCAGCAGGCCGCCGATATAAGCCCCGGACGGCAGCGGCGTGGTCCTGATCCGCTTGAGTACGCCGTCGTGGCGCAGCACCGCGACCTTGGATCCGAGGTTCACGTAAGCGGCGACGATCACGCCGAAGGCCAGGATGCCCGGCACGAAGACGGTGGTCCTCTTGATGTCAGTGCCCGCCAGGTGCGAGCCGGCGTTGGCCGCCCCGATCAACAGCAGGATCATCAGCGGGAAGGCGAAGGTGAACAGCGCGTACTCGGCGCTGCGCCAGAAACTGCGCTGCTCGAGCAGGGCCTGCCGGGCGGCGAGGCGGATCGTCCTGGTCACGCTGGGTCCCTGGTGAGCTGCAGGTACGTATCCTCAAGGCGGGGCGCGGTCACGGCCAGGCCTGCCAGGTCGCCGAGGCTATGCTGCCGCGCCCAGTCGAGCAGCATCCGCAGCGTCATGGCCGCGTTGCCGGTATGGCAGACCGATTCCGGCCCGCGGACCGACAGGTCGATCCCGTCCGGTAGCGGGACCTGACCGCGGCGCAGCGCGGACGGCGTGGTGAAGGAGATGCGGGTGGCCAGGCCGGCCCGGGCCGCGACCTCGTGCGTGGTCCCGGCCAGCTCGATGCGGCCCGCCCGCAAGATGGCGATCCGGTCGGCTAGTTGTTCCGCCTCATCCAGGTAGTGCGTGGTGAGCAGGACCGTCTTGCCCAGTCGGCGCAGGTTCTCGATCGCCGCCCAGCATCGCCTGCGAGCTTCCGGGTCGAAGCCGGTGGTCGGCTCGTCGAGGAAAACCAGGTCAGGGTCGCCCGCGAGGGCGAGGGCGAAGTCCAGGCGGCGCCGCTGGCCTCCCGACAGCTTGCGGACCTGGGTGTTCCTGACCTCGGTGAGTTCCACGACCTCGAGCAGGTCGCCGAGCGGGCGCGGGTTCGGGTAGTAGCTCCGCCACAGGTCGATGAGCTCCGCGACCCGCGACTGCCGGGGGAAGCCGCACTCCTGCAAGACCATCCCGGCCCGCTCGCGCAGCCTGGCTGGCTGCGCCGCCGGGTTCATGCCGAGGACACTGACGTGCCCGTCCGTTTGCGCCCTGAAACCCTCGAGGATCTCCAGGGTGGTGGTCTTGCCCGCGCCGTTCGGGCCGAGCAGGCAGAACACCTCGCCGTAGCGGACGTCGAAGTCGATGCCGTGCAAGACCTCGGTAGCGCCGAAGCTCATCCGCAGGCCGGCGACGCGGACGGCCGCGTCGCCCGTCACTGGGCACCCGCCGGGACCGTGCTCGCCGGGGCCAGTGCGTGCACCAGTGCGTCCACCGCCGTGTCCGCGGCTAGGCCGGCCGGGATGGCGGCGCCGTCCGGGTCGGAGAACCGATGCCGGGCGAACCAGGTCAGCGTCTCGAGCACGAGCCGCGCCGTCGCCGCCGTGTCCGGCGTGCGGCGCAGCGTGCCGGCCTCGGCCCGGGCGGCTAGGTACCCGGTCAGCGCCGCCAGGACCGGCGCGCGGATGCCCGCGTTCAGCAGGTCGGCCATCTCGGGCAGCTCCCGGGCCGAGCGTTCGAGCATGTCCGCGGCTTCCCTGGTCCGCGATTCGAGCTCGAACAGCTCGCGGAGGATCTTCTCGAACTCGGCCGCGGTGTCACCGGCGCCCGGGCCGGACAGGGCCTCGGCGAGCGCGCCGAACGGGACCACCTCGGCGATGAATTCGCGCGCCTCCGCCACGGTGGCGGCCAGCGGCGCGGGCGACAGCGGCAGGTCGCCCACGGGCAGGTCCTCGAGCAGCAGTGCGTGGCGGATGGCCAGCACGAACAGGCCTTCCTTGCTTTCCACATACCGGTAGATGGCCGCTTCTGACAGGCCCATCTCGGCCGCGACATCGCTCACCCGGGCCAACCGGTACCCCTCGCGGGTGAAGACCCGCACGGCCGCGGCGATCAGCTCGGGTAGCCGCTCGTGCGCGTCACGTTTGCCTGCCATCTCCGGGATTATATGTGTGTGAGTGAGTCAATCACTCACATTGCGACCAAGGCTGCCGGAGTTCGCGTGCGGGCAGCTGATCTATGCGGGGGCGGTGATCCTCTGAGCCACCGGTAAATTCGTTAGACAGGGCCAGGACGCAGGGGCTTAGACGATGAAGCAAACCGACGTTGCCTCGCTGCGGATGCTGCGGCGGGCAAGGGACCGGATCGACCGCGACTACGCCGAGCAGATCGACATCCCGGCGCTGGCCGCCGGGGCAGGCTACTCGCGGGAGCACTTCATCCGTGCCTTCTGCACCGCCTACGGCGAGACCCCCGGCCACTACCGGACCAGGCGGCGGGTCGAGCGCGCCTGCGAACTGCTCCGTTCGGCCAACCTGACCGTGACCGAGATCTGCCACCTGGTCGGCTTCACCAGCCTGGGCACCTTCAGCGTCCGGTTCGCCGAGCTCACCGGCATGTCCCCCACCGCGTACCGGAGGCAGGCGGCCGAACGAGGCGGCCCCGCGCCCATCCCCGGCTGCTTCGCGCTGATGTGGCGGACCGGCCTGCCGGAACCTAGGTCCGGCGAAGGCATCACTTCCTGAGAAGCGCCGCCGCCCGGCCGGGCCGTACAGTCGCGACATGAACCTCAAGCACATCAGCCTGGTCAGTGTCCCGGTCACTGACCAGGACAAAGCCAAGGACTTCTACACCGGGATGCTGGGCTTCACGGTGAAGTTCGACGTCGTCATGGACGCCGCCACCGCGGGCAGCGCGGGCGAGGGAGCCCGCTGGGTGATGCTCACCCCGCCTGGCGGCGGTGCCGACATTACCCTGGTCAACTGGTTCGGCGACAGCATCCCGCCAGGATCGGCGAAGCTGGCGCTCGCCTGCGAGAACGCGGACGACGCCTACGCCGAGCTGACCGGGTGCGGGGTGCACCCGAACAATCAGGTGGAGGACGCGCCGTGGGGCCGCTGGTTCGGGGTCGACGACCCGGACGGCAACAACTGGCTCATCACCCAGGAGCGTGACGGCTCATGATCAGCGGGCTTTCCATCGTGACGGTCTGGGTGCTGGACCGTGACTCGGCCAAGAAGTTCTACACCGAGCAGCTTGGCTTCACCCTGACCAACGACATCGAGCTGGAGAGCGGAATGCGGTGGCTGACCGTCCGCCCGCCGGGCAGCGAGAACCAGGAACTGCTGCTGCTGGATCCGATGCACTCCATGCTCGACCAGGAGAGCGCGCAGCAGGTCCGGGCACTGATCGCGAAGGGGGCGCTGTCACCGGGCGTGATGGCGACGTCCGACTGCAAGGGCGACCACGCGATGCTGGCCGAACGAGGCGTCGAATTCATCCAGGAACCGGCCGAGCGCCCCTACGGGATCGAGGCACTGCTGCGCGACGACTCGGGCAACTGGTACAGCTTCACCCAGCACAAGTTCCTGGAGGGCAAAGCCTGAGCCGGGCCGCCAGTTCAGCGCGAGGCGAGCGCAAGCGAGCCGCCAACTCAGCATTGCGCAGGGCGAAGGCGGCCCAGCCGGGTGGGGATTGTTCGAGGTAACCGCGGGCGGCGGCGGCCCCGCAGGGTCGCTGCCGCCAGACGCGCATCCGCCCGTCGCGGATCTCGAACCAGACGAGCATGCCGTCCGCCCAGCCGCACACGTCGGCGTCGTCCTGGGCCCCGGTGACCTTCTGCTCACCGGTCACCCAGTCCAGCGCCTCGAGCTCGACCTGCAGCCGGCCCGCGAACTCGAAGGCCAGCGCGGCCGCGGCCGCGTCGCGTCGCGCGGTCATCTCCGCGCGCAGCGCGGCGACCGCAGCCAGATCCCGGTCGAGCACGGCGGCGATGGCCCGGGCCAGCCCGGCCCGCGCCGCGGGCGAGGCGCCGCGCACCCGGGCCATGTCGCGTTCGGTTCCCGCCCGGGTGTCCGCGGCGTAGCCGAGCGGCAGGACCCGGCCGAGCCCGGACACCGCGTCGCGCACCTTCTGGCCGCCCAGGTACGGGCCGAAGTCGCCGGGTGCCGGCTGGCGTACCGCGGTCAGGCCGGGGGCACGCGGGGACGCGCTGAGCCTGATCCATACCTCGGCCTCCTGGCCGCCCGGGGTGCGGTTCCACGGCGGGCGGCGGTGCTCGAGCAGATTCCGCTCCAGCCACGCTGCCTCGTGCGCGGAATCGCAGGTCACTGCCTCGACCCGGGCGATCCGGGCCACCATGGGAGCCAGGTGGGCCCGGTCGCCGAGATCTCCCCAGTAGGACAGCACCCGGCGGCGCAGGCTGACCGCTCGGCCGATATAGAGGACCCGCCCGGCCCGGTCACGGAAGCGGTACACGCCAGGGGCCCGCGGGAGGGCCGCGGCCCTCACCGGAAAGGTGCCCAGGGAGCCCACTGTATGAGCCCACTGCACCAGCCATGTCGCCGTCAAGTGCTCACAGCAGGCGGTCGCGCGGTGCGCGTGGAATCGGGCAAGTCGCTGCTTTACAGTTTGTCCATGGCGGAATCCGAACTCGGCGGTGAGATCGCCCGCAGTGAGCTGCGCGCCTCGCACGACGACAGGGACCGGGTGGTCGAGCTGCTGCGGGTATCCGCCGGCGACGGGCGGCTGACCGCAGAGGAACTCGACGAGCGGCTGGAACAGGCCATGACCGCGCGGACCTACGGCGAGCTGGCCCGGCTGGTCGCCGACCTGCCCGCGACGGGGTCGGCGGCGGTGCCCGCGGTGAGCCCGGCGGCGGCGCCGCGGGTCAAGGACGTAGTGCGGATCGACACCCGCAGCGGGCACGTCAAGCGGGTTGAGCGCTGGGTCGTGCCGCAGCGGATGGAAGTGAAGGTGACCAGCGGCCACGTGCTGCTCGACTTCACCCAGGCGGTGATCACGCAGCCGACGCTCAAGCTCGAGGTCGACGTGCGCAGCGGGCACGTCAAGCTGCTGACCCGGCCGGGGATCGTGGTGGACGCCGACGACGTGGCCATCCGCAGCGGCCACGTCCGGGTGAAGGCGCCGTGGGGTTCCGAGGTCCCGGTCCAGCTGCACATCGAGGTCACCGGCAGGGTGGGCAGCGGGCACTTCGTCGCCAGGCCGCGGAACCGGAACTTCTGGCAGTGGCTGACCAGGCAGCCCAGGGCGTACATGCTCGCCGTGCGCTGACCGTGACCCTGGCGCTGCGGCGGCTCGAGGCTGGCGACGCGCAGCGCGTCCTGGTCGTCACGGTGACGGACCTGTTCGCGGGAGGGCCGCGATGATCGACCTGATGCGGGAGTACTACTGAGCATGGCTACCCGAGTGGTGCACGTGGTTGTGGACGCGGCCGATCCGGCCCGGCTGGCCCGGTTCTGGGCCGGGGCGCTCGGCTGGGAAGTGGCCGCCGAGGAAGCCGACGAGGTGGATGTCTGGCCGCCTGGGTTCAGCTATCCGGACCCGTCGGCGCTGCCGCTCGTCTTCGTGCCGGTGCCCGAGCCGAAAAACGGGAAGAACCGGGTGCACCTGGACCTGGCCACGAAATCGGCCACGCACCAGGCGGCCGAGGTGGAGCGGCTGATCGCCCTGGGCGCGGTGCCCGCGGACGTCGGGCAGGGCGACGTCCCCTGGACCGTGCTGGCCGACCCGGAGGGCAACGAGTTCTGCGTGCTCGATCCGCGGCCGACCTACCGGGACACCGGCCCGGTCGCCGCCGTGGTGGCCGACTGTGCCGGTCCGTCCGCCGTGGCCAGGTTCTGGGCGCTGGCCACCGGCTGGGCGCCGGCCACCTCGACGGCCAGCGGGCTGTCGCTGCGGTCGCCGGATGGCCTGGGGCCGTACCTGGAGCTCCTGCCGTCGGCGGACCCGAAGGTCGTCAAGAACCGGATCCACCTGGACGTGGCGCCCTATCAGGACGAGGATCACGCGGCCGCGATCCTGGCGCTGACCGAGGCGGGCGCGGTCCGGCTCGACATCGGCCAGGGAGACGTGCCGTGGACCGTGCTGACCGACCCGGAGGGCAGCGAGTTCTGCGTACTGTCGCCCCGGTGACGCCCGCGCAGGAGAGGACCCTGGCCCAGATCCAGGCCGAACTGGCCCGGCTCATCCGCCACGACGACGAGTCGGTCGTGCACGAGGCCTGGATCAGGCAGCGCTATGACCTCGGCGCCGCGGCCAGCTACGCCCCGGCCCGGACCGCGGCGGTGCGGACGGCCTGGCACGAAGCCGGCCATGCGGTGGCCGCGCTGATCGTCGGGGCCCGGTTCAGCTCGGCCAGCATCCGGCATGGTTCTCTAACCCAGGGTCGGGTGCACGGCATCCAGGGCGGCGGTGACCAGGCGTTCGTCATCGACGCTGCGGGCCAGATCGCCGAGCGGCTGCGAGACTGGTCGATGCCGGCCAGCGACGACGAGCTGCGCGCGTGGCTGCCGACCTGGCGGGCGGACGGCGGCGACGCGCGCCGGTTCCGGCGCGATATAGCGGCCAGGTTCGGCGCCGACGAGGTGGCCGCCTGGCGGCAATGCGAGCGGGTGCTGACCCCGCACCGGCCGCGCATCCGCCAGGTGGCCAGGGCGCTGCTCGTGCACCCGCGGCACCTGCCTTACCAGGTGGTGGCGGCCGTCGCAGCGAGCCTCTAACGACAGGGCGCCTAGGCGGACCGGTACCAGGCCGGGAAACCTGTCAGCGAGTCGAGGACCACGTCGGCGCCCGCGTCCGCTAGGTCCTCGCCGGTGAACGAGCCGGTGGTGACGCCCACCGCCCGCGCGCCGGCCTGCACCGCGGCGGCCATGTCCGGCGGGGTATCGCCGACATAGGCGACCGCTCGCAGGCGGCGCAGCACCGCCGCCTTCTCCGGCCCGTGCACCAGGGTGAACAGCTCGTCGGGGGCCAGCCCGGCCGCGTGCAGGCTCGGCCCGGCCGACATCGGGTGCTTGGCGGTGATGATGACCGCCCGCTGCCCCGCCGCCCGGACCGCGGCGAGCGCCTCGTGCGCACCCGGCAGCACGGTCGTCATCGGCTCGGCCAGCCGCAGGTAGTGCCGCCGGTAGAGTTCCGCCGCCGCGGCCACCCGGTCGGGCGGGAACCAGAACGCCAGCTCGTCGTCTAGCTTGACGCCGAGCCGCCGGTCCACCGCGTCCAGGTCGATGGCGGTGCCGGTCTCCCTGGCGACTTCGGCAAACGAGGCCAGGATGGCCGGACGCGAGTTGATCAGCGTCATGTCGAGGTCGAACCCGACCGGCCCCGATCCGCCCATATCTCCCCCGTCACCCGGTCGCTCCCGGTGAATTCTACGATCGGCGGCGCGTTACTGTGCCGGTGTGACATGGGAAACTCTGCTCGCCTACTGCCTGGCCAAGCCGGGCGCCTGGCAGGACGAGCCCTGGGAAGGCGACGTGGTGGCCAAGGTTGGCGGCAAGATCTTCGCGTTCTTCGGATCGGGTGACACCCCTTCCGTGGGCCTGAAGTGCGGGCCCAGCCGGGAGGCGGCCGACGAATGGCTGCTGCGGTATCCGGGCGACGCGTCCGTGATGGCCTATATCGGCCGCTCCGGGTGGAACACGCTGCGGATCGGCAGCACGATTCCCGACGACGAGCTGCTCGAAGCCATCGATGCCTCGTATTCGGCCATTGTCAGCAAGCTGCCCAAGAAGGACCGCCCTTGACGGGAAGGCGCGATGGTTTGGATCGTGGGGCCAGGGGAGGTCTGGTGACGTGACCCAGGAAACGATGCCCCTTCCGGGCATTCCGGTGTCCACGGGGGCGCTCATCTACGACCGCGGCGGGCGGCTGCTGATCCTCAAGCCGACCTACAAGAGCGGCTGGACGATCCCCGGTGGCGTGATGGAGGCGGATGGCGAGTCGCCGTGGGAGGCGTGCCAGCGGGAGGTGCGCGAGGAGACCGGGCTGGAGGTGAGCCGCGGGCGGCTGGCCGCGATGGACTTCCGCCGGCCGCGGGAGGGCCGGCCGGGGGGCGTCAGGTTCTTGTTCGACTGCGGGTCGCTGAGCGACAAGGCGCTGGCGGGCTTGAAGCTCCAGCCCGAGGAGATCTCCGAGTCCAGGCTGGTCCCGCTGCCCGACGCGCTCGCCCTGCTCAGGGGGCCGATCAGGCGGCGGGTGCGGGCGGCGACCAAGGGCCGGGGTCTGGTCTACCTGGAGGACGGCCGCCCGGTCTGAGCGGCTAGCGGACGACCAGGCAGAAGGGGTGGCCGGCCGGGTCGCGGTAGACCCGCCACGGTACCGGCTCGCCGTCGGGGCCGGGCCGGGGTGAGACGTGCCCGCCAGCCGGCGTGGCACCCGCCGCGATCACCCTTGCGTGGGCGGCTGCCAGGTCCGCCACCAAGATGTCGAAGTGGACCCGGGCCGTGTCCCGCGTCAGGGGCGTGGCTGTTCCCTGGAAGGAGAGCCGCTGGCCGTTCGGCGGCGGCTCGAGCGTGACCCAGCCGGGGTACCACTCCACCGGCGTGCCGCCTAGCAAGCCGGCCCAGAAGCGCGCGAGCGCCCAGGGATCGGGGCCGTCGAGCACGACTTCCCTGATCCAGCCGATGGCAGGCTCGTTCATCCGGCTAGTGCGGGGGGAGGGTGGCGCGGCGGGTCAGTTCGGCCTCGCCGGCGGCGCGCATGCGGGTCAGGGGGGCGGGCTGGTGGCCGGTCATCAGCTCGACCTGGCGCGCAGCCTGGTGCAGGAGCAGGTCGAAGCCGCTGACGACGACGGCGCCGGATTTGGCGGCGGCCTGGGCGAGTGGGGTGGGCCAGGGGGCGTATACCACGTCGAGCACCGCGGCGGGGCCGGGGCGGGAATCCCAGGCCCGTTCGGCGTAAAAGTCGGCGGCACCGGCCGGCACGGTGGAAACTAGCAGGTCGCCGTCCCGGACCTCGGAGTCGAACGGCCGCAGGTCCACCTCCATGCCCAGCCGGCCCGCGGCCGCTAGCAGGTCGCCGGCTCTGGCCCGGTCGCGGACGAGGACAGCCGCGGACTTCAGGCCGGTCTCGCGGAGGGCGGCGAGGGCGGCGCACGCGGTCGCGCCCGCCCCGAGGATGGTGGCGCCGGGCGGTGCGGTCACCCCGGCTTCGGCCAGGGCCGCGACCATGCCGGGGACGTCGGTGTTGTAACCGCGCCGTTCCCCGTCCGCGAAGACCACCGTGTTGGCCCCGCCGACCTCGACGGCGAGCGGCTCGGTGCGGTCCAGCAGCGGCAGCACGGCCCGTTTCAGCGGCATGGTCAGCGAGAGCCCGGCCCACTGGCCGTCGCAGGCGGCGACCAGGGCGGGCAGCCCGGCCTCGTCGCACTCGATCGCGGTGTAGGTCCAGTCGGCCAGGCCGAGCGCGGCGTACGCGGCCGTGTGCAGCACCGGCGACAGGGAGTGCTCGATCGGCGATCCGAGCACCGCGGCCCGGCGGGGGCCGGGCACGGTCAGCCCTTCGCCAGGTTGCGCGCGAGCTCCTGCCGGAACTGCTGGAACTGGGCCGGGCTCGAGGTGTAGCGGGTCAGGCCGGTCTTCGGGTTCACCGTCACGAAGTACAGCCAGGGGCCGGCCGCCGGATGCAGCACGGCCTGGATGGCCGCGGCGCCCGGGCTGTCGATCGGGCCGGGCGGCAGGCCCTTGTGCTTGTAGGTGTTGTACGGCGACGGGCTGGTGAGGTCCTTGTCGCTGGCGAGAATGCCGTATTTGTTCAGCCCGTAGAGCACTGTGCTGTCCAGCTGCTGGGGCATGCCGTGCGCCAGCCGGTTGTAGATCACCCGGGCGATCTTCGGGTAGTCGGAGAGCTGGCCGCCTTCGGCTTGCACCAGGCTGGCCATGACCACCACCTGTGCCTCGGTCAGGCGCACCTGCTTGGCGGCGGCGGGCAGGTTGACGTTCGCCGCCTCCTGGTTGAAGCGCTGGACCATGCCGGTCAGGACGCCGAGCGCGGTTTCGTGCGGCTGCACGTCGTAGGTCGCGGGGAACAGGTAGCCCTCGGGCTTGCCCTTCGCGTAGCCAGGCAGGTGCAGCTGCGCCGGGTCCTTGAGCACCTTGGCGTACGCGCTGAGCGGGATGCCGGACTTGGCGCCCAGGAAGGCCACGATCTGGCTCAGCCGCCAGCCCTCCGGGATCGTCACCTTGATCTGGACCATGTTCTTCGGGTTGATCAGGATCGCGTAGGCCAGGGACGCCTTCATGTGCTTGCGCATCCCGTAGAAGCCGGGTAGCAGGCCGGCCGAGTTCGAGCTGTGCTCGGCCGCCAGGACGAACGCACGCGAACTGGCCACGACTCCGAGCTTCACCAGTTCGGGCGCGAGGCTGGTCGGCGAATCACCCGAGGTGACCTGGACGACGACCGGGCTGGTACCGCCGCCAGAGTAGTCGGCCGGGTGGTACTTGCTCATGTAGAGGCTGTAGGCGTAGATGCCGCCGACCGCCAGCGGGACCACGATGACCAGCAGCGCGACCAGCGGCGCGATCCAGCGGAACCTGCGCCTGGGGCGGCCGCCCCGCCCGCTGCCACCGCGACCACCGCGACCGCCTCCGCCGTCCCGGCGGTCGCGGCGGGCCCGGCGGGAGCCGTGGCGGGCCCGGCCTCGCTCGTGGTCGGCGTCGCCCTCCTCGCCGAAGCCCGGGACGAACCTGTCGCCGGGGTCGCTGTACTCGTCCTCGTACTCGCCACCCGGTCCGCCGGGTCCGCCCGGGGGCTGACCCCGCTCGGAGTACGGGCCAGGCTCGCCGAACCGGTCCCGGCCGGCGTACTCGCCGCGCTCCCCGTACTCGCCGCGCTCCCCGTACTCGCCGCG
>Ga0070697_100001355_pt1 | contig 18541 bp, 13 predicted proteins | sample KBSK1501metaG_FD_65475 | JGI IMG/M metagenome (GOLD analysis project Ga0070697, IMG submission 65475) | Corn, switchgrass and miscanthus rhizosphere microbial communities from Kellogg Biological Station, Michigan, USA - KBS K1-50-1 metaG | ecosystem: Host-associated > Plants > Roots >... | reverse complement strand
AGTCGAGCTGAACGCTCCGGAAGTGTCTCCACTGATAGGCGAAGGACCCGGCGTAGGCGCCGGCGGAAACGAACCTCGGCACGCCCCGCCGGATGGGATACACGGTGTGGCAGCCGCGACAATCGAGATCCCCTTCCAGGACCTCGGCGCCACGGTGCGTTTTCTCGATCAGATCGAGACCGCTCTTGCAGGCGGGGCAGACCAGGACTTTCAGGGCCGATCGCTTCATGCGGCCCGGACCCCGTTCGTCTGCGGAGCCGCGGCGCCCCGTTCGGCCGGCTTTGTCTCGGGGCGGAGCCCCACCAGGAGAACGCGTGCCGTGGCGGCAAGAATACGCAGGTCGAGCCACAGCGACCGGTGCTTGATGTAATAGAGGTCGTAACGCATCTTCTCCGACTCCTCCTGGAGGGTGTTGGCGTAACGGTAGCGGACCTGCGCCCAGCCGGTGACGCCCGGGCGTACCGCCGCGCGCAGGGCGTAGAACGGGATGCGGGCGCTGAACAACTCGAAGTTGGAGACCGGGTGCGGCCGGGGTCCGACCAGATTCATGTCGCCCCGCAGGACATTGATGAGCTGCGGCAGCTCGTCGAGATGGGACCAGCGGAGAAAAACGCCGATGCGCGTGATTCGGGTCGTGTTGTCGAGGACCCACGACGACCCGTTCGCTCCCTCCAAGTCCATGGTGCGGAACTTCAGCAGCCCGAATTTCCGACCTCCCCGTCCCACGCGCTCCTGCTTGAAAACCGCCGGCCCGCGCGAATCGAGCCGGATCGCGAGGACAATCAGGGGCCACAGCGGGGCCGTCAGGACGAGCCCAACCGCCGACAGGAAAACGCTCATGCCCCGTCCCACGACCCCGGCCACGCGCCGCCGCCGGAACCCCCCGGAGAAAATGAGGGCGCTCGGGTTGAGCGCGTCGATGGCCAGCCTCCTTGTCAGGCGCTCGTAGAACTCAACGCCCTCGTCCACCGCCACGCCCCGCACGCGCGATACCAGGAGCGGTCCGACCGGCAGCCGCCCGCGACGCTCGTCGAGCGCGACGACGATCCGATGCGGCCGCACTCTCCCGACGATGAGGTCCAGATCCTCGAGCGAACCCATGACCGGATAGGGAGGCGATGGTTCGGCGGAGCGCACCTCGGGGATGACGCCGACAATCGTCCAGCGTGAGCCGCGCGCCTTCATCTCCTGGATCAGTTCGCGAGCGAGAGGCCCTGACCCCAGAATGAGAACGCGCTCGCCCGCGCCAGGGACGCGCACCGCTTTGCCGACGGCGGACCACCGGGTCCTCAGCGCCCTGGCGGCGAACAGCCCCATCCCGATGACGGCCCACGCCGTCGTCAGGGCGATATGCGATTCGATGAAAGCCAACAGGGCATGCATGGTCGATGATGTCCAATCGGTAAGATGGTGATGTGCGGAAGTGGCGGCTCTTCAGCGCGCCGGAGGCGCGCCGTAACCCTGGTAATACGCGTAGGGCCCCGGGCGCGGCGGGTCGACATAGTTGAAGACCAGCCCGGCGACCTTGTCCGGATCGAGAGCGTTCAGCGCCTCCTCCAGGAATCTGCGCGGCGTCCGATGTGCGGCCACGACCAGGAGAAGGCTGTCCGCCCAGCGCGCGATGACACGGCAGTCGGGCACGGGCAGCACCGGCGGCGTATCAACAATGACGTAGTCGTATGCCCGGCGCGCCTGCTCGAGAAGATCCCTCAGTCGCGGCGACCTGAGGGCTTCGTACGGCGCGGCGAGATGCCGGCCGGAGGTCAAGAGCGACAGGTTGAAGGGCGGGCGGTGGCACACCACCGCCTCGATCGGCAACTGCGCGTCGAGGAGAGCGTCGGACAGCCCCGGCTGCCCGGTGTCGCGAAACCCGAGCTGCTCGGCCACATCCGGGAGGCGCAGGTCCGCGTCCACCAGGAGCACCCGCGCTTCCTTCGACTGCGCCAGGGTGCCTGCGAGATTGATGGCGGTGGTTGTCTTGCCCTCACCGGCCCCCGGGCTGGTCACGGCAATCACGCCGCGCCCGCCGTTGGGGCGTGTTTCCTCGATGCGGTGCATCAGGACCCTGTACTTGTTGGCCTCGAACGACTCGAAGGTGAGGAGACTCACGAGCTGCTCCCCCGGTTCGCATGTGATCTTCCTGACCGGCGCCAGGGCAGGCTCTCTTGCCGGCTCCCGGCGCTTTTGGGGCTCGATATTCTTTAGAATCGATTCCATCAGGCGCGCCCCCCGATGAACGTGAGGATCAACGAGCCACCCCAGCGCGCGATGAAGTAGGAGATCCCGACCACGAGCGGGAGGCCCACCGCTGCCACGGCAACGCCCAGAAACAGACGGTACAGGCGCCGCCGCTTTCCCTGCTTCGTGACGATACGCGGGATGCTCGCCAGGATCGGCACCCGCGTGAACTCGCGCAGGTCGTCGACCGCGTGGAACGACGTGTCGAGACGCTCCGCCAGCACGACGGCGCCGAGCGCCATCCCGACCGAGATCGCCAGGCCGCCGAGCAGGATACGGAAGCGGTTGGGCGATGCCGGCTTGACCGGCACGACGGCCGGATCCAGGATCGCGAACTGAACGCCCTGTTGTTCCTGCTCCATGTCTTCGTTGAGCCGGGCCTCCTCGTACCACTTCACCAAAGCCATGTAACGGTCCTTCGCCGTCGCGTAATCGCTCGACATGAGGCCGGCGTCCGCCTGGGCCAGGGCGTCCTTGAGCCGCTGGACCGCCTCGCTGTTGGCGGGCCCGGGTTTGTCTTGCGGCGTGGAGCGGGCAAGCTGCGACTCGATCGCCTGGATCTCGTTCCGCACCTGGATGACCCGTGGATGGTTGTCCTTGTACTGCGTGAGCATCTCGGTCAGGTCCTGTCTGAGCTTCGCCAGGCGCGCCACGCCGGCCGCTTTGGGACCGCCCGTGGGCTCCATCGACGCCAGCCGCTTGACCAGGTCGTCGCGGCGTCCGATCAGGCTGGCCTGCTCCGCACTGCTCGCGTCCAGGTGCGTTTTCGCCTCGTCGAGCTGGGTCTTCAAGAATCTGGCCGTGGACGCGGCACTGTGCTCGCGGCTCCGGAGGTTGTCCTCGACGTAACTGGCCGCGATCGTGTTGGCGACCTCGGCGGCGGTCCGCGGATTGTCGCCCCAATAGCTCAGGGCAAAGGAGACGGTCGCGCCGCGTCCGCTGATCGGGTCGACGCCCTTCAGTTCCAGGTGGATGTCCCGGCGCATCTGCTCGATGATCGCCTCCGTGGACGCGCCTTGTGTCCTCTGACTGCTGTAGAGGTTGAGCCGCTGAATGAGACCCTCGAGCCGCTCGCGGCTCAGGAGTTTCTGCCCGATGGTCTGCAGACGCGTCTCCAGGTCTTCGGTCTCCCCGGGCCGCACCAGGGATTCCGTCACGTCCCGGCGCTCGACGAGGACGGTGGCGGTGCCGCGGTAGAGGTCCGGAAGAAAGGCGGCCACGCTGGCGGCGGCCGCGAGGATCGCCGCGAGCGTCGACAGGGCGACCCACTTCCGCCGGCGCCAGACGGCCACGAGCACCTCCGGCCCTCCCCCTTTTCTCGTTGCGTCGGACATGCTCATCCCTCAGACGATCGTCAGGGCCGGCGCGACGCGCGGACCGTCGGCGGCTCTCTCCCACCACGATGCAGGCACCGGCACGACCGAGGTGCAGTCCACCTCCACGGCCACGCTGCGCTGCAGCAGATTCACCGACAGCACCAGCAGGCCCTGGTTCATCTTGAGCTGCACCAGAATCCCTTCGAGGCCGGCGAGGGACCCGCGTGTGATGCGCACACGCCAGCCTTCTCTCAGGTACGGATGCGCCACGGCCGGCACCTTCGCTCCCACCATCCGGCGGATGCCTTCGATCTCGGAGTCGGGGAGCAGCGCCGGCCGGTCCCAGCGTTCTCCCAGGATCGCCACGAGCCCACGCGCTTTGCGCACCTCGATGTAGCTCTCCTTGTCCAGGGCATGGCGCAGGAAGAGGTAGCCGGGGAACAGCGGCGTGCCGGTGAGACACCGGGTCCCGGCGCGTCTTGCCCAGGCCTCGAACTTCGGCAGGAAGAGCTCGAACCGCTTCCCCGCGAGCTGGTCGTGCACCAGTTGCTCGCAGTGGCTGCGCGTCCACAGGACGTGCCAGCGGGCGCTTGCGTCAGGAGTCAGGTTGTCGGACATCGTTCTACCTCGTCTCAGATCGTCCGCAGTCGCGGCGGGCTTCGCCCCCTTCGTCCCCGCCTCGACCCCCGAGGCGGAACGACCAGGGTCGTTCGATCACTGCGCCGGGACCGATGGTCTGCGTTCTCCCGGGTTGAGCCACTCCGCCGTCGTGCGCGGGAGCCCGGCCACGACGTAGAATTCGTCCATGGACACGGCGTCATGACTCGACGGAGTGTTTTATCTCGACGAGCAATTTGGAACAATTCGGAGGCCCCTGAATACACGGCACTTGATTTCCGACACGACGTCAGGAGAGTCCCGACAACCGCTCGCCACGACTTGGTGGTAGGCTAAACGCTTCAGTCTCGGGAGCGCGGGGAACATGGCTGGAAAGTCGAATAGGAAGCGGGCCGGCGGAGCCGTCGAAAAAACCCTCCGACGCCCCACGGTCGGATCGGCGACGCCACGCGTGGCGGCAACCCCTCAGCTCGAATGCACCGTCGTCGGGGTCGGAGCCTCCGCAGGCGGTCTGGAGGCGTTCTCGGCCGTCCTGGAGAGTCTGCCGTCAGATACCGGGATGTCCTTCGTGTACGTCTCGCACCTGGATCCCAAGCACGAGAGCATCTTGACCTCTCTTCTCGCCCGGATCACTCCGATGCCGGTCCTGGAGGCGAAGCACGGGATGATGCTTGAGCCCGATCATGTGTACGTGATCCCGCGTAACGCGAGAATGACCATCGACAAATGCGTCTTGTCCCTCTCGCGCCGTCTCCGGGCGCCGGCCGAGAACCTTCCGATCAATCATTTCATGAAGTCGCTGGCGCGGGATCGGAAGCACAGGGCGATCGGTGTGATCCTCTCCGGGACGGCTTCGGACGGGACGATAGGCCTGGCGGCGATCAAGAGCGAGCGGGGGATCACCATCGCCCAGGACCCCGGCACGGCCAAGTACGACGGCATGCCCAAGAGCGCGATCAAAGCCAGGGTCGCGGATTTCGTCCTGCCGCCGAAAGAGATCGCCACCACGCTGGCGCAGATCGCCCGGGGTTCCGAGTCGACCGCCGGCGCCGCGCCTCTGAAGACCAGGGAACCATCGGCAGGCGGGCTGGCGGAGGTCTTCGCCCTCCTGCGCGAGAGAACCGGAGCCGATTTCTCCACTTACAAAGAGGCCACCGTCCAGCGCCGCCTCCGTCGCCGCATGGCCCTCAGCAAGATTTGGACGATCGCCGACTACGCCCGCCTCCTGCGTCGGGAACCCGCCGAAGTGGATGCCCTGTACGAGGACCTTCTGATCAAAGTGACCGAGTTCTTCCGGGATCCGAAGACCTTCGAGAAGCTGGGGACCACGATCCTCCCCGCCATGGTGAAGAAGAAACCGCCGAAAGAGCCGTTCCGGGTGTGGGTGCCCGGCTGCTCCACCGGTGAGGAGGCGTACTCGATCGCCATGCTCCTCTTCGAGGTCACGGGCCGTCTGCGTGTCCATAACCCGATCCAGATTTTCGCGACCGACCTGAGCGAGGGGGCCATCGCCACGGCCCGCAAGGGGATCTACCCCGGGGGCATCGCGGCTGCGGTGTCGCCTGCCCGCCGGCGGCGGTTCTTCGTGAAATTGGGTCAAGAGTACAAGGTCGTCAAATTGATCCGGGACGCCTGCGTGTTCGCCCGACAGGATTTAATCAAAGATCCGCCCTTTTCCAAGGTCGATCTCGTCAGCTGCCGCAATGTGCTGATCTACATGGGGAAGAGCCTGCAGGACACGATCCTGCCGATATTCCATTACGCCCTCAGATCGGACGGCTGTCTGCTGCTGGGAAAGGCCGAGACACTCGACAGCTTTGCCGAGCTGTTCACGCCGCTGGACAGGAAGCACAGGATTTACAGGAAGAAGTCGTTCTCCGCCTTTCAGGTGGCTGGATTCCCCGCCCGTCCCGCTCCACCTGCCCCGGGTCCATCGGCCCGGGCGGCCGACAGGGAACAGCCTCAGACCCGAACCGCGGTGAGCGTCCGGGATGAGGCGAATCGGCTCATCATCGAGAAGTACGCTCCGGCGGGTGTCGTCATCAACGAGAAGATGGAGATCCTCGAGATCCTGGGAAACACCCACCCCTACGTGCGGCTCACGTCCGGAACCGCCAACCTCAGCCTCCTCCGGCTGGTCAGGCACGACCTCGTCGCCCAGCTGACCGCGGCGGTCGATCTGGCCAGGAGGACCGGCGCTCCTGTCCGCAAACAGGGGTGGCCGGCCAAGCGCGGCCACGAGGAGTCCAGGGGGCCCTATCTCGAGATCATTCCCATGACGACCCCCTCCGGGCAGGACCATCGCCTCCTGGTCCTTTTCGAAACAGTCTCGCCTCCTGGCGCGGACGCGCACGACCCGAGCCGGGCGGCGGGCACGAAGATCAAGACAGGAGACAGCGGAAACGGCCGCGACTTGATCCGGCTGAGGAACGAGCTGGCCGACAGCCAGGAGCACCTGCGATTGCTGATGGAGGGCCGGCAGACAGCCGAGGAGGAGCTCAAGTCGGCGAACGAGGAGCTCATGTCGAGCATGGAGGAGCTGCAGAGCGCCAACGAAGAGCTGCAGACGTCGCATGAAGAGCTCGAGTCGACCAACGAAGAGCTGACAACGGTCAACGACCAGCTGGCGATTCGGAATCGAGACCTGACGGAGATCAGCAACGATCTGACCAACCTGGTCACGAGCGTCAACGTGCCGATTCTGATGCTGACCGGTGATCTGAGGTTGCGGCGATCCACCGTCGCGGCGGACAAGGTGATGGGTCTGACGCCCGCGGATGTCGGGAAGCACATCTCCGAGATCCGGCACACCCTCAAGCTCCCCAGCCTGGAGAACGAGGCCGCCGAGGTGCTCAAGACCCTCGGGACCAAGGATCTCGAGGTTCAGGATCGGTCGAATGTCTGGTACTCGATGCGGCTGCGCCCTTACCGGACCGAGGACGACCGGATCGATGGGCTCGTCGTGGTGCTGTTCGAGATCGACCGGCTGAAGCTGAGCTTCCAGGAGGTGGAGCGCGCCAGGAATTTCAGCAGGACGATCGTGGAATCCGTGCAAGAGCCTTTGTTGGTTCTGGGCGGCGACTGCCGAGTCCTGATGGCGAACCACTCGTTCCTCAAGACGTTCCGCATGTCACGCGCGGAGATGGAGAATCGGCTCGTCTACGAGCTCGAGCCACGCGGGTTTCACTCCACGGCCTTCAAGCACATGCTGGAGGAGACCGCCGCGGGCCGGGTGCGGACCCAGGATTTCGAGATCGAGTTCGAGATCGGCGGCTCCAGGCCCACCATCATGGCGATCGACGCCCGGCAGTTCGATCTGCACCAGGACAATGGAAAGATCGTTCTGCTCACCATGAAAGACATCACAAAGTTCAGGCTCACCGAGCGGAGGCTGGTCGCGGCGCACGATTCGGTGCAGAAGGGTCGCTTGCGGGCCGAGTCGTCGCTCCGGGAGAGCAAGCAGGATCTGCGTGCGAGCCGCACGGAGCTGAGGGTCCTCGCAGAGCGTCTGATCAGGGGCCAGGAAGATGAGAGGAAACGCGTGGCGAGGGAGCTGCACGATGATCTGAGCCAGAGGCTGTCGGCTCTCCACTTCGAATCGGCGGATCTCGCACGGCTCGCCCCGGCAGCCGCCCCCGAAAAAGCAAGTTACCAGGCACACCAGGATCGCCTCGCGGAGATCGTCGAGGAAGTCAGGCGCCTGGCGTACGACCTTCATCCCGCAATCCTCACCCACCTCGGGCTGAGGGCGGCGCTGAAATCCTTCTGCGTCAAGTTTTCGGGGCGCGAAGGAATCGATGTCGAGTTCAGCGCTCAGAAAGAGCCCGCCGGTCTTCAGGAAGAGATCGCGCTGTGCCTGTACCGTGTGACACAGGAAGGCCTGCGCAACGTGGCCAGGCATTCCGGCGCCAAGTCCGTCAAGGTCAGTCTCAAGGTGACCGGCGGTGCCCTGCACCTCTCGATCCATGATCGGGGCAAGGGGTTCGATGTCCATCCAGACCGGCCGGGAGAAGGGTTGGGGCTCCTCAGCATGAAGGAGCGGGTGAGGCTGGTCGGTGGGACGTTCCAGGTGAAGTCCCGGGCGCGACGTGGCACCCTGATCGATGTCCGGGTGCCCGTCGCTCCAAGAAGCCGCTGAGCGGGAAACCGTCCGGGCCCGGGCGATCTCCCGCTCAGCTAAAGCGACAGGCGGTGCCCTCGTGGCAGCGCGGTCTTTCGGCCGTGTACTCGGCCCGATCCGTGACCGGGGTCCGATCGGTTCGCAACGAGATGAAGGTGGATGAGGTGAGGGCCGCCAGATAGTTGGCGGTGAGTGGGGAACAGTCGTACCGGCGCCGGTTCTCGGGGGCGCGATCTGCGTTGCGCCCCCGAGAACCTCGTCGTCTCAGGTCAACCGCTACTTATGGAACTGGATGTTCCCCCGGCTGATGATGCGCCGGGCCCTGACCTCGGACACCACACCGGTCACCGCGATACCCAACTGGTCGTTCCTGCCGGGCTCGCCATGGTCTTCCACGGTGACTGAGAATGAGCACGCCGGTCCGCTGTCGTCGCAGGTCCCGGAGAACCGGACCGTCCTCGGTGACCCGTCCGGGTTGAACGCGATGACCTGGATGTCGGTGACCGGACCGTTGACGTGCAGGCCGGTCACGTGGTTGACATAGTTGAAGTGACCGCCGTGCGCTTGGGGCTGCGCGTTGAAGCCGAAGCTGGCCCATCCGGTGCCGCCGGCAGTCGGATCAGCGGAATTTGGGTCAGGCACCGGGATTTGACCACCGCCCGTCACCTTGAGCGCACCGGCGGGCGGAAACGTGCCGCCGGAACCGGTACAGACGGACACTTGGTTGGTATCCATCGTCACGGCACCGGTAAGCGCCAAGGCACGACCCGACACGTTAGCGCCGGTCGTCAGCGTGATGCTGATGAGCGCGAGAGTGTTTCCGGCGAACTGGGTGCCGGTGCCGAGAGTCGCGGAGCTGCCGACCGCCCAGAATACGTTCGATCCGTTGCAGGTTTGACCGCCGTCGATCACAACGACGGACGAGTTGCTCGCGGTCGTGAGCGTGCTGCCGATCTTGAAGACGAACGGACCGCTGCCGACGAGGGTGAGTGTCCCAGTCAACTGAGCCGACGACGGGAAACAATGAACGCCCGCCGTAAGCGTGAGTCCGCCCAGCTCCTGAACATCCGAATAGTTGAAGTCGCAAGCTTCGGCTACGAGGGCATTGTAGGCGATGACGGCATCGCTGTGCGCCTGCGCGGCGACCGCATCGCCTGCGTGTACGTGTCCTCCGATCACGACTCCCGGTGGAAAGCCAGTGATCGCGGTGCCTGGGCTGACACCTAGATCTCCGGTGATGGTTGTCATGCCCGTATTGGTGACCGCCGCGGCACCGAGGACCGCGAAACTCTGCGCCGAACCCAGATCCGCCTCAACCCCGGCTGCCACTCCAAGGGAGGGGCTGCAAAGAAGCGCGGCGATCGTGAGCAACCACAAGGAGAGGTAGGTCTGATGAGAATTCATGACTGGCCTCCCTGCGACGTTTTTCAAGCGTTGCTGCGCCGAATACTGACCGGCCTGTAGGCCGTCATGCGGAGCGCGGCGCAATCGACCGCGCGTACGGCCCCGACGGGCAGGAAGCGGAGCGGTAAATTACAGAGGCCCCGGCGGAGTCCCCGGGGCCTCGTGAGTATGACGCGAACCGGGGCCGGCTACTCGATGACGTGCAGCTCGACTCTTCGGTTCAGCTGCCTGCCTGCCTCTGTCTTGTTGGTGGCGATAGGCCTGCTCTCACCGTATCCTTTGGCCTCGAGACGGGAGCCCTCAATCCCCCGGGAGACGAGGTAGGCCTTCACGGCCGCCGCCCTGCGCTGGGACAGATCCATATTGTGTGCCGCGGTGCCGGGGTCGGAACAGTGGCCCTGGACCTCCAACCTGACGTCGGGCCAGTCTTTCAGCGATGCGGCGACCTCGTTGAGCGTGGTCAGCGATTCCGGCCTCAGCGTGTCCTTGTCGTTGTCGAATTCCACCCCCTCCAGCACCACCGCCTTTTTCTCACGGAGAATCTGGATCAGAGCCACGGGAACCGCGCATCCCCTGTCGTCCACCTTCACGCCGAATGGGGTGCCGGGGCAGTGGTCGATGCCGTCGGGCACGCCGTCGCCGTCGCTGTCCAGCGGGCATCCCCACCTATCCACGGGCCAGTCGCTCGGCGTGCGTGGACACTTGTCGATGCGGTCGTAGACGCCGTCACCATCCGAGTCGATGTCCGGAGTCGGGCCGGCCGGAGCACTGGCGCGAGGGCCGCCACCGAGGACCCAGCCGACCCCGAAGGTGCTCTCGATATTCTGCTGCGTGCTGTCGATGTCGCCGCCCACTTGCGTCCGTACGAGCCGGCCATCGAGCCGCATTTCGAAGTGCCGCGACAGGAACCAGCGGAGACCTCCACCGAGGTTGAATCCCCGGTCCGACCTCGAACCGAAGGAGCGCACGTCGATCTTCTCGCAGCCGATGCCCGCGGTCACGAAGGGCCGGAAGCTTTCGCCCTGTTCGAAGTTGTACAGCATGTTGAGGCGGTAACAGCTGAGCGTCGTGCGCGCGTCAGGCAGGCCGAGGCTCTCATCGAAGTCAGTCTTGGTGTCAAGACGCTGCCAGGAGAGCTCCAGGCTCCAGGCCGGTGTGAAGAAGTAGCCGGCGCGCGCGCCAAAGAGCGTGTCGTCCTTCGGGTGGAATGCGCCGTATTCGTCCAGCCAGCCGTAGCCGCCGAAGAGGCCGAGTTCCCAGTCGCCCTTCCCGCCGTTGTCCGCCAGGGCCGGGACCGCCGTCAGGAGCAGCGCGACGATGACCGTCAGAGTCATTTTTCGCATGAGATCTCCTTCTGGTGTTGATGGAGCGTGTGGTCTCGTTGTCGACCCGGAAGTTGATGTCTTACGGGAAAACAAGACTCGTGTCCAATGTAACCGCTCCAGAGCTTGCCAACGCCCTGCCCTCCAGCGATGCACCAGTCTGCAGCGTGATCGATGCCTGAGCCATGATGGTTCCAGCGAAGAAAGAGCTCGTCCCGAGAGTGGCCGAACTGCCAACCTGCCAGAAGACATTGGAAGCCTTGGCGCCACCGGTCAGAATGACCCGGCGACCGGATGTCACCGTCAGCGAGCTCGCTATCTGGAAGATGAAGACGGCATTTGAGTCTCCCAGGCCGGTGAGGGTGAGATCCCCTGAAGATATCGCAAGCGAGGACGTTGATTTGTAGACACCGGGGGCGAGGGTCAGCCCGCCTAGATTCCCGGACACGGTGGCATTTGCTGGCCGTCCAGCGGCGTCGCCAATCGCGGTGGTCAAATCGGTTTGGGCGGTGTCTGCGACACTGGGGGGGGTGAATATCGTCCCGCTCAGCGTTCCGGGGGGGAATCCAGTCACGGCAGAGCCCGGACTCACCCCAATATCCCCGTCAACCGAGGTCAGACCTATGTTGGTGACGGTGGTACCGGCCAGCACCCGGAAGGAAGCCGTCGTCCCCAGGTTCACTGGAAGTGGACTCGCGCCTCCCCCTGGAATGACCCCACCCAGGAGCGAGAGACTATGACCCTCATCGTTCTTGCTTTTGCAACATCCGGCCAGGGATACGGCCAGCAGGATTGCCAATGCGACGGCGAGAGCATCCTGCCCCTTGTATTTGCGCATGTGCCTCTCCTCCTCTTGTCCGCACGTGTCCGCGTTTGTCGCGATGAAGGCATGGCAGTCGCTGGGGGTTTTTACCTCGGGCGAGCGAGCCCTGACAGTCGGGAGCCTGCTGAATCGATTGTCAGGAATTGTCTGACACGGTTTTCAGGCGCTACTGGTTCAGGAGGCGCCCGAGGCGCGCGTGTCTTCGACGGGTCCTTACGCCGGCCCGATGGTGAATTTTCCGAAGGCGAAGCCGAGGTCGACGCCCTTTCCCGTGCCGCTGAGCGCCAGGGAGATCTTTCCCTTCGTGAGCGCCTGGGCGGCGGCCGACTTGCCGGCGCCGGCGTGAACTTCGGACTGGGCATACGACCCGAACAATTCCTTGATCCCGCGAGCGCCCGTGAAATTCCCGGTGCCGTTCACGACATCGGACTTGCCGAAGGTGATCCCGCCGCCCTTGGCCGTGATCTTGACGTTCGCGGTCTGGCCGTTGTCGCAGGTGATGGTCCCATCTCCCTTCGATGACTTGTAGAAGGCGGACCAGCTCTTGAGGTCGAAGGCCATCGTGCACTCCACGAGCTTGGTCGTGCGCTCCTGCTTCTTCGCCGCGAGCGAGGAGGTGGGAGCCGCGGCCGAAAGCAGAACGAAACAGAACACCATCAGAGAAACGGCGGCGGCGGTCTTCATGACGCCACGTGAGGGACCTGGATGGCCTGTTCGAGCCGGATCCCGAACGGCGTGTCGGCCGGCAGGACCGCCTGCTCTCTCTCCTTGCCGACGAGCACGGCCGTTCCGATGCCACCGCCGATGATGGCGCCGATCACCGCGCCCTGCGTATCCTTCCCCAGGATGCGCCCGAGCAACGCGCCGCCCGCCGCCGACCCGCCGATGACCGCCGCGTTGCGTCCCTTCTTGGAGGCGCTGACTTCCTGGAAGCTGCCCACGATGTTGGTGCGGTACCCGCCTGCCAGCCTGAGGGCGCCGAATGACAATGCAAGTGTCGCCTTGCCCGCTCCCCTCTTGGCCGGCGTCGCATCCGTGACCTTTCCTTCGATCGTGCTGCCCGCCGGGATCACCTCGCGGTTCTCCACCACGATCGGCTCCACCACCGTCGCCGAGAAGGCATCACCGATGTGGCTGGTCTCGGAGCTCAGCGTCGTGTCGAGCGCCAGCGTCAGCTCGGTGCCTGCGGGCACCCCGACCATGTGCGCCTTCTGCGACGACGGCCGATACTGTGCCGTGCCGGACTGGGTCGACCCGACTTGCGCCTGGTCCACGCCGCCACAGGCGACCACGAGGACCAAGGCCACCACACACACCATCAGTTGAAACAGCTTCATTTGACACCTCCGATCATCATGAATGCTTTCCGTCATGCGTCCTACCTTGACGTTCCACTCTGCACCTTCGCACAGTACAGGCCGGCCGAATGTCAGGCCGCGTCTGATTCCGCGGGTGAGAATCCCTGACGGCCGAGAGGATCACCGGCGGGGAGGTCGGTCCGTCTGCGAGGGCCGGCAGCTCCTCGACTCGACCCGCCTCCCGCACGGCCTGCATCGCCAGGTACTCGTCGATACGCGCCTCGATGTCGCAGGGGAACCGCGGCACGGGCCCCACCAGCTGATCCTGATAGAGACGGAGCATGATCTCGCGGAAGATCGGCAGCGCCGCGCGCGACCCAGTCTCCTTCTCGCCCAGGGCGCGGTTGTCGTCGAAGCCGATGCGGACCGCCACTGTGATTCCCTGCAGCCCGTAGGTGGAGCCAACGAACAGCGCGTCGCGGAAGTTGCTCGTCGTCCCGGTCTTGCCCATCACCTGGATCGGGAAGTCGAGACCGTCGAGGATGTGGGCCGTGCCTTCCGGCAGACGGACCACTCCGCGCAACCCCTCCTGAATCAGGCTCAGCTCCGCGGCGCTCGGCCCGTCCGAGCGAATCTCCGGCGCCGCCCGGGGCGCCTCGTAGAGCACGATTCCGCCGGAGGCGTCGGTCACGCGGGCGATGACGTGGGGCTCCGCCAGGACCCCCGAGGCCATGGCTCGATACGCGCCCGCCAGCTCCAGCAGGCGCACCTCCGATGCGCCCAGCGCGGTGCTGATGTAGGGGTTCAGCGGAGTGCGGATTCCCAGCTCCCGTGCCGTCCGGTTCACCTCGTCGATGCCGACCTCACGGGCGATCCACACGGCCACCGCGTTGCGGGACTCGGCCAGGGCCTGGCGGACCGGAATGGGGCCCTTGAACTTGTTGTCGTAGTTGGCGATCCATTTCACCGCGCGATCGCCGTCCAGAGACACCTCGATCGGTTCGTCGGGCACCTTGGTGTCGAGGTCCAGCCCCTGATGGAACGCGGCCAGATAGACCATGGGCTTCCACGCGGAGCCCGGCTGTCGCAGCGAGCCCGTGACGCGGTTGAGGTCGGAGTAGCGCGTCGAGCGGTTCTGGAAGATCTGCCGCCCGCCGGCTTCGGCGAGCATCGCAGCGTCCGCGTTGCGCAGCACCACGACCGATCCCTGGATCAGCCCCCTCGATTTGTGGTGTCGCTTCTCGTAGAGAGCCAGACCGTTCTCCAGCGCTTCGTTCACGATGGACTGGACCCGGCCGTCCACCGTGGAGCGGACAGAGATCCGCCCCTGGAACAGATCCTCGACCCCGAAACGGCCCGCGCCATGCCGCTTCAGCTCCTCCAGGACGGTTTCGATCGCCGCGGGGGCTTCCGTCTTGATCAGGGCGTGCTGCGCCACGCGGACCGGCTCGGCCTGGCAGCGCTTCGCCAGACTGTCGGAGATGTAGCCATTGCGCGCCATGAGAGCCAGGATGGCGTTGCGGCGACGCAGGGGCCGCGCATCGCCGGCCACCGGGGCGTAGTCTTTGGGCGATTTGCTGATCCCCGCCAGCAGAGCCGCCTTCCCCCCGTCCTCCGGGGTGTAGCTCGACAGCGGCTTCCCGAAGTAATACTCCGAGGCGGCGGCGAAGCCGTAGCGGCCGTTGCCCAGGTAGATGAAACTGGCGTAGCGGGCGAAGATCTCGCGCTTGGCCTGATCGAGCGATCCGTAGCGCCGGCGCATCTCCTCCTCGAGCCAGAGCGACAGTCGGACCTCCTCCGTTTTCCTGAGGAGCTTGTTCGTGGCGCGAACACCCAGGATCGCCGAGAGGACCCGCGGCATCAGCCCGTCGCCAATGAGAAGGTCGCTGTTCTCGCGGATCGTCAGATCCTGGAGGAAGTAGCTGCGGACGAGCTGTTGCGTGAGCGTCGAGCCACCCTGGGGGAAGCGCGGCCGGAACCCCTCGCCCCTCCACCACGCGGCCAGCGAATGCATGGCTGATTTCTGGACCACCCGCGGCAGCGAGCGGTATTCCACGCCGGAGTGGGAGAAGAAATTCCTGTCCTCGGCCGCCAGGATGGCCTCGCGCAGGATGGGGGGCACCTCGTCGTAGGGGACAACCCGGCGGTACTCCCGCGCCACCGCGATCAGGACCTTGCCTCGGCCGTCGTAGATCTCGCCGATCGCAGGGGGCTCGAAACGCAGGAAAGACTCGAGATCGGGGAGACCGCTCCGGTCGAAATAGACATGGTGCACGGGCCCCGCAGCCAGGAGCAGGAACAACGCCAGAGGGGCGGCCACGAAGAGCACGGCGCGGCGAGACCATGCGGAGCGCAGGCGGCCGGCGAGCGCCCTGCGAACGGTCGGCCGCTTGAGGAGAAGGGGCATCGGTGATCCAGGTTTCCCATGGGAGAGCGGCAGCCGCCACGTCCTATCGCGCGCGGCGGCCACCGGCACTCCATGCTGAAGACGGTGAAGGCGCCCGGGCCTGCCCCGGGGCGGGCCCTCAGTCGATCCGGGTGATCTCGACGCGGCGGTTCGTCGCGCGCCCGACCGCGGTCGTGTTATCGGCGATCGGACGGGACTCGCCGTAGCCTTTCTCCTTCAGTCGCGACGAGGCCACGCCCTGGTCCACGAGGTACTCGCACACCGCCGCGGACCGTGCCCTCGAGAGCTTGAGGTTGTAGGCGTCGGTGTTCGTGGAGTCGGTGTGTCCATCGATCTCGACCCGGGCGTCCGGCCAGGCGTTCAGCGACTTGGCCACGCGGTTCAGGATCACGCGAGAGCTCGACTTCAGGCGCGCCGTGTCGGTGTCGAACTTGACCCCCTCCAGAACGAGACTCTTTCTGCCCTCGAAAAGCGACGCGTGTCCGGTCGCCTCGGGGCACCCCTGCGCGTCGACCCACAATCCCGGCCGCGTTCCCGGGCATCGGTCAAGATTGTCCGAGACGCCGTCCCCGTCGCTGTCGGTCATCCCTCGGTGGCTCAGAAGCTGGGTCATCGTTTCGTAGTCGAGCGAGCCCGTCGGCAGAAGGCCGTGGGCCGTCTGGAAAGCCTGCAGGGCCCTCACGGTCGAATCGTCGGTCACGCCCTCCCGGCAGACGCCCGGCGCGAGGTATCCCGTATGCTGCAGGATCGCCTGCGCCTCCGAGATGTCCTGCGAAGAGGTGTAGATCTGACTGTTGTCAGCGGAAGGGTTGATGGAGGCGGGGATGGCGACAAACGCGGCCCCGGCGAGACACAGCCCCACAGCGAGCATCCGACAACGGTTCCTGGTCCATGACATGGTGTTCCCTCGGTTTCTCCAGAGCCTCTGACAGAACGTGGCTTGTGCACTTTTCATGGTGCCCCCGACTCTGGAAGGGGGTCGACCCTCGGCGATCCCCGTACGGGGTGCGCCTCCACGTCTCGATTGACACCTTCGCATGGGACGCAGAGGCCGAACATCCGGCCGCGACTGAATCAGGGGGTGAGAATCCCTGACAGCCAGCTCGGGGAGGCGGTGGGCTTATCTGCCGCGACTGGCGCTCTCGACCGGTTCCGGCCGCTCCGGGCTGTGGAACAGGACGTAGAAAAGATTGTCCTGAAACCCGTGGTCTCCAGGCAGGAAGCCGTGCGACTCGCAGAAGAAGAAGGTCGAGGCGAAGGTCCTGCTTCCGGCGCTCCAGTCGGCGGCGCCGTGGTCCCTGACGTCGATCGCCAGAAGCGAGCCCACCGTGACCGTTCCGTCCCCGGGAACCAGCATCTGCTTCGCGAGCTGCTCGGTCTCGAGATCGGGAGACTTCTCGTCGGCGAACAGGATCAGGGGGCCGGAATCGGTCGCCTTCAGGACCGCACGGTCGAGGGTCGGAATGCAGTCCGATCCGAACAGGTGGACCGGGACCGGCGATTCATCGAGGGCGTCCGTCGCGAGCGCTTCATGAAAGGCGCGGGCCCGATCGAGGACCGCCTGCAGGAAGCGCTTCCGTGGTGCCGCGGCGGCCGTCTCTTCCGGCGACGGGGCTCGTGTGGTGGTCGGCTCGAGCGGGCGGTCCGCGTCGGCGCGCGGGTCGAAGACCGACCAGCCGTTGCGCACCCAATCATCGGCGTTGTAGAGATCGATGTCCACGGGGTTGCCCTGCGGGTCGATGATGTGCACCCGTCCGTCGCTCGGCAGGAGCTGGTACAGCGAGGGCATCGTGAAAACGACCGCAGGCGACATGGTCCTCGAGAAGCCGGTGTTCAGGGTCCGGAAGGCTCTCATCGTGCCCCGCAGCGGTGTGCCGATCAGGATCAGGCGGCCGATGTTCGGCGTCCCCGCCCACGTCGCAGCGTACGGGCCGCCCCGACCGATCACGTCCGTCGTGCCGTACTCGAGGTAGTACTGCGCCACCAGGCCCCCCATGCTGTGCGCCACGATGTCAAAGCGCATTTCGGGGGCGTGAAGCCGGGTCTTGATCTGCTGGATGGCCCGCCCGAGCCCAATGGCCGACTCGACGTTGTCCCTGCGCCAGTCGTAGTTGTAGATGAACAGCGTGTCCCCCCGCTTCGGGTTGTTGATGTCACCTTGCTGGTATCCCCCGACGTTCCGCAGGACCTTCAGGATGGAGCTGTAGAATTTGACGCCGACGACGCTCTCCACGATGGCATAGGGAACGAGGTCGTCCCGGTCCTGGGAGAGATCCGTGCTGTCGATCGGCAGGTCGAGGCCATCGGTCCTCCCCCGCCTGATGGAGTTCATGTAACCGCCCCAGACCGTCTCGTGCGTGCGTGCGTTCCGGAGCTTCGATCCAAGGAACCCGTGGATCAAGATGACCGGGTTACGTTGCGGGCGCGCGGCGGACTCCTGGTGGATCTCGACCATGTTGAACTTCCTCAACACGGCGCACTTCGCGAGCGCACCCACGGAGAGGAGCGCGAGAAGAAGGGTCGCGGCCTTGGGGAAACGCCGGGGGCGCCCGGGAGTGGGGATCACCCCGACAGCATCTCACAGGAAACGGAGACGCTCTATCCGGTCACCACTGAATCGGTTGGTGAGAATCCCTGACAGATCCTGACCTGGCGCCAGAATCGGGGACCGCTCAACCTCGCGCCGCCGCGCCGGCGAATCCAGTCTGACCCGCACGCTCGTCGGGCATGATCGCGCTCTGCGCGACCCGGATACGGGGGCGATCTCGGGCCCACGTGTGGGGGTCGGCCAGCAGCCCCAGAATCGCGCGCCCCATCTTGCGCGGGTCGTGGCGCACCACGGGCCCGTCCCACAGGAGATCGCTCTTGATGGGACGGCAACCCAGGGCCTCGAGAGCCTCGGTGTCGTAGCCGATCGGCAACGCGCCCCAGCGGGCGCAACTCACCACCAGATCGCTCCGGATGGGCGCGTCGTTGAGGAGCACGTCGTGAATGG
>Ga0070697_100001353_pt1 | contig 18554 bp, 18 predicted proteins | sample KBSK1501metaG_FD_65475 | JGI IMG/M metagenome (GOLD analysis project Ga0070697, IMG submission 65475) | Corn, switchgrass and miscanthus rhizosphere microbial communities from Kellogg Biological Station, Michigan, USA - KBS K1-50-1 metaG | ecosystem: Host-associated > Plants > Roots >... | reverse complement strand
TTTCTTTTCTTCTAGTAAGATCCAGAGCCTGGAATCCCTAGCCCTCAACCCTGGAGATTGGCCACTAGACGACCGGGCTGACCAAAAACCCGACTACATGCCCGATATTTGACTCTAACGATCACATTCGGCGCGGTTATTTAGTGCATGCACGATAGGTAGTTGTAACATCATATGCTGACGGCGGAATCCACCCTCACAATCGACACCAAGACCCTGCCAAAGGTATCAAGGGAGCTCCGGGCCCCGCCAGATCTAAAGATACCCTTCTGGCCGCTGCGTCCGCCGGCGTTCCAGCCTATAGAGACCTATTCATCTACAGAGTTTTGGTTCACTGGAATGAAAAAAGCGACCATGAAGGCCTATAAGACGCACCTCAGACTGTTTTGCAAGTTTTACAGCACAGACCCGGACATCCTGGTAAAGTTCCCGGCCGAACACCTGAAGATCCTCTTTGATGGCTACCTGGCCCACCTGATAAGGATCGCCGTCCGCACAGCAGGCAAGCCCAAGCCCGGTCAGGTTTCGGTTAACTCGGTCCCGCAGTATTTTACCGGCCTGCACGAGTTCTTTGTAATTGAGCACGAAAAAGACATCAACTGGAGCAGATACGAAAAGAAATTCCCCGAAAGGGTCAGCAGCAACCTAAGAGGCTATTACCGGGATGAAGTGCAAAAACTCTACAAGGCTGCCGACATTTATGACAGGCCGCTGGTGCTGCTGGAATACTGTGCATTCATACGCGTCGGCGCTATCGGCCTTGCAGGCTTTGAACACCTTCTGCCCATTCCGGAATTGCCCGGCTTTTACTTTTTGAAGGTTTATCCGGACAGCGCCGAGGACTTCTATTATGTCGTACTTACACCGGAGTTCATGACTGACGTGCAAGCACTAAAGGAATATCGTGAGCGCTGGGGCGAAAAAATCACTGGCAAATCATCTCTGTTGTGTCAAAAAAATAGAAGGCTGTGGGGCAATCCGCTAGGCGAGGATACGATACGAGGCAGGATGAGAAGGCTTGCCCGCAAGGCCGGCGTTGATCTCTCAAATATACAACCAAATCACGGGCTGAGGAAGGCGGGCAATACCGCGATGAAGAACGCGCATGTGGACAAAGGCTTTAAGGAGCTACTGATGGGGCACTCTTCCGGCCTCGACGATGTCTACTATGACGTGGAAAACCCCGAATCAAGACGAGAGATTGCAATGGAATACATGAAAGCAATAGACAGCCTGACGGTCAGCGACGAAAGCAGGCTAAAACGCGAGCTTGAGAAGGCCAATGAGAGGCTCAAGCAAGTTCCCACGATCGAGCAAGTTCAGGCCGATTTAGAGAAAGAAAAGAAAAAGAGCGAGAGCTTGTACGAGCAGCTCTTTGCATTGGGGATAATCAAGAGAGAAGGTTAACAACATTACTCGTGAAAGTCCTTGTGTGAAACACCAAATGGTTGCGAGAGAGCATCGGGATGTGGTGGAGTTGGGGGTAATTTTCTTCTGTATTCACCAAATCGGCCCAAGTCACTAAATGCATTGCGACATGCAAATGCAATCCAATGACGGACTGTCTCAAAGTCTCTTTGCGCACTATCAACGATAGGAGGGATATAATCAGATGACTCGTCTCGAGTTAGGATTTCCAAGACCTTGTACGCGACCATGTCCTGAAGCACTTGCAGTGTTACTAAGCGAGGATCCTTGCCTATATTATCAGTAATAACATTCTCTTCAGATGGAACCGAGAATAATATGGCTCCAATCAACCTTCCAATGTTAGAATCTAGGAGCTTTGCGACACTGTTAATCCTTCGCCAAGCTGCAGCCTCTATTTTTCCATCCTTATCGCGTCCCGCTGCCCTTTCTATTCGCATCAGGTGCGCGCGCAAGAAGCTATCACTGGGATCCTGCTCAAGCAAATGTCTACCAAGTCCGAGCAGCTCAGCCACATCGCGCTTAGCAAATTCAAAGGCCTCAGGATGTGTAGCAATCATTTCAAAGAAACAAACCAAGTTGGTCATGGATTTAAAAAGAATGTCACGAGCTTCCTCATCATTTCTTCTAGCCGCACCACTTGACTTGGCATTGGTATCGGCAGACTGTAACCGTCTTCTTACATAATTCACAATTGTCGGAGAAGGTTCGAATTTTCCACTGTAACGTGTAGTTGGCTTCCTGTCCGATGACGTAGCCATTACTGTAACGAGCAGGTTATGTGTTACACTATATATCCTTTTAGCAATTGATAAAAGGCGACACCTGTTTTGATACCATTTCCCGCTGCTTATGCCCTTGTGAACAGTGCGGTGGCACCTATTTTAGTGAACAATTGAACCTGCGAATCGCGTGTCTTTGCAAATGTCATTCAGTCAGGAATCTCGCCAAGAAGAATCGACATTCAGAAACAGCTACTAACGGTGACTGATTTAGAAATGACTATTTATGATTTGATCAACGCTTCTGGGCTATGTATGATGCGGTCAGCCATGGGAAACCGCACCATGCCGCGTACTGATGATTTGCGCAAAACAAATCGGACAAAACACGCATCATACATTTGCGCCTATGATGGATTTCCGCATCATACACAATTCCAATCAACGGCAAGTATAGAGCTCCGAAAAGACTGTTCAAGATCGATCATTTGCAGAACAATGTTCTGCCCGTTACACTCGGCGCATAGTTTGGGAGACTGCAGTGCTTGAACCGAGTCGTTAGGTGGCGGAGAAAGCGCAGAAGATTTAGGGTGGAGGAGAGGAAGGGAGGAAAAGGTCCCGTAATTGCAACTTACTCTCGGAACTCCAAGGGCAAGTTGGGTGGAGCCAGCATTCCAGCTCAGGAAGCAGAGCAAGAACCCGTTATAAAGAAGCTCGATCCACCAAGAGTTCTCCGCTATATAGACGAAGGCATATCGGGCACAGATTTTCGAACGCGACAAATTCTGGACATACTAGCAAGAAAAGAGGCCGGAGAGTTATCTATCGTAGTATGTTCAAATATTGATCGCTTGGGCCGAGATGCGCTCGGGCTCATGGGCTTTGTTTATCACTTTTCACAGGGAGGAGAAGGATTCATTGCCACGCCTGAGCGGACATACGACTGCACAAAACCTGAGGATATGGTGGATATTCTAGATCGAATAAGCTCGGCAGCGCGTGAATTGATATCCAGAACAAAATCCACTAGGATAGCAATAAAACAACGAGCTGATCGAGGTGAATATCCAAAGCGTGTTCCGTTTGGTTATATTAGGATGCCAGATGGATCAATTAGGATTATTCCTGAACTTGTAAAGATAGTCAGAAATATATACAAACTCTACAGGAAGACCGGGAACCTGAACCATGTCTGCAGGGTTATCATGAAAAGGTACAGTAGACTTCTGAAAGCCATAAAGAAAAAGTACCCACAAATTAGAAATAATCTCAATATTTCGGATGACCGGATTCGCACAATTCTTACTGACCCTGTCTTTGCAGGTAAACCTGTTTTCCTTGGTGAAACATACATTCGTCCTGCGTACCGTATAATTTCAGATAAAGAGGCCAAAGCCTGTCAAGAAAAGTTAAGGAAAAAAGATAGTAAGCGCAGGTTACCTAGCGAACGGCCGATAATCAAGTGGTTAAAAACAAAACCTACCATTACAATGAATTGTCTTGATATCTTGGACACTTCGAGATTACCCTGCGTACACTGCGGAGGCATACTAAACTTTAATGGTAATGACTGCCGCAATGCATGCGACCAATCATTAATTAGATGTCCAAAATGCACAGCAGAAGTTCGCCGTCCCACAACAGAGCAATATCGGCGGCTACAGGAAAATGTAGTATGTTCCAAATGCAATGGTGAAATATCAGAACAAATTGCTCCCGTCGTATGCAGGAATTGTATAGCTGAGCTGATACCTAGACAAGATTTCATGCCCGATCAGATCAACATTGGGAGTGCCAGTCATGTCAAACAGATTGCAGAGCAGGGAAATCGATCAAAATCAAAATCTAAGACAAAGATTCAAAATCAAGCTAAGGCTCGTACGAACAGAGTTATCAAAATATGTACAGAATGCAGAGAAAAGCAAACTAAAGGTCACTATTCGAACCGCCTCAAAGGCATTCACAAATGGTTTTGTATCGACTGTTACTCCATGCTCTATATGAGAAAGTACAACAAAATATCAGCAAAATCATTTCGAGGACGTTACAGGAGAAAAGGCTAAGTTGTTTTCAGACCTCAGCAGCCTACAACAATTCCTGATTGTAGTTTCAGTAACGCCGATTGTTCTTGCTATCTCCCTTTGAGTGATATTATGGCCATTTTCCACTGCGATCAAGTACACTATCGCACCTGCAACTGCACCAGGGTGTTTGCCTTGTATAGCTCCAATATTCTGTACTTTCGCTATTTGCTCATGGACGATCTCTGTTATTGTCTTGATGCCGTCGGTCTCCATTCTGATAAGCTCCAATATTCTGGTTGCGTGTTGTTCAAGTGATGGTAGAGGAATCGACAAACGCAACTGCCTTTGTAAAGTCTTGAAGCAATGTGACAACTCTGCACTCCTGATCTTGGAATGGCTTGTTAATTCATTCAAAGTTACGCCAATTGAACACTGCCGGGCTGCGGCATAGACCGAAGTGGCTGCTATTGCGGTCAGCGCATGTCCCCTAATCGGCAATTCCAAGGCACGACGACAGACATCAGCTGCCTTTTCTGCGACTTTTAGTTGAAGGGAGAGCGCCATAGTAATCCTAGTAATTTCACCCAGTGCCGTGGCAATGTTCATCTCACTTTGGTCCATTGGCCTTGCATGCGCTAGCCACGACTTTTCTAACGATGTATTCATATCAGGGAAGTTCAGCTTCCCTTGCATTCGCATATTCTTTAAGCGTTGATGACAACCATCCACATCTCGGCCCTGGTCTCTAGCCACAAGCCCTTTAGTAGACGCTGATGGAACGCACCCACATTCCGCACAGTAGCTTACCACACTCTCGGTCCTGCTTGAACCATTCATCTTATTCCCGCATTGAGGACATTTCACCGCACTCGAGCTATTTTGATTTCTTGTTCCCACCGCGCGCCTATTTTCTTTAGTTTTAAAATGGCCGGATTTCATGCCATTGATCCCAAGAACTCCTCGTACCTAGCCATTATCTTATGCACCTTCGCTTGTTTTCTTTGCAGCGGCATAGGCGGTCGCTTGGAATGTTTTATGGAATATCGATGCATCATTCGATTCGCCTTGTTAAAGACCTTATAATCGACTATCCTTAACTCGTCTAGTTCTTCTACGTGACCTGCAACATTGAATTGGCCTATGTAGATAGTATTGGTCAAGATATCTCTCACCGCCCTTTTGGTCCAGACCTTCTCGTCGCCCCGCTTAGTAGGAACTCTTTTGGCATTGAGCATAAATGCCACATGGTCCAATGACTTTTGCTTCAAATATGTCCTGAATATCCAACGAACAGTTCTCGCTTCTACGTGAATGATACGCAAGCGCCCGTCATTGTCCCTATCATATCCGATGGGCGGTAGGCCGTTTGGCCATTTTCCTTCTCTTGCAAGCCCGTAAAGACCAAGTCTGCTTCGCTCTCCGATAATTTCAGATTCGAGCTCTGCGTAGTTTGCCAAGCCTCTAAAGCTGAATCTGCCATAACTTGTGGCGGTATCAATTAATTCTGTGACACTGCAGAGTTGAACTCCATGGGTTCGAAGAGTTCGTTCTACATTGACAAGGTCAGACAAGGACCTGCAAAGGCGGTCTAGCTTCCAGCCAATCACCACGTCAAACTCGCCAGATTTTGCCTTCTTAATCATTAACTGAAATTTTGGCCGGTGATCAATTGACTTTCCATCCAAGCATTCGTCAACAAAGATTCGTGAGACTATCCAACCCCTCTGTTTACAGTAATCCAGACACTGTGCAAGCTGTCCTCCAATGCTATAATTGTCCTTTTGATTTGGACTAGATGTCCTGCAATAGATTGCCGCATATGTATTATCGCTGTTATCATTGCCGTGACCCATAGCCGTTCTAGGTCGGGAGGACTTGGTTCCACCAGGGGCCATCATGCCAAACCCGGCGCTCCAATCCTGCTTTTTCCATTGCCGTTATCTTTTCCAGCAACCGCAGCATATAATTTGTCCTGATAGCTCTTGACCAATGCCTTAATTGTCGCTACACCCTGTTCCACGTCGTCAGCGCAGCTCTTTATTCTGGCATTGCTACCTTTGATCTGGTCCACAGCCTTAACCACGGCGCCAAGTTCAGTGACTACCTCTTCGACAGCGGCAATATTGATCTCTGATACGTCCCTGCTGGATGCGTACATTGCTTGCTGAATCACGCCTATTGTTTCCCTTGCTATCTTCCAACCCCCTGACTGCATGTCAGCAACAACGGTAACTATGCCATCTTGTCTATCCAAAGAGATAGGTCTCAACGTTAGTGGCAGGTTGTCCTGGCTGTCATAGATTATCATTGCAAATGGCGCACCGGCTTCCTTGGCATGCGCTATTGCTTCTGTTCTGTGCGCGCCTGTATACTTTTGCCGTCCGGCCTTCCTTTCTATAGCGATGCGCTCCCCAAATCTAGCGGAGCCATTAGTCAAAAAGGGAGTTACAACGATATCTTCACGTCCCGCCCCACCAAACTTGACAACTTCATCCTTCGTGAAAAACTCGGTCCACGCGTCTGTCAACACGTTTTCACCTGCATTGCCTTTTGCAACGGGTTTGTATATCAGTTGGTTCACCATAACGCTCAATTCTGAAATTTTTGCGTTCGGCTGCTCTATGGCTGACCTGATGGTCTGCATTTCTGTCTTGAATCCTTCAATTGTCCTGTTGAACCCTTGTTCTATCAACGATGGATTCGTCTCTACCAAGTTTTCTAATCGGTCTATTATAGTGGCCATGGCAGTCATTGTGTTGCTAATTGGAACCAGCACTTGGCCGTTCATTTTTTCTTGCAGCCCTTCCATTAACATCTCCATCATCCTCTTTGTGTCAGCTGATTCCTTAAGTCGTGGAAACTGATTCCACGCAACGCGAGCGATATCTAAAGCTTCATTGAGGTTACCTTCGGCAATTCTCCCTTGCAAGAATAGGACGTTGGAATCGCTGAGATCAGCCGGTCTCCCACCGTCGCGGCAAAGCTCGCACTTGGCACCCCCACCACCTTTGGCGGGTCCACTTTGTGATTCTTTCTCCACGTTGGTATATGTATTGGTCTACGTTATATAAGTTATTGGGCAACTTGTATACCTATGGATAAATAGTACAACTTACTTTGGTCGTTCGTAGCCAAGGCGATGAAGAGTAAGGTACACTACGTCCGCAAGCATTCCACCAGCGTGAAAACGGTAATACCACAAGGAGTAGCGGACGCTTTGAAGATCAAACATAACGACACCTTAGAATGGGAATTAGTACCCGCAGGCGAAAAAATCATGGCAAAGGTTAAGAAGAGCTAATCCACCACACGCGACATCATGTAGATTGCGATCGCCTTGCTGATACATCGAGTATCACCTCAAGCCGCCTGCAAGACCGTCAAGAAAAAAGGAGGTAGGCGGCAACTTCCAAATTAGCCGCGCTACCTGTATTCTCGCCGCCAGTCGTACGTGTCATAGCCGAGTGTCTGGCCTATCTTTTCCTTGATTCGGACTACGACCCCGTCGATGATGGCAAAAAGCACCTGCACGAATACGCCCTTGATGACATCCCACAGGAGCTCGTACCACTGTTTCTCAGGCCTCCGACGCTTTGCCTGCTCGTATATCTGTGACATATATCAATCTTTGATATATCTGGTTGTATTTTAACTTTCTCCACCCTCACCTCCATTGCAGGGGGGCTCGGCAGTAGGGGCACGGGTTGTCATAGATCTTAACGTCGTTTCCGCACCGCGGGCACCTGTACCTGGATTTCTTGGTCGCATCGTCGATAATCTTTATCACGGCTCCGGCGGCGAGGGAGAACAAGATGAATGTTATTAAGGCGTCGAGCTCCTTGCCCATCACTTTCGTTCCTCGTCTTTGTGTCTCAGGTCTTGGATGAAACCCGCGATTATGCTATAGATGAGGTCGTTTCTGGACTTGAACTTTCCTTCAGACCGCTGCACGATTTCATCCAGAGCGATAATTATGGTTTCTGGGAGTCTAACTAGAACTTGCAGCTCCTTAGGTTCCGGTTTCGCGGCCACGCCAGCGTATATCTCCTACTGATATATATGCAATGTCGAATCCATCGCAATTGCGTCGGTTAGAGAGCTGTCATTCAATCTTCATCGCGACGGAAATATTTCAGAGCATCTTCATCAATTTCGAATTCGTTTTTGCGCCTATTAAAATGGAACAATGGAAGCAACCTCTCAGGATGAAATCGTTTAGGAAGACCACGGATGATACTTTCGATGGAGACTACTTCTATACCTGCATCCCGGAGCCTATTGACTATCTCTTTCCCGCTCCTCAATCCATGTATCGAGGCTTCGGGCGTGACGAATATTTTTTGAAAATCGGTAATCGCATCAAATTCTCGACTGCCTCTGAGTGCTTTTTCTTTGTCATTCATTTCAATTATGAGATTTTCTGGCGTCGCTTCGATATTAGTAGAGCACTCGATTAACACTAGGCGTTTCCTATCCTTGCTGACCGCCAGGATATCCACTTCCATCTTTCTCGGAAGGATTTTAGGATCAGCAAAATACAACCGTGCATCGTAGTCCTTTGAATCATAGTAAGACTTGACCAGGAATTCAAGGAGCCGTCCGCGAGCGTCAGCATGTCGTCGTTCCAGATCACTGAATGAATTCTTCAGTCTTGCAGTTTCATTTGGTTCCTTCGAATTAAAGTAGTCACGAAGTTCTTGAGTACTTATATCGAATTGACGGATGTTTACGAATTCTTTGTTCCTTTCAAAAACTTGTTCGCTACTTCTGTATTCGAAGCCCCCCATGCCCTGATAGTCGCCGCCCACCTCCATGAAGATTAGCCATCCTGACAAATCTGAGATCGTGCCAAATCTCTCTATCAAGATGCCATAACTGAACACTGCAATATCTTGCTGATGCAGGAATCTGATTACTTCTAGCCTGTCCTTAACGCCATGAACACGACGCTCGCCTATCTCACCCAGGATAAGTGAACGGAGTGTGGAACCGCCACTGAAAAGCTTAGCCCGGGCAGAGTCTATCACCTCAAACTGATACCATAGAAGAAGCTGGTCAATCGTCTCGTTTCGAGATAAAACAGGCAAATCCGACTTCCGAATAAGGTCCCCAAATAGCCATTTATCGGGCATCTTTTTCAGAGAAAAGAACTTACCAAAAGCCGCGTCCTTCCCACTTTCCCTCGTTAGCTGCGCATCTATTTGCTTCTCTGCTGCTGTCGCGAGCTTCGCCAAGATTTCCCAATCGCTGGCGATTATGATGTCATCTATCAACTTCTTGTCGCTGATGAAGTGGTCCAACACGAACGCAAGGCCGATCTTGTAACCTGGGAACGTGTATTCCTTCTTTTTCCGGAACTTGACCGCTCTCTCCTTATCTGCTTCGTCAACCACTTCCTCAATCTCTACACCGAACATTTCGGCCCCAAGCGGTAATCGCACGGGTTCGTCGCTAGGCAAACTCCTTCGCACAGGATTCATTAGTCGAGAGGCTCCGACCATATTGAGGAGGCGATCCTTATCGCACGGGACTCCAGCTGCGACATCAAAGCTCTTCTTGAAAATATCCTCCAGGGGCATGAACAGCTTATCATGAAGAACATCCATGCTCCTTTGAAGATTACTAAGATCCTTGCTAGCCCTGATATCTCTGCGCATCTTCTGAACGTTCCTCATCATGTTCGCCTTTTCGCATGTGGAAGTAAACTTGCCGTAATCAACACCCACAAAGTATGCTCTACTAGTTTCAAAATCCTCGGTCAATCCCAAGAGAGAATCATGATCAAACTGCACAAAGAAATCTCGCATGGCTTGCCTGATCAGCATCTTGTAACCACTGATAAGGGCTCCGTTCTGATGAAACCTCTTGACGCGCAGAAATGCTTCAAACTCGTTTGTATTCTTGAAAACCCGGATTATAGGAAGCAACCAAAAAATGTTTGGTATAAGGATGTCCATCATGTCCTCATGTTCTGGCATGCTATTCAGTTAGTATTTTGAATTCGAATTATTATAAGTTGGTCATCTTTCTTAGTCAAGGCAGTTGATGACACTTGCACTTGCAGATTATCTTCCGCTTCGCGTCAGGGTGCGAGCTCACGTAAGAGCCGGTGACTTCCTGGCTATGATAACCGTAGATGAAGCAAGCGTAACCCGTCACATCTGAATTTTAGTTAGAAATCACGTATCTTTCGATATTTGCTTTGTCACCAAGTCCAATGCAACCTTGGCATATGACGCAATCAGGGTCTATGTCCCATTTCTGCTGTATAAGTTTACCAGCTATTATGTCGTACCTAGTGTTTGCTGGTTTCTTCAGTCCAGTAGTTACTGCCAAGAATTCGTTTACAGCAATTGAAGAGATAACACCGTTAAGGGATACAACAGATGCTTCAATTCCAGGGACGTTAAAGTAGCCCCTCTGAATTCTCATTTTCTTTTCCTGTTCTGATGCTAGATCGAATGAGGCTTCTGTCTGATCGATTTGTCTAGAGCACCAAAGACATGCTTTTTCAAATGGTAAGTAACATGCCACCCTCCCTCCTGCCTCAATACCCTTTTCAACGTTAACGCTGCTAGCCGAGTCAACATATGGAATCAAATAGGCTGACGCCAGCTCTGACATGATCAACCTAGCTCCTTCATTATCGACGCATCCCATCATGATATCAACAGTTTTTAAATTTGCTAGGGCTTCTGAAGAACGAAGATTAAGAGGTTTCTTGTTAATTTTGATTTGTGGGTTTATTGACCGAGCATTAGCAGCAACAACATGGGTCTTATACTTTCCAATATCTTTCTTGTGACATCCCACCAATCTGTTCATGTTTGTTGGCTCAACTTTATCATCGTCTACCAAGTAGAGATTACTAACGCCAATGTGTACAAGCTGTTGCAGTACGTGTGATCCAATACCACCGAGACCTACTATGCCGACCTTCAAAGCTGAGATCGTTCGTTGCGCCGCTGACCCAAATGCTCTGATCTGCCTATCATGAACTACAATATTTTCAGAGTTATTTTGGGATTGAGATCTTCTCTTGGACACGTTACTCGGAAGAATCTTACGAATAGAAGATCCTCTTATTGCCAACTCGTCAACTACTTCTGGAGCTTTTTGTTTATAGCGCCATACCAAAGCAGAAACAGAATCTGTTCCCCAAACAGTTGCACAGTATGGTGCATTGGGAATTCTTATGTTAATGTACTTAACGAAGTCCTTTAAGTTTTGACGATCATAGCCAGAAAAATTTACGTCATCCACAGACATTGGATGCGTATGAGCTTCTACCAAGCATCCGTTACTGTTCTTGCATTCCTTGATTATTTCGACTTTTTTTTCATCCTTAAGTGATAGTCCGTATTTACCCTCGTCCTCGAGATCTTCACTTGAAATTGGTATGACTTTGCGAATCAAGATCTCCAGATCAGGCTCATCGCACCAGCCAGCTATCATGAATGCTTCCCGTTCGACATCCAAAGTCGAGAGTAAATGGTTCCTTAATTGATCATACAGGATGCTTGGAATTACGATACGCTTCATTAATTGGCCTCCTTCAAACGGTCATTGATGGCTCGAATGTACGAAACTAGATTATCTCCTTTGCTAGGATCATTTGTTGGAAACCATGTTGCTTGACCTGAATCATCACTCATATGAAAAGAAAACCATGACCAGCTAGGCATACCCTGTCCAGTGCCATCATCTTGATAATTATTTGGTAAGTTTCCTGCAGACGTTCTGAGATTTGGCTTTACATAGAAATTATCCGGAGGCGTGATTGGATAACCTTGGGGTATGATAATACGAAGATCGATAAAGTCCTTATCCCAGCCGGCGGGCAAGGGATATTGAATTATTTGAAGGACTTCTCTGTTTGATTCTTCGTTTACTTCCACATTCTTGTAATACTTTTTAACGAGTTCAAGCTCTGACTGAAGCCTGGGTGTCATCAGATTCTATAGCACCATGATGCCGCGCCGATGTTTCGGAGAATGGTAAAAATTATCTCCAGGCTTGGGACGGATTTTCTCATCGTCACGAATTATCTTTTCACTGCCATCTGATTCCTCTCTGACCAAGTTTGCGCTTCTGTCAATCGAGCCTAATTTCTTAAGCTCAGCTCCGGTGTAATCCCTATCTTCCAGAGGGACATCATTTCCTTCAATTTTTACATTTATACCCATTGTAAATGCAATCTTCTATGCTGCATACCTAGTTATAACGTTATCGGTGACGTTACCGATACATGTGTCGATAGCTGTATCGATGCACTTATTAATCGGTGTTTCGATTTATATTCTGTGGAAAAGATAGATCAGATAGAGAAGACAATCCAAAAGATAATCAGTGAATCGGAAGCCCCGCTAGAGACGAAGGAGGTCATAGATACTTTACAGCACAGACATAAGGAAATTTCGCGAAGCACAGTTCTATATCGCTTGAATAATTTAAGAGCTAAAGGAGAGATAATTGGCAAAACTGTGGGTTCCGGAAAAGGCACATGGATTTGGTGGCAGAATAAGGCTGAGCGGCTAAGATCAGCTCCACAAAAGTGATTACAAGGGTTGTCTGAACCATTAATAGGGAAGGACGAATTATCTAAGCTAATCGACAAATGCTTGACCGATCTTGACAGCTCCACAGACTGCACAGTGTCATTCGCAAGATTATCCACGATACTACTGAGCATAGCAATGGCAGATGAAGAAAGTTCAAATAATCTATCGCCGGTGTTTGTTCTACCATTTCCGATTGGTCAAGTTGGAAAGAAGCTAACTGAGTTTAAAAAACTTCTTTTTCTCGTGTCAAAGTTTGCAGAGAAAGAATTGCTGCCTCCCGACAACGCAACAAAACTGTCTATGTTTGATAGTAAGACAAAGGTGGAGATAAGATATGCGTTAGAATGTTTAAAGGAAATTTTGACATCTCCGAGTATTAATGAGGTCGAGCTCGCGTCCCATGCGGCGACGATAAATAAGTATGTATACAGATTACAAGAAGAAATCGAATTCATGAACACTCTTCTCGATTAAGCCTTTTTCGCCCAAACAACAAGCTTGTCGCGCTTGCAAAAGAGCTTGGCATCTGAATTGCTTAGGGAATAACGGGCAACATCTGCCACACTATTCGAAGATATCAGCCACTCACCTCGCGTAATTAGAACTCATGGAATTAAGGGTTGCAATCCTGACGGACCCGCGCTTTGCTCCTGGGTAATATTCATGAACAGTGTTTTGACGAGTCCAAGTAACCAAAGGCTCAAAAGAGGCACCTTGCATTTTCAAGAATATCTCTGACTTGTCCGTCGTATGCAGGTCGCATGATATCGGTAAATGCTTTATCTTCGTCTAGCGAAATAGCTATTTGTTCTCTGCAACGAATTTCTATTTGTTTGAGCCTAGCAGGATCGTAGCTCTTGTAGATAGGCATGCCACCACTTTCATCATAAGATAAAGTCAGCTCCAATCGGCGAAAAGCTTCTTTATATCCATCACCATCTTTATCGACTTGTGCCCAAGTAATGTAGGAGAATTGAATTGTACCCTTCTGAAAACGGGAAAAGCCTTTATTGAAGTTATGATCGCTGTATTTATCCAAAAAGAGCCTTACCTCTGGTATTTGTTCAATGCTTCTAAATTCATCTTCTATCGGAGGCTTGTAAGGAAACGCAGTGGATGTGGTAGTAAACAATGCAATTGAAACTATGAAGCCGACTCCCAAAGCTAACCCGATAATAACAGGCAGTAGAACCCCGCTGTTGCTACCCACACCGCCGACGTTACCGCTCATGCTATTGCCTTTGATACTAACACTTTTTCAAGCTTTGGATAAAAGTTCGAAATCAACTTTGATATCTGTAGGCAAGTGAAGGAAATGGAGAACCGATATTAATCTTGCAGAAGTGTTGAGGATTTGCATTATCTCTCCTATCCTGCAACTCCTCTTACCGCGGCGACTACTGAAGATTTCGTCGCGTCTAGGAAATACCTGCTGTCAAAGCAGTAACCAAAGGCTCAAAAAGCACAGGCACACATACTGTTTCAGCAAAAAAATAATGCTCGATAGCATTCGTTCTAGAATTGCCCTTTTTGTTCTTATGGTCGTTATCGCGGCGATTCTGGTAACTGTCGTGCTATCATATGCAGGACAAACTGGGAAGATCAGTTCCACAAGCAATGAAGATCAGAGGAGAATCATCACCTACACACCAAATTATGATCCTAGCAATAATATTACATATTCCTTCAACTACGCAAGAATGCAAGATATTCCAGTTAATTCTGCTGTTCGCTTCCTCAACCCCTTTGGAAAATCTATGTCAGCACTTTTCCTAGTTTCAACAAACAGTAGGCCTGACATCAGCATGACAGACAACGAAAAAATCGCGCTTGTACAGGAGGCAGACGTGTTTGAGCAGTATATTCTTGTCCGGCTTTCACATGAACTTGGCGGCGATATGCAAGATGTCAGTGCGTTTCGTGCCTACAGTTCTTTGGATCCGGAATCCAAGTGCCTACTAGCTTACCGACACAATTCTGAAACCAGCGTGATCCTTCAGGACCCCTGCCACAGTGATATTTTTAGAGTATCGGATGGTTATTCCTGCTTCGGACGCATAATAGGCGCAAATCCGGTCTTAAGTGGCTATAATGCAATACCTAGATTGAGGCTGGCAATTGATGATCAAGGTTATCTTTTGGGAATTAGGCCCGATGGCGTTCCTTCGGGAGACGGGACCGTAGGAGACGGAAGAATTATTCCCATTGAGCAGATACAAGCTTATGAAAGCGACAGTACTTGCGATGATGTCCAATCGAGATAAAGCCTGAATGGGAGACTGAAGCTGATTGCATAAAATTCAAAGGCATGTCGTCAGTGGATAAGTCAGTTGCAAAAGTCACGGGTTGTTGCTATAACAGGTGGTATAGTTGCGGCAGTAGCAATTGTTGTATTCTTTGCCCCGCTAATCATGCTGCCTGAAAATGGAGATTTTTATCAATGCTCAGAGGACAAGTGCATTCATCACATAAGGATCATAGACTCAATTGGGTATCTTTATCTGGGATGGGGCGGACAGCTCCTCTGGCCCGCAGGGTACCAGGTCGTCACAGAAAGAGTTGACTTTGAGAGCCCCTATGCCGCATATCCCTGTCAGAATGCCATTATCTATACAAATAGCACCGGAACTTTCTACATCTGTCCACATACATCTGAAATAAGCAATGTTGTTTTCAGCCTGCCAGCACCTGTCTACAAGAAAGTGCCTTGTACATCGACTTATGGCTGTGCTCGATATTATGGATACCAAGAAATAGTTCCTCCAAACTTGCTCTCAGAGCAGCAAAAGCAGGTTGTCATTGATAAAGTAATGAACTTACCTGAGGTCAAACTCAATTCAGGATGGGCATTAGATAGTTTCATTATACAGCCGAGAACCGACAGATGGACTGCCAATGTCCAACTTTTCTTGGCAGGCATCAAGCAGCTACCGCCAAGCCAAGAATGTGGATGGTATGGGGAAGTAGAGGTCGATTTAGAAACATTAGAAGTACTCGAGTCAGCCAACATTCCGCCGACGTCGGACGTAAAATGCAATAGTGGTATGCCCAAAATTGAGTTGACAATAGATGGATTGAAAGATAGGTACAAGGTTGGTGAGATAATCGATGTATCAGCCACGCAAAAAGGCGGTGGGTGCGGCATGCCTGAAATCGTAATTCTGGATGAAAATCGTCAGATAGTTTTGGTCAGTCAGAATGACGCAGCGATATTATGTCCCGCGCTTGAGCGTGATGACTGGGCAGAATTTACTTTGTCATGGAGTCCTCAAAATAACGGTAGTCCAATACTAATGAACCAAACGGGTAGTTATACTTTGGTAGCAGAGTATGGCGATAAAAGAGTAGAGCAGAAATTCATGGTAGTCGAGTAGACTGGCAAAGGCTCAAAGGCATTAGAACCCTCGAGATTAAAGGTTGCAATCCCGAGGGGCCCGCTGAGCATTAGTTCTAATGATTCTTGTTCCGATAACAGTCCCTTTGACACGCCTTTGCATGGCTTAACCTGCCTAAACCTTAAAGGTTGCTAGTTAGAATTACCTACTTGACCTGACAACATTTATCTTACTAAGAAAAAAGGTGAGAGAAAAAAAAGCTTTCTCACATCTAGGCTAGACATCTAGGATAGTTTGTTTGCATCCTACTGACTATGTATCCAGCGTTGGCACCAGCTGTCAGACTGTGGTTAATTACTTCCTTTGTTGCATCGTACGGATAGGGGTGTGACACGTTAGTACATGATAGGTCTGAACGAACGTCGGTTGGCCAATTTTGGTAGTTAAGTCGGTTTGGTGCCCAATGTGCCTGATTCGAATTTGGATTGCTGCCGAATTGCGGCGCCCAATTAGTTCCTGCAAGTTGTTTGTTTTCAAAGAAGACGCTTGTTCTCATATCGCTCGTTTGCATGCTATCCGTATTGATAGCTGGTCCAAAGTAGTTTACAACAACGGGACCGGGTCCAGCCATGGCTATTTGCCAACCTGAAGTTGCACCGTATATCGTGAACTGATAGTTATAACCAGCTTGATAGCTGATTCCTGTCGGGAACACGGGTTGACAGCCAGGACCACCTACAGGACCTGTGCCAGTATCGTCGTAATTTATCTGTCCAGATGTTTTCCAATAGAGTCCAACCTGAGCCCAATATCGATCACTCACGTGTGCCATGTCACAGGCATTTCCACTTGTGGCTCCACTTCTCTGAGCGTTTACGAGAAGAACGTTGCCGAGGGTTTGGCCTATCTGATTTGTGAAGGTTGGGGCAATCATATGCGAATCAATCCGCTTCGGTGTGGACGATGTGCCTGTAAGGCGAGCGATAGCAAATCCGTTGTAATAAGTAGCAGTCGGACTCAAATCATTTCCTTGTTGAGCCTGAGACTGACGATAGACCGGGTCATCGTTGGCATCATTTATTGCATCAATGTCTGTAACTTCAGTTTTTATCACTTTTTTTGACGACATGTCGATTAAGATACCAATCTGTTGAGAGTTTGCGATGTTGTAGTGAATGTCAGTCAACCATTGAACCGGCTCTTGCGTCGCATTTAGCGCGACATAGTCCACTGCAAGGAATTCACGTGCTTTCTGACCTATGATATTTTGGACTCTGCTATCCGCTAACGCGATTGCCTTTGCTGCTTCAAGTTCTTTATCAGATAGACGAGTAGTAGGATGTTGTTCTAGGAACTGATCTAGCCATTTTGCGTCTGTCTCCGGTTGAGTTTGCGGAGGTTGAGATGGTGCTGCAGCGACACTTAATATTGGTGCCGCTAAAACGGTTCCAACCATGCCGATAATTGCTATGGTTGCAATTACCATGTATGGAGCATTATGCTTTAATTTTTCCATCGAGGAGATATTTATTGAACACTTTAAATCTTTTATGGTATGAACTTCTATATTGCACCTTTATCATGGACAATCGTCTGTTGAATTTTACTCATAGATAATACGTAGCAGCTGTAACTTGCCATCGCCCTAATTCGATACATCATGACCCGAAATCAAGTTAGTCAGTTTTCACCCGATTTTTCACTAGTCTTATTGAGATACATGTCGCATCGAGTCTGGGACTCAATAGAGACAGGTGAATGGATGAGAGATTATTTTCTATGTTGACTTTCAATGGTTTCTTTTTTACTCGTTCGTTGGAGCACTAACATTATGACCCCAACCGCAGATGCAAGAACACCAAACAAGGTAGCTTGACCATAAATCGGGTCATAATAATTTACAACATGCCCATTTTGATCCAAAAAGCTGCTGCCACCATAGACGATTCCCCCAGCGGGAAGATGGGTGATTGTAACAGGTAAACCAAAGCTTAGGAATATACTCGCAAGAATAAACATTGCAATTGAAGGCAATAAGTAGGCCTTCACATACCACAAATGGGTCCGGTCCTGTATTGGCTCTACTCTGAGCCTTGTTGACGCAGAGCTTCTGCATTACGGAAAAGATCGCTTCTGCCGCAGGTAATAGCCAAAGGCTCAAAAGCAAGATGACGATCGGATAACATGTTATTAGAACACTGGTTTCAAAAGGTATATCTGTTCCGAAGGGAAATCGCGGCTAGTAGATTCTCTGTGTTTGGTCGTTCTTATTCCATGTCCAGTCATGGAGCCACTATCCTCCTTGGTCTAGTCCTTGCTATCGCATTTATCGCGTCATCGATAATTTACCTAGTACCAAACGCAGATGCTGATGATATATGGTCTGTAGGCTCTCAGCTTTCTTCTATAAAGGCTGATCGCGATAATGTCTACATTTTATGGCAAAATAATAGTCCTGATCAGAACATCTATTTCAAGAAAAGC
>Ga0070697_100001352_pt1 | contig 18559 bp, 18 predicted proteins | sample KBSK1501metaG_FD_65475 | JGI IMG/M metagenome (GOLD analysis project Ga0070697, IMG submission 65475) | Corn, switchgrass and miscanthus rhizosphere microbial communities from Kellogg Biological Station, Michigan, USA - KBS K1-50-1 metaG | ecosystem: Host-associated > Plants > Roots >... | reverse complement strand
CCCGCGAGAGCGAGTCGCTGAACGCGCGAAACAATGTCACTAAGTTTGACGTCTTCAGTTGTTTTCGTCTGTCTCTCGAAGAGCTCGACTATGCCGTCGGCCACTTTCTTGCCAAGTGTGATGCGATAGGGAAGCCCAATCAGATCAGCGTCCTTAAACTTCACTCCGGCGCGCTCATCGCGATCGTCAAGCAACGTCTCGAGTCCGGCGAGTTGCAAGTCCCGGTAGAGTTTCTCAGCCGTCTCGCGCAGCCGCTCGTCCTTCGTGTTCGTTACCGTGACGACCACGTCAAACGGGGCAATAGTTTTCGGCCAGATGATGCCGTCGGCATCGTGATGTTGTTCGATCGCGGCAGTGATGATGCGTTCCACTCCGATTCCATAACTGCCCATCACGATCGGGACCGGCTTTCCGTCGACCGTCAACACCGTCGCGCCCATCGACTCGGAGTATTTCGTACCGAGCTTGAAGATGTGACCGATCTCCATCGCTTTGAAAACTTCCAGCGTGCCCACGTCACAACGAGGGCAACCCTCGCCGGAAACAACGCCTCGCAGGTCAGCCCACTGATCCGGCTTTATGTCTCGTTCAATTTCCACGCCTCGTAAGTGGTGATCGTCTTTGTTCGCTCCTGTTGTCATGTTGCTCCGCGCTTTGAGAGCGAGGTCGGCCACAATCAGGAGTTCAAAGTTAGCCTCCTTTGCACGATCCCTGGCGCCAACGCCACCAAGGCTGCCGGCTCCGGCACCGAGTAGTTCGCGAATCTCTTCTGGGTGGGCCGTGCGCAGTGCTGTTGCTGCTAAGGTGTCGGCCAGCTTTGTCTCATGGACCTGGTGGTCGCCGCGAACCAAAGCCAGAACCGGATGCGGTTCGTTATTAATGGTGGCGACATAAACCAGCGATTTGATTTGTCTGTCGGCTGTTGCGCCGCCGGGAAACTTCTCCAGATCCTCAATCGTGCGGACGCCTGGCGTGGGAAACTCTTCCGGCGCATCCGGTCCGACTAAATCTTTGATCGTCGTAAGCCTGGAAGTCGCCTTCTCTAGATTTGCCGCATAGCCGCAGTTTGCACAGCTCGCGATGTAATCCTCGCCCGCGTCGGTCTTGGCTACAAATTCATTTGATTCGGAACCACCCATCGAACCCGACGATGCTTCCACAATCGAGTACTGAATGCCGCAACGGCTGAAGATCCGCTTGTAAGCTTCACGCTGATCGCTAAAAGACTTGTCGAGTCCAGCCTTGTCGACGTCAAACGAATAGGCGTCCTTCATGATGAAGGTACGCAGGCGCATGAATCCCGACTTCGGACGCGCCTCGTCGCGAAATTTCACCTGAATCTGATACCAAACCTGGGGCAGTTGTTTGTAAGAGCGCAGTTCGTTGCGCGCAATCGTAGTGAACACTTCTTCGTGAGTCATGCCGAGACACATATCGCCACCTTTGCGATCCTTGAGGCGAAACATTTCCTCGCCAATGGCGTCCCAACGGCCTGATTCCTTCCAAAGCTCCGCTGGATGCAGCGCCGGCAGATAAAATTCCTGACCGCCGACGCGGTTCATTTCTTCACGCAGAATCGCCATCACCTTTAGCGCCACGCGTTGCGCCATTGGCAGGTAAGAGTAGATTCCGGCGCCAAGCTGGCGAATCAGGCCGGCGCGCAGCAGGAGTTTGTGCGAGATGACTTCCGCGTCTGCAGGGTCCTCGCGAAGAGTCGGGATGAAATATTGTGACCAGCGCATCAGGTTTTAGTTTTACTTTCCCTGGGATTGTTACAAAGGGTCATTCTCGCTTAGCAAAAAGGTTAACGCAATGTAGGACGCAACTTTTGTCCGACTTCGTTGCGACCACTGCAAGCGTGATGTACCATCGACCCCTGCCATATTTCTGATTTCCGGGGAGACTCAAGAATGAAAATCGCGCTCGCGAGCGATCATGCGGGTTACGCCGAAAAGGAACGTCTGAAACCGCTGCTCCTGGAATTGGGGTTGGAGGTTGACGACCTGGGAACTGTCTCGGAAGAGTCGGTTGATTATCCTGACTACGCGCGCAAGGTCGCGGACGAAGTGGCGCAAGGCCGCGCTGATCAGGGTGTACTGGTTTGCGGGTCAGGAACGGGCATGGCCATCACGGCGAACAAGGTGCCTGGTGTGCGCGCGGCAGTGGCGTGGTCGGAAGAGACAGCTCGACTCGCACGTCAACATAACGACGCGAACGTTATGGCGATCGGCGCACGAACTACGCCACCCGCGGAGATACCTGCGATCGTCCGCGCCTGGTTTAGCGCAGAATTTGAGGGCGGCCGCCACACTGAGCGCGTTGGGAAGATTGAGGGAAGAAGGCAGTAGGCAAAAGGCAGTAGGCAGAAATCTGAGAGTGTGATTCAAGTATCGCAATCTCACGGTTGGGAAGGGGGCTTGCCCCCGCTCTTGAATTATCTGTGCGATTGAAAGGTTAAAAGCGAATGACAGATCTAAGAAACGCACCGCTTGCCGAAGTTGATCCCGTAATTTCGGAGGCGATTGATCACGAGGTAGCACGTCAGGCGAACGGTTTGGAATTAATAGCGAGCGAGAACTTCGTGAGCGAAGCCGTGCTTGAAGCCGCCGGCTCAGTTTTTACAAACAAGTATGCCGAAGGCTATCCAGGGAAACGTTACTACGGCGGCTGCGAGTGGAGCGATGTGGTGGAGCAGGCGGCGATCGATCGCGCGAAACAAATATTCGGAGCCGAACACGCCAACGTCCAGCCACACAGCGGCGCGCAGGCAAACATGGCAGTCTATCTGGCTGCGATTCAGTATGGCGATCAGATTCTCGGCATGAACCTCTCGCATGGCGGTCATCTAACACACGGCCATCCGATGAATTTTTCAGGCATCAGTTACAAAGTCGCTGACTACGGCGTCTCGCGCGAAACCGAGCAGATTGATTACGAAGAACTGCAACGTTTAGCCGAAGAGCACAAGCCAAAACTTATTGTCTGTGGCGCTTCAGCCTATCCGCGCATCATCGACTTCCAACGCATCGGCGAGATTTCAAAAGCCGTGGGCGCCCGCATGTTTGCCGACATCGCGCACATCGCCGGACCAGTTGCCGCTAGCCTGCATCCTTCTCCGGTACCACACGCTGATTACGTTACGACGACAACGCACAAAACCCTGCGCGGTCCACGCGGTGGACTGATCTTGTGCAAGGAAGAGCACGCGAAAGAGATCGATCGGAAGGTGTTTCCCGGCGTGCAGGGTGGTCCGCTCGTGCACATCATCGCCGCCAAGGCGGTCGCGTTTGGTGAAGCGTTGCGGGATGACTTCAAGGAATATCAGCGGCAGGTGCTTGCGAATGCGAAAGCGCTTGCGAGTGAACTGCAGGAGCAGGGACTGCGTCTGGTTTCCGGCGGTACAGACAATCACCTGATGCTTGTCGACGTCTGGATGGACGGCAAAGGCACAACCGGCAAAGACGCTGAGAAAGCTCTGGAAGCAGCAAACATCACCGTCAACAAGAATACGATCCCGTTTGATCAGAACAAGCCTTTCGTCGCTTCCGGATTGCGCATCGGTACGCCGGCTGTGACTACACGTGGCATGAAAGAAAACGAGATGCGCGAAATCGGACGCTTGATCGCGGAAGTAATTCACGCGCCGGCTTCGGAAGAAGTGCGCGACAAAGTGCGTGCTGGTGTGACGGAACTCAGCGCCCGCTTTCCGTTGTATGCGAAGCGACTCAAACATGCTGAGCAGTCGGAGGCCATGGTGGCTGACTAATGAATCAATGCCTTTAGAGCCTGCCTCAGAACGACGAATGCGCAAAAAGTTAGTCATAGTTGTGCTTGCATTCGTTGTGCTGTGCTTCGGTGCTCTCACTTTTTATCGCGTGCTTTTTCTGCATTTTGTTCGAATTCCCACCGGTTCGATGGCTAATACCATACTCCCCGGCGACTATTTAGTGGTTAAGAAGCGAGCTTTTGGCGAGGTTAATAGAGGTGACCTTATTGTTTTCAGGTATCCCGTAGATCCTGGCACCTATTACCTGGCGCGAGTCATTGGTCTGCCGGGTGAAACGTTGGAGGTCCACGGCCGCATTGTTTTGATTGATGACAAACAGTTGATGGAACAACGCGTGACTGTAAAGCCCGACGATCTATTAAACTCAGATCACCTGGAAGAATTGTCGAGCGAAGGAAGTGGGAGCTATCGAGTCTTTTATCAGGCTAACGACGATTCGATGCCTCAGGATGATAGTACTAAAGGACCATTTCGCATTCCTAAGAATCAATATTTCGTAATGGGCGACAATCGTGATAATAGCGAGGACAGTAGATATCGAGGCACGGTCCCGAAAGAATTTATTTTCGGCAAGCCCTTCAGGATCTACTGGTCAACGAGAGCGGATCGTGAAGGTGGCGAGGTAAGATGGGAGAGAGTGTTTACTCGAGTTCGGTAAAATCTGGTAACACTGATCTAACCTTCAGCCTATTAACATGGAAACAATCTTTGGCCCTGACGGCCTAATCGCGAAGGCGCATCCTGAATACGAACATCGTCCTGGCCAGATTGAAATGGCGCGGGCAGTGATGCGTGCGTTTGAAGACCGTAAACACCTGATCGTGGAAGCGGGCACGGGCACGGGCAAGACACTCGCTTATCTTGTCCCTGCAGTTGCTGCCGCACTCGGCGGACGCGGCCGCGTGATCATCTCCACCGGCACGAAGAATCTCCAGGAACAATTGATGGAGAAAGACATTCCGTTCCTGCAGAGCGTGTTGCCCAAGGGCTTTAAAGCCGCTTACATGAAGGGACGAAATAACTACGTTTGCCTGAGCAGGCTGGGGCGCGCGGAAAGTTCCCCGGTACTCGAAGGTTTGGATGAAGTTGATTATTTCGATGAAGTTGGCCATTGGGCGAAGAGTTCAGAAACCGGCGATCGAGCGGAACTGTCAAACTTGCCTGAGTCGCTTTCCTTCTGGCGTCACATCGATGCGCGTTCGGAAACTTGTCTGGGCCAGCAATGCCTGGACTTCGACGCTTGCTTCATCACCCGTATGCGCCAGCGCGCCCTCGAGGCGGACATCGTAGTTGTCAATCATCATCTGTTTTTTGCGGATCTTGCCTTGCGCAACAGCATGTACGGAAGTGTCCTGCCTGATTATTCGGCGGTCATTCTCGATGAAGCGCATTTGATCGAAGATGTTGCTTCTGAGTATTTCGGCACTCAAATCTCGAACTATCAGATCGACGATCTGATTCGCGATGTCGGCGCCGTACCCTACGAGGATGCCGAAGCTGACCGGGAGATAACCAAGACTTCGTCGCGGGTGATGCGCTTCGCTGCCGACTTCTGGATGGGTTTCCGCGAAGGGCGGGGCGAAGAAGGCCGCTATCCGATCCTTCCCGGCAGCTTCACGGTACGTAATAGAGAGGGCGAATTGGAACCGACACCGCTTGGCGATCTCTACATGGCGCTCGACGGCGCGCTCGGCCGGCTGGAAACAACGCTCGATGCTCTCAAAGAGAAACCTCCAGAAATTGAAAACATTGTCAGGCGAATTCGCCAGACCAAATTCGATCTGCAGTTCATCGTCACTGGCCAGGACAAGAAGTTTGTCTATTGGACGGAGCGCCGCGGCCGTGGCTTCTTCCTGCGCGCTTCACCAATCGATGTATCCGGACTTCTGGAAGATAAGCTTTTTGAGAAGGTCGATACGGTGGTGTTGACGTCTGCCACACTTTCCAGCGCCGGCAACTTTTCTTTTATTCGCGAGCGGCTGGGACTGAATTCGGCGGACGACCTGATTGCGGAGTCAACTTTTGACTATCAAGCTCAGGCGCTGCTGTATCTTCCGGCGAAGATGCCCGATCCGCGCTCGCGTGAATGGTCCGAAGCGGCCGCAGCTGAAGTTGTGAAGATCGTGAACGCAACGGAAGGCCGAGCGTTTGTGCTGTCCACCAGTTTGGCTGGGATGCAGTCGCTTTATGACCTGGCAATGCCTGAGATTGAGTATCCCTGCTTCCTGCAAGGTAGTGCTTCGAAGGGCAGGTTGCTGGAGCGTTTCCGGCAAACGCCGAATGCGGTGTTGTTTGCCACGTCGAGTTTTTGGCAGGGTGTTGACGTTCGCGGCGAACAGTTGTCGTGCGTGATCATCGACAAACTGCCGTTCGCAGTGCCCACCGATCCCATCGTTGCCGCGCGCCAGCGCTATATCGAAGACGAAGGCGGCTCTAGTTTTTTCGAATACAGCGTGCCGCAGGCGATTATTAGTTTGAAGCAGGGACTGGGTCGACTGATTCGCAGCACAACCGATCGCGGCATTCTGGCGGTTCTCGACCCCCGTCTGAAGACCAAGAGTTACGGCCGGTTGTTTCTAAAAAGCTTACCGCAATGCCGCGTAACTTCAGATATTGGAGATTTGGCGCATGTGTTTGAAGCTCGTGAGGCGGTAGCGGGATAATGCGAGGCGCAAGGGTTCTGGGAGGATAAATATGAACTCGGAAGATAGGGAAGACACCACCATCTATAAAGTCGTAGTTAATCACGAAGAACAATATTCCATCTGGCCGGCTGACCGCGAGAATGCGCTGGGCTGGAACGATGCCGGCAAAAGTGGCACGAAGGCGGAGTGTCTTGAATACATCAAAGAGGTCTGGACGGACATGCGCCCGCTCAGCTTGCGCAAAAAGATGGAAGAGATGGAGCGTGAGCGAAAAGCTGGGGGAGAATGAGAGCCGATGCCCGGACAATTTGAAGTAATGATCGAGCGTAATTTTTCAAGCGCGCATCAACTGCGCGGCTATAAGGGCAAGTGTGAAAACCTCCACGGCCATAACTATCGCATCGAGATCTATGCCCGTGGCAGGGAACTCGACAACATAGGATTGCTGGTGGATTTTGTGGCGTTGAAAGCGGCAGCGGATGAGGTGGTGCTGTATCTCGATCATCGCAACATCAACGAGCTCGAGCCGTTTACTGAACTACAACCCTCCGCCGAAAACCTCGCGAAGTATGTGCTGGAGCGAGTAGCGGCTAAGGTGGCTGACGAGCGAGTGCAGATTTATAAGGTTAGATGTTTTGAAACGCCGACGAGTGTGGCGACCTACCAATTGGATTGAGATCTCAGATCTCAAATTTGAAATCTCAGATCTCACTCTTTCAGTCAGGCGGATACCAGCGCCGAAACGTCGATATTGTATTTCCTTATCTTGCTATAGAGTCGCGGGCGGTAGATGCCAAGCAGATTCGCAGCCGCTTGCTTGTTCCCCCCGGTGCGTTGCAGTGTCTTCTCGATCACCAGACGTTCAATGTCTTCCAAAGACATGTTTACCGGCACATCCCAACCGGTGCCCGCCGGCGATCCTTCCGGAAGCGAGCCGTTGTCAAATGGGAGATCCAGGGGCTCCACTCGATTTCCTTTCGCCAACAAGACGGCTCGTTCTAGAACGTTTTGCAACTCCCGAACATTTCCCGGCCAGGTGTGTCCGAAAAGGCGTTGATAGGCGGCCTGGGAGACGCCGTCAATCGGTCGCCCGTATTTCTGTGCATACATGTGCAGGAAGTGCTCGGTCAGGAGTTGAATATCTTCACTTCGTTCGCGCAGGGGCGGCACGTGAATAGTAATTGTAGAAATGCGGTAGAAGAGATCGTCGCGTAGCAGACCGTCGCGGATGGCGTCGGCTGGTGGACGATTGGTTGAAGAGATTAGCCGGAAGTCTACAGCGTACGTCTTCTCTGAACCAATCTTGCGGTAACTGCGTTCCTGTAACACGCGCAGAAGCTTTGGTTGCAGTTCGACCGGCATTTCCGCGATTTCATCCAGCATCAGCGAGCCGCCCGCTGCGTGTTGGACCAATCCCTCCTTGTCGGCATGCGCGCCGGTGAAGGCGCCTTTCGTGTGGCCGAAAAGTTCGGATTCAATCAACTCCTTCGGCAAGGCGGCGCAGTTAACCTTAATGAACGGTTTTCGCGCGCGCAACGAATTGTAGTGAATCGCGTTGGCGATGAGTTCTTTTCCGGTTCCCGACTCGCCCACGATCAGAACGTTCGCATCAGATTTCGCTACCGACTCAATGGTCTCATAAATAGTTTGCATCGGTTTTGACGAGCCGATGATGTTGAAATACTCGGAGCGCGTGGAAAGCTGCCGGCGCATGTTAGCGTTTTCGGTTAGCAGCTCTCGCTGCTTCAGCGCGTTCTTGATTCGGCGCAGAAGCGTATCGAGTTCGAAGTTGTCCTTCTCGACAAAATCAAAGGCGCCCGCTTTGCTCGCTTCAAAAGCGCGGGGACCCGAGCCGTGACCGGTGAGAACAATAACCTCCGTCAGGGGCCGGGCATCCTTGATGTGACGAACGACGTCGAGGCCGTCCATGTCGGGCAGTTGCAAATCGCAGATAGCCACCTGATGACCGCCCTGATCAAAGCGCTCAATCGCCTCGGCGCCGGTGTCTGCGGTGTCTACTGAAAAGCCTTCCTCGACAAGATGTTGTTTCAGGGAATCCGCCATCGTCTCCTCGTCGTCAACAACCAGAATCCGCACGTCCTTGTTTTCCACTCTGCTTCCTCCTCGAAACCTTTTGTTGGTTTACCGTTCTGCTGTTCGCTGTACTTCCACTTCCGGAGCCAGCGGTAGACGGACGCTTAAAACGCCGTCGTGGCTTGTCGCTGAACCGCCATGCGCCTCGATTATTCTGGCGGCAAGCGATAGTCGTATTTCATTGCTGCCGGCAAAAGAGTGAAACGGATCGTGATCCGAAGAATCATACACGCTCCACTCAATCACCCCATCTCGCCCGGATTCAAAAGTGTCGAGTTTCAAACGAATCGCGAGCGAGCCTGCTTTGTTGGTTAACATCTTTATGGCGCTGAGCGATATCCATCTGAGCGCCTCAGCCAATAGTGCCCGATCAAACTCACCCACCAGCGGCCCAGTCTGACCGTCAACAACAACTGAGCCCGCCAAGCCGCCCGTGACCGGCGGGCGATTACTTAAGTTTTCGGCGTTCAATTTCGCAGCAACTTCGCGAGACAGTCTTTCTAGATCAGTTCCAGCTTGTTTTTTCAGCTCGAGAGGCCTCCCATATTCAACAATCATTGAGACGTCTCTCGCCGTACGATCCAGGCCGGCGATCAATTTGTTGATCGTTTCCAACTCGTCTGCGGGCCGTTCACCCTTCTCCATGCGCTTTCGCAGAAACGTGGCATAGAGTTTGAGACCATTCAATTGATTTTTGAGATCGTGAACGATCTGCACAGAAGCCCGGCCAAGTGCCTGCAGGGCGTCGTTATCTTCGGATTCTGACAAAAGTGGCTTCATCTGGCTTTGGGGGGTATTCACTTAACTTCGTCAGGCTCGCCGAAACAGCGCCAGTGAAGTGTACTGATTAAACCCGACAGGGGGATCCGACATGTCGTATTTCGGTGCGCGATCTTAGCAAAAAATGCGGGCGTATTCTAGTGATACAGCGGTTTTCCGCTAAGGGAAGGTCAGAGCAGTTGAATTTAGTTGCTGAATCAGGTGTGAACAAAGGTACTTACCCTATGGATACTGAAGGTGAGGTCGTGACGGTTTTGCTCGTCGAGGACACCGAAGACAATCGCCGGATGATGAGAAGGTTGCTGGAGATGAGCGGTTTTCGCGTCGTTGAAGCGCTCAACGGGAGGGAAGCCGTCGCGGTGGCCGCTGAGGTGAAGCCTAAGATTATCCTCATGGATCTCAGCCTACCGTTCGTGGATGGACTGGCCGCAACGCGTCAAATTCGCAAGCTGCCAGAACTGCGCGATGTCCCTATAGTCGCAGTATCCGCTCACGATACGGCAGACTTTCACAACCAGGCGCTCGATGCTGGATGCAATGCCTACGTCACCAAACCGGTTCATTATCCCGAACTCGAGGATCTCGTTAACAGCCTCGTAAGCAGCCACTCTTGATTCTAATCCACTGGGTTGAGAGCCCTAGGAAACTTTTCTTAGCGCACGGTGTCTAAACGGACCTGGAAGTCGGTGGTGCCTGGTGACACCGAGACATTGCAAAAACGGTTTCCGGCGCACTAGAATCCAACTCGACAATCCATGGCCACTCCAGATCGACAGCTTCCCGATTCAGACGATTCCAGACGCACAATAATAATCGTTGTTGCGGTCATAGCAGCGATCGGAATTGCGGCGCTTTTTTATCTGCTCATGCGGGCAAGTGGCGGCGGCACTGTCGAGCCTACATTAGAAGGGGCCATTAGAGCGGGCTCACCGGAGTTTGAGCAGTATGCGTCAAAAATAATGGTGGATAAGCCTGAGGCTTACGAGTCGAAGCGAGCTCTCGGAGACATCGTAATGAATCTCCAGTCGATTGTTCACAACTTCAGCGGCCGCACGCTAACTGGACTCGAGATCAAGGGAGTCGTAGTAGACCATCAGGGAAAGCCCGTAAACCAGCGTGCCGTTGTAGTAATTCCCACCAGGCAACCTGAACTGGACAACAACCGAAGCATGGCAGTGCGCGTGATGCTTGAGGGAATGACTGACAAAGACGACCGCGCCGATATTCGGATGGAAGTCACAGGATTCAAATTCAAGTAGAACTAATCGGAGGTTTCACTTCCTCCAGATTCAAGAAACAGCTCCTCCAGTGATTGCTTGAGAGGTTGTACCGAGACAAGTTTCCCGCCCGCCTTTCGCAGAGCTGCTAATACAGAATCAACGTCCCGCTCGTCCTTGATTTCAATCCGCAATCCTGCCGGAGTAGATGTCAGCAAAAAGTCATGGCCGCTCGGCAGGTGAGGCTTGAGAGTGGTCACGTCTATTCCACTTAACACGACTTCAACCTGGTTACGGCCGGCGACTTGTTGGCGCAACTCGTCGAGATACCCGACCTGTGCGAGGCGGCCGCCTCTTAGAATGGCCACGCGATCGCAAAGCACTTCAATGTCAGAAAGGATGTGTGAGCACATGAAAATCGTCTTGCCTTGTTGACGCAGCGCCGCGATTAGATCGCGAACCTCTCGGCGTCCGATTGGATCCAGGCCACTCATGGGCTCGTCAAGAAAAACTACTTCCGGATCATTGACCAGTGCCTGTGCCAAACCAACCCGCTGCAACATTCCCTTGGAAAACTTTCTTAACTGCGTGTTCCACTTCTTCTCGTCCAGTTTTACGGACGTTAACAACTCTCTCGATCGGTTGTTTCGGACAGTCTTTGAAAGGCCAAAGATCTGCCCGCAGAAATTAAGGAACTCGAGCGCCGTCAGGTAGTCGTAGAAATAGGGATTTTCCGGCAGGTAGCCAATGCGACTGTGCATCGAAACGTCGGCGATGTCGTGATCCAGAATTCGCGCGTGTCCGGCCGTCGGGAAGATGAGCCGCATCAACAGCTTTAGAGTGGTGGTTTTGCCGGCGCCGTTGGCGCCCAGAAATCCGAATATCTCACCATGGTTAACTGTTAACGTTAGCCCGTCCAGCGCGCGCACCTTTCGTTTGCGCACGAATCCAACTTCGTAGTCTTTCGTTAGGTTATCTATTTCAACAACACTCGTCATAGTCTGATAGACGCATTTTTCTCGCGTGCTTAGTCAATGCTTCCTCACCTGTAGGGCACTTCTGATTTCGGATCGACATCCAGGTCACAACCGTCGCCAACCATGACATAGGCTGTTCCGGTGGGATCAAGCGGCGCGCCGGTTGAGTCCACTTCCACCCGCACAGCGCGCAGTAAAGGTTCAACTTCTTTCCACGATGACGGGCACCGACCGACTCTCGTCTTATAGGCCGCAAGAACTTTGCGTAACCCATCTCTTTGATCCAGGGAGTCGAGTTGCAGCAACCGCTTCCGAGCCATCTCCTTGATCTTGGCGTTCTCGGCTTGTTCGTACATGCGGCCGTAGATCTCGCGGGCGAGTTCACGACTTCCGCCCTCGTTAGCCATTTTTGCTTTCATCGCAACCATCCAGGGCGGTGCTCCCGGCAATTTCGAGCCCTGATCGTAGGCTTCGCCTGCTGCCTGGAAATCCCGTTGCTGCCAATAGATGTATCCCAGGTGTTGATAGAGACGCCACGCGTTGGGATTAGCGGCGATGCCCTTTCTTGTAAGACGTATGGCCTCAGGCAAATCAACCGCGGGCAGGACCACCGCTGCATACTGGTAGGGCTCGATAAACTCAGGATCCAGGGTTGTAGATGTATCGATTAGCGGCGCCAGCAGTTTCAAATTGAGTTGCGCCAGATTATCTATGGGAACGTTATCCGGGACATCAATGATCTTGCGTCCGACATATTGTAGCGAACGCATCCAATACCAGTCTGCGGCCAAACCGTTGAATCCAAGACTAATCCGCTTTGCCATTGTGCCGGTGAGATAGAGTTGCTCTTCGTCCATCCTGGAATCGGTCGGCAGCCGGTGAGAGTCAAGCCAGCGTGATAAACCCACGACGCTCGCGAGCCCAATCAATAAAGTTAACAGCAACAAGCCGTCGTGCATGGAAGCTTTGTGATTCATTTGAAATTACGCCGGCGAAAAATCATGGTAGCGGCGGTAAGGATTACGACGATGTACACAAGAGAGTAGAGAATCGCGCCCGCAGCGTGTCCCGCATTCGGCAACTGGCCATGAGCTGCCGGAGTAATGAAACTTAGATTCGCCAGATTTGGCAGCAAGTAATAGAGAGTCGCGAAAAGCCAACGGGCAGCGTTGCCACCCATCGAATTGGCGAGACTTTTCAGATCCGCGCTGAAATGACCAATTATGAAAACGAAGAACGTTAACAGCGCCGACAATGCCGGCGAAGAAAAAGAGGAGAAGAGCAGCGCGACGCCCGTCAGGATCATCAACTCTACGTATAGCAGCAGGATGGCCGGCCAGATACTGAGTGCCAGCGGATCCCAGCCGCGTTTGACGTAGATTAGCGCCAAGGAGACTCCCGCGCCCATCACTCCGACATTGACCAGCAAGGTCAAACAAAGACCAAGATATTTACCGAGGAGAAACTCGCCGCGCCCTACAGGTTTCGAGAAGATTGAGTAAACCGTGCGTCGTTCGATTTCTTTGTAAACCAACCCGACGCCTACGAAGATGGCGATGAAAACTCCGAAGAGGAGCATCGCGCTCAACCCAAGGTCAACAATGATCTTGCGTTCTTGTCCACCGGAGAGTTCACCGATGAAAACCGCAGCGCCAGTGAGAATGAGAACAAACAGGACCAGGTTGTAAAGCACGCGATCGCGCACCGCTTCTCGAAAAGTATTGCCGGCTATAGTCGCGACGCGATGCCATGCGCCCACAAGCGCTCCAGTGGTCGGACCTCCTCCATTCTTTGCAGCGTGAGTTGCTTCCACGAAATGGTGATGTTTGAACAACAGAGTCGTTAACGAGCGGATACTCTAGCGTAACAATCAAGTTTTCGAAAGCACTTTCAGCCCTGTCACATTATTACGTCGCGCCGCGTGAGCGAATGCCATCAAGCCGATGAACAGCCAACCGAAAACGCTAACACCGACAGCCACGCGCGCGCGCAACGGCTCACGAAAATCCAGATCAATCGAGGTGGGAAAGGTGCGACTATCAGGCAACGAAATCAAGAGTGCGCCATCGCTATCCGGACGAGTAGAAAGCGCCTGGCCCGCGTTGCTTGCAACCCAGAGGGGGTAATAAAAGGTCCGCAATCGCAGCTCGCTCGAATTGCCGGGCGATATTTCAAAGCTACGATGCTCTGGCTGCCACTTGTTTACCACAACTTGACGATCACCAGCTTCCACCTCGCTCTTCATTTCTCTCGGGTGCCGGCTGGCCCAAACTGGAATCCAATAATTCACGCTCGGTGTTCCGCGCACTGATTGTAGATCGGAGTGGAACTGTGCTGGTTTCCTGTATTCGCCTTCGCGTACCGTGTGGGCCAGGGTGAAGGCGACTGAGACCAGCATACTTCCCAACACAATCAAGCGAACCGGACGTCGCCATTGCATTCTGTTCTCGAGCCAAAGCGGTATGCTCGCAGCGGTCAGCAAAGACCCGGTCATCGAGAAAACCGCCAGCCAGCGCCAGGGAAATTGAGTTTGTTGTAGTACCGGAAGGATTCTCCACAACGGACGGCTCAAAGGTAACGCCATGAAGAAGCTCATCAGGGTCACGATCGCGACGGGAATTAGTTTGCCAAAATTTACCTGATCACGTGCGCGGCGGAAACACAAAGCTAGTGCCGGAACAAATAGTAGAATCGTTATGACGGTCAGGATATTAACCCACCAGACAGTCGGATTTTCTGGTGAGAGAGTAGAAAAGACAAAGTTTTGTTTATAGTCCACCGAGCTATTTGGGTTAGCATTGTTAATACCGATCCATTTAAGTTCGCTTACCATCCTGACCCAATAGATTGAGCTGGCCGCCAGACCAAGCAAAGCCGCCAGACATAACAACCGCAAACATTTCCGCCAATTCTGTCGATTGATACAGGCGAGACCATAGACCGCCAATGCCAACGAGCCCATTACCGCCAGCGGGAGATGCGTGAGAATCAGCAGAGCATAAGTTGCTGCGAGGCCAGCCACGTCTTGAAACCGCCTGCGCCGGCAGACTCGTTCGACAAATCCGAACGCGAAAGGCAGCACGGCCGCTCCCGCGAATTCGGCCAGTAGGAAGGCCTGGTAGAGTTGATTGACGTGATAAGGCGCGAGGGCATAAAGGATGGCGGCCCACATGGCGCAGGTCTCTGAAAGAATCGAGCGCGTCCAGAAATACATACCCAATCCACTTAATGTGGACAACAGGGCTAGCGTGAGTAATGTTCCGACGTACCAGTTACCGGTCAGCGCGTTGCCTAGCGAGAGCAGGTAATAAAGTGCGGGCGGATAGAAGCGAAAACTTGGATCGCCGTATCCGGAATTCGATTCCGCAAGCCAGCCTGGGTAGAGCTGGCCGCTGCTTAGCGAATCGAAAAATGGCAGGGCAAAACGAAAATGGTTCAACAGGTCCTTGTTCGAAGGTATGCCGAAGAACAAGGCTGGCGCGATGAAAATGACTGAAACGAGGATTGCCCACGTTAGGCACTTCCTGGTTGAGGACGACGCGGTGATTGAAGACTTCATCGCTGTAAAGTGTGCTGCTTCTGAACTCATGCGTCCAATGTCTTTAGATAAAAAAACTTACGGAGGCGGAGCTTACTCCATCCTCCGCAAAGAATTAATTCGAACTTGTGTGATTGCTTAATTGCCAACTGGCGCCCAAGTCGCCGAATCAACAGCGGCAGCATGGTTTGCCGGGCCGACGTCTGAAACCCTGGCTCGCAGCATGCCGTCCTCTGCAACCGTAAAACTACGATTGCCGGTGCGAGTAAAAGCGGCAGTATCCCTTGGAACTGCAGACACGAAAAAGGTGGGTATGATCAGGGTGTTATCAGGAGTTGCCGTGAATGTGTAACCACTCTTGGAGCCGCCCCCAAGCTCAGCGCCGACCAGGTCATGGGCCATAAGCGCCGCAAGGTCTCCATAGTCACCATCACCCGCCGTTGCCCTGTAGACCAACTGACAACTATGGACAGTCCGCAGGGAGGACTGTGCCGAGCCTTCATTTGCGGCGCGGCGTGAAGCCAGGAGGTTAGGGATGGCAATGGCGGCGATGATGCCTATGATGGCAACCACAATAAGCAATTCGATGAGAGAGAAGCCCTGCTGTCTTACGTTTTGCATAATGTTTACTCCTGTGACAGGGGCGTGTTTGTTGAGTTCATTGCGACTCCGTCTCAGGTTGCGGCGTGCCGCTCAGATATTTTCAGTCAAAGTTGGGGTCGTCAGGGAATCGGTACACTTAACTGGCAAAGGGGGCCGGGGCTTTACCCCGGCCCCCTTGCCTGTCGGTTCAAAACCACTATCAGTCTTAGTTGCCGATAGGATTCATCGCTATGACGGCAGCCCTGTTGGCAGGGGTAACGTCAGTGACTGCGCCGCGCAGGACGCCATCTTCGGTGATACCGAAGCAACGGTTGCCGGTGCGCGTAAACGCCGCTGAGTCAGCCATGGAAGCAGTCGCATAAAACTGCGCCGGGGGACCAACAGCTGGAGTCGCCGCAAAGTTGTAACCACTCTTGAGTCCGGTAGCCAGCTGGCTATCAACCAAGTTCTGGCCGGCGAGAGAGACCTCGTCCTGGACGAAAACGTTTCCTACGCTCAACACGCCGTATTGTCCGTCGCCAATCGTTGACTGATAGACGGCTTCAGAACTGTGGATGGTGCGAAGGGTGGACTGGGCCGAACCTTCATTAGCAGCGCGCCTCGATGCGAGGAGATTAGGGATTGCGATGGCGGCGATAATACCGATAATCGCAACGACGATGAGGAGTTCTATCAGTGAGAAGCCCTCTTGGCGTTTGTTGGTATTCATTTCTTATTCGTGCTCCTTAGAGAAAGTGTTTAGATGTTTCTCGCGCCAACGGTTTCGTCGTTACGATGTAACCGCGCAGAGCGCGAAGTGTCAGGCTGGCTGGTTACAAGGCCTGTGCCATCGGCAGTTTCGAGCAAAGAGGCAGTAAATAGGAGGTTTTCGCTGCACTGAACTCTGTGGCGGAGAAGGCTTTTGGCTTGGTGACAAATTACGGCAGAAGGTCGCTGACGGATTCCGTCAAAGTTGGAGCTAGAAGAGGGATTTAGCTTTCGCCGGCCCCGGCAGCCAATTCAGGTTCGTCGTCCTCACGTCGGCGAAGGGGCGGATCAGTCGAGCGGCGTCGAGGCGACGACTCCCCTGAGCGGCGCTCATCGCGCATCTGGGCGGTAAGACTTCGAATGCGGTGTTTGTCGAGTAGGTGTCGCAGCGAGCGGACAGACAGCGCCAGGAGTTCGGAAGCGCTGGTCTGGTTCCCTGAAGTCCGGCGGAGAGCTTCGAGAACGTAGGTTTTTTCGAGTTGATCCAGATGAGCTGTGAGATTGAGACCTTTTTCGGGGAACTCGAAGATTTCAGCAATGCGATAGGGATTGTAGTTGGTAATCTTTTCAGGCAAACGCTCAGGCTGAATTGAGTCGGTCGTTTCCAGCGCAACAGCCCGCTCAATCGCGTGTTCAAGTTCACGAACATTTCCAGGCCAGAGATACTGTTCCAAAAGGCGCAGAGCAGCATCGCTGATAGTCAAACTTCGACCCACGCTAGTGCCAAACTTTTCAACGAAGTGTTTTGCTAATTCAGGTATATCTTCGCTTCTGTCGCGTAGCGGAGGCAGCTCGATGGGGATAACCGAGATTCGGTAGAAAAGATCCTCGCGGAACGTTCCGTCCTTAACCATCGTGCTGAGGTCGCGATTGGTGGCGGCAATGACACGCGTATCGACGACAGTCTCCTCAGTCGCGCCAACGGGTCGCAGCTTCCTTTCCTGTAACACACGCAGGAGTTTTACCTGCATCGCAGGAGACATCTCACCAATCTCATCGAGGAAAACTGTTCCTGTGTTTGCTGCTTCAAAGAGCCCCTTGCGATTTGTATTGGCCCCGGTGAATGAGCCCTTCACGTAACCAAAGAGCTCGGACTCGAGCAGTGTTTCAGTAAACGCCCCACAGTTAATCGAAACGAATGGCTTTTCAGCTCTGGGTCCGAGGTCATGGATAGCACGCGCGACCAACTCTTTTCCGGTGCCCGAGTCGCCGGTTACCAGCACCGTCGACTGCACCTGTGCCACGGTTTCAATCATCAGGTAGAGCGCCTGCATCTTGCCGGATTTGCCGATGATATTGTTAAGTTTGCCGCGCGTCCGTTGTCCCTGGATTAGCGCCTTGTTCTCCTCGAGCAGCGCTTCCTTTTCCTTGATGAGGGAGATTTTTTCCAGGGCACGAGCGACGGTCTCCTTAAGCAAGTCATTGTCAAAAGGCTTCTGAACGAAATCATATGCGCCCAGCAGGAACGCTTCGCGAGCGCTATCAACATTCGCAAAAGCGGTCATGATTACAACTTCGATCTCCGGAAACAGCTCGCGAGCTGCCCGCAACAATTCGATGCCGTTCATGTCGGGCATTCGCACGTCAGAAACGATCAAATCGGCCGGCGCGGCCCGCAATAGCTCCATTGCCTCACGACCATTTTCGGCCGCCCGCACAGTATGTCCTTCGCGCTCGAATAGGTGCGTCAAGAACTGACGCATTCCCAATTCGTCATCAACTATTAGAAGGTTGGCCATAACTTAAGGAGAGTTCAGAACTCTAAAGACATTACACTATTTGATCGCACCGTTCGAGCATCATTAAGGGTTCACTCCTGCACTTTGATCCCTGTTCTCCGGTTCTCCAACAGGTAACTCAATTGTAATGGTGGTTCCTTGTCCCTCACGGCTGCGCACGTTAATTGTACCACCATGATCGCGAATGATTTGATAGACAATCGAAAGTCCGAGCCCTGTTCCTCCGGTTGTTGAAGAAAAGGGCTCGAACAGATGTTCCACTTGCTGCGGTGACATTCCCCGCCCGTTATCAGCAAAGGCAATTCTTAAACGGTTGTCCTTTTGCGGCTGCACCGCCGCCCTCAGTTCTCCCCCATCCGGCATTGACTGCAAAGCATTGCGAGCAAGATTCCAGAAGACCTGCTGCAGTTGCTCTGCATCGGCACCAACCAG
>Ga0070697_100001351_pt1 | contig 18566 bp, 19 predicted proteins | sample KBSK1501metaG_FD_65475 | JGI IMG/M metagenome (GOLD analysis project Ga0070697, IMG submission 65475) | Corn, switchgrass and miscanthus rhizosphere microbial communities from Kellogg Biological Station, Michigan, USA - KBS K1-50-1 metaG | ecosystem: Host-associated > Plants > Roots >... | reverse complement strand
GGGCCGAGCGCTCGTCAGCGCGCTCGTAGACCTTCCCATCGCGGTGTCGCCCGTCATCGTCGGCCTCATGGCCGTGCTCCTGTTCGGGACCGGTGGATGGTTCCAGCCGTTCTTCACGGCACGCGGGATACAGATCTTGTTCGCGGTGCCCTCGATGGTGCTCGTGACGATCTTCATCTGCATCCCGTTCGTGATCCGAGAGGTGGTGCCGGTGCTGCACGAGCTCGGCGTCTCCGAGGAGGAGGCCGCGCGCACGCTCGGCGCGTCGTCCTTCCAGACGTTCTTCCGCGTGACGTTGAAGAACATCCGCTGGGCGCTGGCCTACGGGATCGCGCTCTCGACCGCACGAGCGATCGGTGAGATCGGCGCGGTCCTCATCGTGAGCGGAGCCATCACGGGCCAGACCGAGACGGCCACGCTCTACATCCTGCGCCAGTTCGACCAGTTCCATGACACCGAGGGCTACATCGTCGCCATCACGCTTGCCCTGGTCTCGATCGTGCTCCTCGTGGCGATCGAGGCCTTCAAGCGGAGGCAGGAGAAGGTGCGCGAGACATGACGGACAACCCCCAGCTCGCCGGTACCCCGATCAGGGTCGAGAACCTGTGGAAGCGATTCGGAGACTTCGAGGCGGTGAAGGACGTGTCGTTCACCGCCGAGGCGGGCAGCATCACCGCGCTCCTGGGTCCGAGCGGTTCGGGCAAGAGCACGGTCCTGCGGATGATCGCGGGCCTCGAGGAGCCCACCGCCGGCCGGATCTGGATGGAGGGTGAGGAGCACACCTTCAAGACGGTGCAGGAGCGCCGCGTGGGGTTCGTGTTCCAGCACTACGCGTTGTTCAGGCACATGAACGTCACGCAGAACGTCGCCTTCGGTCTCTCGGTCCGCAAGCTCCCGAGGGCCGAGGTGCGCTCGCGCGTGCAGGAGCTGCTGGAGCTGGTGCAGCTCAAGGGGTTCCGCGACCGCTACCCCGATCAGCTGTCCGGAGGCCAGCGCCAGCGGGTAGCCCTGGCTCGTGCCCTCGCCCCGCGGCCGAAGGTGCTCCTGCTCGACGAGCCGTTCGGCGCGCTCGACGCGCGGGTCCGGCAGGAGCTTCGGCGCTGGCTCGACGATCTGCATCGGGAGCTCGGCGTCACCAGCTTGTTGGTCACGCACGACCAGGACGAGGCGCTCGAGCTCGCGAACCAGGTCGTCGTGATGCACGAGGGCCGGGTCGAGCAGGCGGGTCCGCCGGACGAGATCTACAACGAGCCCGCGACCCCGTTCGTCGCCGGCTTCGTCGGCACGGCCAACGTGTTGCACGGTCACGTCCGGGACGGACACGTGCAGTTCGGAGCACACCGTGTCTCGGGCGCGGCCCACCTCGAGGAGGGCGTGGAGGCGCGAGCGTACGTCCGCCCGCACGACGTGCGGCTCTCCTCGGGCGAGCGCAACGGCGGATCCGTGCGCGCCACGGTGGAGCGGATCGTGACCCTCGGATGGCTGTCGCGCGTGCATCTCCGGCTGCCGGACGACCAGGTCCTCACGGCCGAGCTCCCGAACGACGAGCTCGGCGGCGTCGAGCTCGGCTCGACGGTCTGGGTTGATCTGCGCCGTGCGAAAGCGTTCCAGACGCATGAGGTACCCTCCGATCCCGAGTCCGAGGAGACGCCGTCGATCCCATGAGCTCATCGCCCGTGCTCCGCGTCGTCACCGAGACCGCGCCGGTCTCCCCCAAGCTCACGCTCCGAGGTGTGAGCAAGGGGTACGTGCAATCGAGCGGCGAGCGCGTCGAGGCGGTCGCGAACGTGTCCCTCGACATCGCCCCGGGCGAGTTCGTGTGCCTCATCGGACCCTCGGGCTGTGGCAAGTCCACGTTGCTGAACATGATCGCCGGCCTGGACCGGCCGGACGCGGGTGAGGTGCTGATGGACGGCGCGCCGGTCACCGGCCCAGGCCCGGATCGGGCGGTGCTGTTCCAGGAGCCGGCGCTCTTCCCGTGGATGAGCGTCGTCGAGAACGTTGGGTTCGCCCTCGGGTTCGTGGGGACGCCGAAGCGTGAGCGGCGGGAGCGGGCGATGTTCTGGCTCGAGAAGGTCCACCTGTCCGCGTTCGCGAACGCGCAGCCGCACGAGCTCTCGCCCGGCATGCGGCAACGCGCCGCGCTCGCCCGGTCCCTCGTCTGCCAGCCCGAGGTGCTCCTGGCCGACGAGCCGTTCGGCGCGCTCGATGCGCAATCGCGCGAGGTCCTGCAGCACGAGCTCCAGTCGGTGTGGCTCGAGACGCGGAACACGTTCGTGTTCGTCACGCACAACGTGCGCGAGGCCGTGTTCCTGGCCGATCGCGTCGTCTTGATGTCCGCGCGCCCCGGGTCGTTCCTGGCCGAGCATCGCATCTCGTCACCGCGACCCCGAGCGTTCGAGGACGTGCTGCTCTCCAAGGTCGTCGTGGACGTGCACGACAGCCTGCTGAAGGAGGTGGAGAAGGTTGTCGAGGCTGAAGGGAGCGCTCGTTCAGACCTGGCCTAGGATCGCGATCATCGCGGTGATCGTGGCGATCTGGGCGGCGGTGTACGCCACCGGCTACTGGGACACGATCCAACTTCCCTCTCCCACGAGCGTCTGGGACGCCCTGTGGTCGCACCTCGATGGACGAGACGGACTGCTCGCGCTCGCGTACCGGAGCCTGCTGCGGCTGTTCGTGTCCCTCGCCGTCTCGATCGCGGTCGGGACCGGGATCGGCCTCGCGATGGCGGCCTCGAAGGTCGTGCAGCGGAGCGTGGGCAGCTTGATGGTGGGGCTGCAAGCGCTTCCGTCGATCTCGTGGCTCCCGCTCGCGATCTTGTGGTTCGGCATGAGCGCGAAAGCCATCTTGTTCGTGGTCGTGGTGGGGGCGGTCCCTGCCGTGGCCGTCGCCACCGCCTCCAGCGTGCGGCTCGTGCCGCCGGCGCTCGTGCGAGCCGGGCGCACGCTCGGCGCGAGCGGGCTGGAGCTCTACGGCAAGGTCGTGCTCCCGGCCGCGGTTCCCGGCTATATCGCCGGCCTGCAACAGGCGTGGGCGATCGCCTGGCGAGCGCTCATGGCCGCCGAGCTGTTCGTGACCGGCGCGCGAGGGCTCGGGCACTTCGTCGCTCAGGCGGGTGAAGCGTTCGACACGCCGCTCGTGCTCGCGACGATGATCGTCATCATGCTCTGCGGTATCGGCGTCGACCTCCTGTTCACGCTCGTGGATCGCCGCGTCCGGCGCCGTCGCGGCCTCCTGGTCCCGAGCTGACCCTCGGCTCGCCTTCTCGGCGGAGGTTCGTGGTGCGTCGCAGCCGGACGGTGATGTGGGCGCTCCTGCTGATCGGCGTGGGTGCCGTCCTGTTGCTGCAGAACACCGGTGCCATCGCCAAAGACGTTTCGCTCGTGTGGGTCATCCTGCTCGCCGTCGGTCTGTGGCTGCTCTTCGAGCGGATCGTCTCACGCGGACGAGCGGGGAGCGGGTTCGTCGCGCCGCTCGTGCTCGTGGCCGTGGGCGGATCGTTCCTGCTCGAGGATCTGGGGGTCGTCCATAACAACGACACGCTGCTCCCGCTCATCGTGATCGCGATCGGCCTCGGGTTGATGCTCTCGGCCGCGACGGACCGACGTCCGGATGCGCCCGAGACGGTCTCGGAGCAGGTCCCGCTCGAGGGGGCCACCTCGGGGAGCGTTCGGATCGATCACGGTGCGGGGCGCCTCACCGTCCGGTCGCACCACGGTGGAGCGAACCTGCTCGAGGGGAGCTTCGCCGGAGGCGTGCACGTCGACGTGCAGCGGGACGGGGCGCGGGTCGCGGCGGTGCTCTCGCCGATCCGTCACCTCCGGCTCGGTCGCGGGCTCCCGCTGGATTGGGCCGTCACGCTCTCGCTCCTGGTGCCGCTCGATCTCGAGCTGCGTACGGGCGCCGATACAGCCGAGCTCGACCTGTCCGATCTCACGGTCGAGCACCTCGAGGTCGAGACGGGCGCGAGCCGCACGATCATCTCGCTCCCCACGTCGGGGCGGCCCCAGGTGCGCATCCGCGGCGGCGCGGCCGACATCCGGGTGAGCGTGCCGACCCGCGTGGCGGCACAGATCGCGATCCGTGGGGGCGCCTCCCGTGTGCACGTGGACGAGCTTCGGTTCCCGAAAGTGGGCGACCGATACCGGTCGCCCGACTTCGACGACGCCCAACACCGGGTCGAGATCCAGATCGACGCGGGCGCCGCCAGCGTGCAGATCGGCTGAGAACGACCGCGATCAGTGGACGCCGGCTCGGCGCAGGGCCTCCGCCCTCGTCTCTTCGGTGAGGGATCGGAGCGCGTCGGAGACCCGCGCGACGGGCGCCTGCGGGTCGCCGATCCTGCGCCCGGCCTCTGGCACGTGCTGCAGATCGCCCGTGAACAGATAGCGCGCGGTCTCGAGCGTGCGATGCGGACCGGTGCGACGGCCTTCGCGCATGACCGGGACGAGCAACGGCTCGTGGCCGTCGGGGATGGGCTCGTTGCGGAGCCCGATCGTGTCCCCGTCGGGGCCTCGGAACACCTGCTTGCGGCCGGGCGACGTCGCCTTCATCGCCGAGAGCTTCAGCATCGGGCGGCCGTCGTACTCGACCAGCTTGTACGCCGAGTCCAGGTACGGCGCGTCGGCCGAGACGCCCATCCGCGTGCCGACGCCGAACGCGTCGATCGGCGCACCCCCGCGCACGAGCCGCTCGATGTCGTGCTCGTCGAGACCGCCGCTCGCGAAGATCCGCACGGCCTGCATGCCGGCTTCGTCGAGCACCCGCCGCACCTCGCGCGACAGCTCGTCGAGGTCGCCGCTGTCGATCCGCACGCCGAGGTTACCTTGCAGCTCGAGCTCCCGGATGACCGCGATGGCCGTCTCGACCCCGTTCAGCGTGTCGTAGGTGTCGATGAGGAACGTCGTTCTCCGTGGCAGGTCCTGCGCGAACGCGCGGAACGCGTCGGCCTCGGAGGGAAACGCCTCGATGTAGGAATGCGCCATCGTCCCGGCCACCGGCAGGTCGAAGCGTCGCGCCGCCTCGACGTTGCTCGTGGCCGCGAAGCCCACGATGGACGTGACGCGAGCGACGTTGATCGCGGCGTCGAGCCCCTGGGTGCGGCGCAACGAGAAGTCGACCAGGTCCCTCCCGTCCGCTGCGATCGTGCATCGTGCGGCCTTCGAGGCGATCGTGGTCTGGAACGTCATCTGGTTGAGCAGGTAGGGCTCGACGAGCTGCGCCACGGCGATGGGCGCGGTGAGCTCGAGCAGCGGCTCGTTCGCGTAGACGACCCGGCCCTCCGGCACGGCCCACACGTCGCCCTCGAACCGCAGCTCGCGGAAGGCGTCCAAGACATCGTCGCCGAAGCCCAGCTCGTCGCCGAGGTACCGGAGGTCGTCCTCCTCGAAGCGGAAGGTCTCCAGGAACTCGAGGGAGGGTTCCAGTCCGGCGGCGACCAGGAACCCGCGCTGCCTCGGCAGGTCGCGAACGAACAAGCTGAACGTCGCTTCGTGGTGCATGCCGCGCCGGATGAAGCTCGCGGCCATGTTCAGCTCGTACAGGTCGGTGAGCAGGGCTTCCGGCGCCATGGCGGCTACAGGCTACGCGACCGGCGCGCGTACGAGGACCTCGGCACGGCGTTCGCCTGAGCGCCGGGTACGCTGGCCGCATGGTCGATCGCGCGAGGTTCGAAGAGCTGACGTCGGACGCGCTCGATTCGTTGCCGCAGTGGGTGCTCGACCGGATCGTGAACGTCGAGGTGATCGTCGAGGACCACCCGCCCGCCGGCGAGCCGGCGCTGCTCGGGCGTTACCACGGCGTGCCGATCACCCGCCGGGGGATGAACCCGTCGGGCATGTTGCCCGACACGATCACCCTGTATCGCAGCACGATCGAGCGCACCGCCCGCCCAGGCGACGAGCGCGACCTCAAACGCGTGATCGCACATACCGTGGAGCACGAGGTGGCGCACCTGTTCGGCATCTCGGACGACCGGCTCCGAGAGCTGGACGCCTACTGATGGCGTCCGAGCTCGACGAGCAGATGATGCGCGTCGCGATCGAGGAGGCCACCAAGACCGGCGCCAACGGCGACGTACCCGTCGGCGCGGTCGTCGCCAAGGCCGGCGAGGTGCTGGGGCGAGCCGGCAACGCGCGCGAACGCGAACAGGACCCCACCGCCCACGCCGAGATCATCGCCCTCCGCGCCGCCGCCGGCGTGGTCGGGAGCTGGCACCTGGAGGGCTGCACGATGTACGTGACGCTCGAACCGTGCGCGATGTGCGCCGGCGCCCTCGTGCTCGGACGCGTCGACCGGTTGGTGTTCGGGACGGAGGATCCCAAGGCGGGTTTCGCGGGCTCGCTGGGGAACCTCGTGCGCGACGAACGCCTCAACCACACGCTCGAGGTAGAGGGCGGCGTTCTATCGGGCGAGTGCGGCGACCTGTTGAAGGCCTTCTTCCGGGAGCGGCGCTAGCTAGCGCTGCTGGTCGGTGCCCTGACGGGCGCGCATGACCGCTCGGATCCGCTCGGTGATCTCGGGCATCTCGGCGTCCATGGCTGCGAACTCGCGCGCGTGCATCACGATCGCGCGCATCGGCGAGGACGTGGTCACCGTGGCCGAGCGCCGCTGGTGCTCGAGCAGCGCCATCTCGCCGAAGAAGTCCCCGGGTCCCAGGTCCGCGACGTGGGTGTCCTGGTGATCGACGGAGGCGGTCCCGGACTCGATCACGAAGAACTCGTGCGCCCAGTTGCCCTCGGCCATCAGTGGCTTCCCCGCCGGTAGGTCGACCTCGTCGGCCCACATCGCGATCCGGTCGAGCTGCTTGTGTGGCAGATCTTCGAACAGCGGCAGCTTCTTGAGTCGATCGGCGTTCATCCCTCGTCCTCCGACGGGCATCCTGCCACAGGAAGCCGGGCCCGCGCGAACCCTCGGTGAGCGCGCCAACCACCCTTGCTAGACTCGCCCCGGAGGCGTGCCGGAGCGGACGAACGGGACCGCCTCGAAAGCGGTTAGGGGCCTAAACCGCCCCTCACAGGTTCGAATCCTGTCGCCTCCGCAGAAGCAAACGTCCAGGTCAGGATCTGTGCCGGGGTAGCGGCGCCGACTAACCGTGAGCCGACCTACGTCGTTTCCCCGGCTGCCCGCCCCGGGGGTCGCGCTGCTCGATGTATTCGTTCAACCACGCGCGGGAACTGAGATAGAGCCGTCCCTCGCGGATGAAACGCAACCGTCCGTTCAATGCAAGCTGCCGAAGGTAGTCGGCGCGGTAGGGGCCGTCGGTGGCGAGCGCAGAGAGTGGGACGAGCTTGGCCTCACCAGCAAGCTTCGGGATCAGGAACCTCGCTAGGGCATCGCTCACCGATCGAGCGATGACTTCGGCCAATGGGTTCGGGTTACCTCCGTCTGCAAGGTGGAGGGCTTTCAGGTACGAGGCACGGCTCTCCTTGAGGATCACGCCGGGCGGATAGCCCTGTTGGATAAGCATGAAGTTCAAGACAAGGCGCCCGACCCGGCCGTTGCCATCTATGAAGGGGTGGATCCGCTCCAGCCAGGCGTGGTGATCGGCTGCGTGAATGAGCGGATGCAAACCGTTGAGGTCAGCAGTCGATTGGCTCCAGTCGGCGAGGTCAGCGGGGATGGCCGGTGGCAGCGAGACCATGAGCCGACCGACCTTGACCCCGCTGTGGCGCCAGGCGCCTGGTTCGTCCTGTGTGGGTGGTGGGTCTAGGTGCCAGGCCAGCTGCACGATCCGCTTATGGATCTCTGAGACGACCGAGACGGGAACGCCGTCATAGTCGGCAGCGTGTCGGTAGACCCAATCCGCCGCTTCCGAATACCCCTGGACGTCGAGAGCTTCGGTGAGGTCGGCTTGAATCTCACGGCGCTCAACGACGTTCTCAACTTGGGCTCGGGTCATTGTGTTGCCCTCGATCGCGGTTGAGTTGTGGACGTCGTCGATCCAAATCTCACGCAAAATGTGGTTGGCTTCTACAGCACGGGGGAGACCACCAAGGTGGTCATGCAAGAGGCGGACCTCCTCGTCTAGGCGAGCGAGGACGTCATCAACGGAGGGCCTTCCGACGAGGCTCGACTTTTTCCTACTTTCCGGTGCCATCGAACTCCTAGAGTAGCAAAACTCAGGTTACATGCCTGTAGTTCTGTCGTAAGGCGAACGTGCAATCCTAGAAGTAGGAAAAACTGCGGCCCCAGACAGCCCCTTTCAGATTCGAATCCTGTCTCCGCCTACCAGATCGGCCTCTCGCAGCGTCAGCGGGTGCCGACGATGACTCGCGTCCCCCACGGGCGGGCGCCGGTGATCCTCACGCCTCGGAGGTTCGCCGCTCGAAAGATCGACGCCACGGTACGGCTGGCGTCCGGGCTCACCTCCACGGCGAGCCAGCCACCGCGCTTCAGCCACTCATCGGAGCCTGCCGCCGCCTCGCGCACGAGCTGCATCCCATCATCGCTCCCGTCCGAGTGCGTGTGCACCGGTTCGAACCGGCGGAACTCATCGGGGAGGTGTTCGACCTCGTCGATCGGGACGTACGGCGGGTGGAGGGTCATCACGTCCACCGCGCCGCGGATGGACGGAGGCAGCGCCGCGAGCCCGTCCGCGACGAGGAAACGAACCGGCATGTGCAGCCGCCTCGCGTTCGCGCGCGCGAGACCGATCGCGTCGGCCGCGATGTCCGTGCCGAACACCCTCGCGTGGGGAACCTCGTTCGCGATCGAGAGCGCGACGGCTCCTGCTCCCGTCGCTACGTCCACGGCGATCGGGTGCCGTCTGGCGCGGAGCCGGCGCACCGCTTGCTCGGCGAGGAGCTCGCTGGACTGCCGCGGGACGAACACACCGGGGCGGACGCCGACCCGCAACCCGCGGAACAGCTCCCATCCTCGGATCACGGCGACCGGCGCCCCTTCGAGCCTTCTCGACAGCAGCGCCTCGAAGCGACGGACCTCGGCGGCGGTCATGTCCGGGGGCCACGACTCGGGAGGGCCGAGCACCTCGGCAAGGAGCTCGTTGCTCTCGATCGATGCTTGGCCCGCGTAGTGCTCGATGACCGATGATGAGTTGAGTGCCCGCCGCGCGTCGCGCCGCACCGTCGACGTCCTCATGTGGCCGACGTTACTCGTATCCGCCTACCGGGCGTTTCCGTAGACTCCCTCGCGGAGGCCTGCCCGAGTGGACTAAGGGGCACGCCTGGAGAGCGTGTAGGGGGGCAACCCTCTCGCGGGTTCGAATCCCGCGGCCTCCGCTTGTGTGTTGCCTCTGACCTGCAGAGACTCGCCAGGTAGGCAGTTAGAGCCCGATACCGCCACCGGACTCATACCAGATCCAGACAACGATGCCCGTGAGGATGAGCACCACCGCGAGGTCGCCAAGCCACCCCAGGAACTCCGACATCGAACCAAGCAGCACGAAGTCCATCGTATGGCGGAAAGGATAGGCAGGTGCCAAGCAGCCTGCAGTCAGAAAGGTGCGACAGCTTGTCCTGTGACGAGGCGGAACGATGATCACCGAACGGGCCCAAGGCTCGGCCCTCCCCTCGCGCGGCATCCCCTTTTGGGCCGAGCCGTCGGAGCACCAAGGTCGCGAGCGCTTCCCAGGTTGGGGAACCGGGAGAGCCTCGGGACACCGCAGATGCACGCCCGAGCGTTAGGATGCGACCGTGGAAGAGAACGGTGAACTTGAAGTGCCCGAGCAAGGCGAAGCATCCGACGGGATCGAGGTCTTCTGGTGGAGATGGGGCAACCTAACGCCGGAGACCGTGGAGGCAACGGTCCCCGATGGCACTCGTGCGAAGCCTGTTTGGCAGTTGGATGGAAAGCGCCTCGGATTCGACCGCGGCCTCCTCCGTGGGACTCAACTGTTTGTGGACTGCACGCCCCAATGGAAGCCAATCGGACTTTCCAAGTAAGCGTTTTGGCCGTCCAGCGGCAGGCAGTTGGTAGGCAGCCGTTTTTTCGGAAGCCGCTGGTCACAAAGTGTTGGCGGATGCTGGCGGCCTCCGCTTCAGCGGTGAGAGGCGAGCGAAATGGCCGCCGTAAGATGTCAGAGATGGGCGGCGAACCTGCTCACGGTGTGTGGCGCCAGCATCCGAGCGTCGTTGTCGTCGCGTTCGGGCTCCTGGGGAGTGCCCTCGGGTGGGCCTTGGCTCTCACCATCCGCTCCACGGGGGAGGCGATGGTCGCTTGGCTTTGGCCGTTCGCGATCGCAGTGGCGACGGTCGGAGGAACTCTCGGCGGGGTCTTTCTCGGGCTTGTCACGACGAACGCGATCGCGCAAGGACTGCCGTGCCCACGCTGTGCCACAAGGACGAGTGCCCACGCGACGCGATGCCCGGCGTGTGAGTTGCCTCTTATCCCCCGTCGGGATGCCAACTAGAAGCACGCGTCCCTCTGTGCGATCGCCCTCCTAGACCTGCACGACCTCGGTGAAGTCTCCGCCTCGGAACTCGTCGCAGAGTCCCCGGCAAGTCGCGAACCCCTCGGCAAAGTCTGTGCTCTGCTTCCAAGCGTCACGGGCAGCGGCATCGTCCCATGCTGAGAACGATGTGAACCGCCTCGGTTCATCGTTGCTGCGGAGCAGTCTCGCCGAACCGAACCCTGCGACGCCAGAGGAGCTGCGACTCAGCCAGTCCCGCCACTTGGCGATGAATTCTTCCTCGCTTCCTTGCTTCACGAGCCAATCTCCCGATGCGTATTGCTCGCTCTCCATCTCGCACTCCTTTCCTAGACAGGCCCCAAGCGCGGGTGCTGCACGCTACCGCATCCCGGTTCGCCTCCGCCGCTGATCACCTTTGCCTACGATGGTCGTTCCCGCGTGGCTCCCGATCGAAGGCGGTTCATAGGTGACGCTGGACGCGATCCTCGGGCGAGACGACGAGCTCGCCAGCATCAGCCGCTTCTTCGAGGCCGGATCGGGACCTCGCGCCCTGCTCCTCGAGGGTGAAGCGGGGATCGGCAAGACAACGCTGTGGCGCGAAGGGGTCCGGGTCGCCCGAACGCGAGGCGCCGTCTTGACGGCTCGCGCGTCGGAATCCGAGACCGCGCTCTCGTTCACGGTGCTTGGTGACCTTCTTTCGCCAAGCATCGACGAAGGACTCAGGGAGCTCCCTGCCGGTCAACGTGAGGCTATCGAGAGAGCACTTCTCCTCGGTCCGCCGAGTCATTCCCCGACGAACGCGCGAGCGGTCTCCCTTGCGGTGCTTGGCATACTCCGCTTCCTAGCTGCCGTGGAGCCTCTCACCATCGCTGTCGATGACGTGCAATGGACCGATCCGCCTTCGGCCCGAACCCTCGCCTTCGTCCTCCGTCGCCTCGCGGACGAGCCGATCACAGTGCTCGCGGTGAGTCGGATCGGGTCCGGCTTGACCGATCCCCTGGATCTGGCTGGGGCGTTCCCGCATAGCCTCAAACGGCTCGTGATCGGCCCGACCACTCCGACGACCCTCGGTCGGATGCTCCGAGATCGGTTCGGCCGAGACTTCGCTCCTCCACTCGTGAAGAGGATCTACGAGACGTCGGGCGGGAATCCGCTCTTCGCGTTGGAGATCGGTCGCGCGCTCGGCGGGGAAGATCCGAACCTCAAGCCGGGGGAGCCGCTCCCTGTGCCGGTCGACCTCCAGGAACTGCTGCGGAAACGGCTGTCGTCGCTCCCGGCGTCCGCGCATCGAGCCCTCCTCGTCGCGGCATGCTCGGCCCAACCGACACTCGCCCTGGTCGAAGGAGCCGGCGCGTCACGCTCTGGGCTGGAGAAGGCCGAGGACGCCGGCATCGTGACGGTGCGAGCCGGGACGATCGAGTTCACGCACCCGCTCCTCGCTTCTACCGTGTACGTGAATGCCTCCTCGCGTGCACGAAGAGTTGTGCACGCGCGTCTGGCGAGGGTGGCCGTCGGAACCGAGGAACGAGCCCGTCATCTCGCGCTTTCTGCCGAGGGTCCTGATGAAGCTGCTGCGGACGCGTTGGAGGAGGCCGCTCTCCAGGCTCAAGCCAGGGGCGCACCATCCGCGGCCGCCGAGCTGAATCAACTCGCCGCTGCGCTGACTCCCCCACGGGTCGCCGAACAGGTCGTGACGCGCCGCTTCCGTCTCTTGGGCAACCTGTTCGCCGCCGGCGATGTCGTCGCGGCGAGGGCGCTCGCGGAGCGGATGGTCGAGGAGCTGAGCCCGGGACCGGCCCGGGCCCGCGTCCTGTACTCCACCGCCACCATGAGCTGGAACGACGTCGCGCGGGTGAAAGACCGGTTGGCCCGCGCCCTCGACGAAGCCGGTGACGATCGCCTCCGCGCGGAGATCCATGCCGATCTGGCGTGGGCCGCACTCTGGGAGTGCGATCCGGCGTCGGCCATCAGATGGGCGGACTCGGCCAGCGAGCTGGCGGAGCTGGCGGGGGATTGGACCGTCGGCAACCCCCTCACGGGCAACCCGACCCTTCGCATCTCCCTCGCGGTCCGGGCGGTGGCGGGACTCCTGCTCGCCCAGGACATGACGGATGTCCTCGTGCGCACGGCGTCACTGGAGGGTGACCTCGATTACGCCGACCTCGGCACCGTCCGGACGTGCCTTGGGTGGCAGCAGATGTGGGCGGGCTCGCTCGATGCCGCTCGAGATACGCTCAGCGCGGAGCTCGATCGCTACCTCGCACAGGGTCACCAGACCGCATCGTGGGAAGACCGGGCCTCCCTCGCAGAGGTTGAGCTCCGGGCCGGTCGGTGGGAGGCAGCCCTCCGCTTGGCTCGGGAAGCGCACGAGATCGCGGTCGAGGCCAGATGGATCGAGGCACTCCCCGGGATCCTCCCCGTGAAATCCGCGATCGAGGTCGCGGTGGGCCAGACTCGGGCCGCACGCGCCGACGGCATGGAGGGGCTTTCCCTGTCCGTTCGGATGGGCGCGCGCTGGAACGAGATCCAAGCGAGATCCGCACTCGGTTTCCTGGAGCTCTCGCTCGGGAATCACGCCGGAGCAGACGCCTGGCTCGGTCCGGTCGTCGAAGTCACCGAGGACATGGGTCTCCGAGAGCCCGGCGTCTTCCCGTTCGTCCCGGACGAGGTCGAGGCGCTGGTCGGTCTCGGTGAACTCGACCGTGCCACGACCCTCACCGATCGGCTCGATGATCAGGGGAGGGAACTCGATCGCGCGCTCGCGCTCGCCACGGCCGCACGGTGCCGAGGGCTGATCGAGGCGGCGGGCGGCGATCGTGATGCATCTCTCATCGCCTTGAGCGAGGCCGTCGAGCACCACGCGAGTGTCGCGCAGCCGTTCGAACTCGGGCGGACGTTGCTCGTCCTCGGGGAAGTCCAGCGCCGCTTCAAGCAACGGAAGGACGCCCGCGCTTCGCTCGAGGCCGCGAGGGCGATCTTCGACGAGCTCGGCGCTCCGCTCTGGTCGGCTCGCACCGAGGCCTCGCTCGATCGTCTCGGTCGCGTCGTGCCGACCGGATCGCTGACCCCGACGGAGAACCAGGTCGCCGGGCTGCTCGCATCCGGGAAGACGAACCGAGAGATCGCCGACGCATTGTTCCTTTCGGTGAAGACAGTGGAGGCGAACGTCTCGAGGATCCTCGACAAGTTGGGTGTCACATCCCGACGGCAGGTCGCCGACCGGTTGACGGGACCCCTAGGCCCTGACGCCGAGTAGTCTCGAGCCTGGCCCCCCTTGAGGTCCACGACCTAGCTGAGTCGCGGGCCCCAGACGGTGGCTCCGCTGAATGCGTACTTCGCTCGCGCGATCCGCGTCAGATGGCTGCCGTCCGGGTGCACCTTCCACACCGTGTTCCTGCCATCGCTGACGTGCTTGAACATGACCCAGCGGCCGTCCGGTGAGTACGAACCCGCACCGGTCCCGAGATCCGGCAGTAACCGTCGGTAGTTGGTCAGCTGCCGCAGGCCGGTCCCGTCGGGGCGGATCGTGAAGATGTTCTGGGGTTCGGTCGACGGAAGCGGGCCGGCGTGAACGCTGAACAGGATCCTATTGCCGCTCGGCGACCACTCGCCTCCCTTGAGGGAAACGTCGTAGCTGAAAGGAACGATCTCCCTGAGATGCTTCCCGTCCATCCCGATGCTGAACAGGCCCTTCTCGTTGGATCCGAGGTGCCGCAGGCTGTGTTCGACGAGGAACATCAACGTCTTGCCGTCGGGCGACACTCGGGGACTCTTGAACAGCTTATCGCCGGGGACCTTCTTGTCGAGTCGCTGTATCCGCACGATCCTCCGGACGCGCTCGCCTCGCAGATCGACACTCCAGATGGCCCCCGGCCCATCAGCGGTTTCTGCGGCAAACAGGATCCGGCGACCATCGGGTGTGAACGACGGGCCTTGCGCGCAACCGTGTCGGAAGACCGGTGAGACGCCGGTGAGATCAAGCAGGTCGGTGCCGTCAGCATCCATCAGCTCGATGGAACCGCAGTCCTCGCTTGGGTAGTCGAGCTCGAACACGATCATCCTGCCGTCCGGCGACCAGAACGGGAACCATGCGCTCCGGTCCTGATGCGTGAGCCGACGCTGGCCGCTACCGTTCGACTTCATCGTGTAGATCTCGGCTCCGCTCCCTCGGTCGAGCGCGAACGCGATCCGGCCGTTCTTGCCCGGGTAGGTGGCGTGCGCCGGCGTCGCGACGAGCAACAAGCAGCACAACACCCCGCCCACGACGACCTCGGTAACGCGTCTCATCGTGACCCTCCCTTCCTCCGCCTGCGCCGCGCGAGCCGGCGTCTAGCGCCCTTGATCGACCGCCGTGGATCGGCCGAACGGATGCTCAGCAACCGGGAAGCGCAGGCGGTGCATCTGGGCCAGATGGCTCTGCGGCCCACGCTGTTGGACGTTCCGATCCGCGCTCGGGCCGATCGTCGATGCGCTCTGAACGCTGACGCTCCCGAGGATCAGTCCGATCAGCAAGCCGACGACCAACATCATCGTCACGACAGCCAACTGAAGGGCGCCGACCCTCGGCCCGATCCGCACCTGGATCGCTCTGGTAGATGGGTTCATGGCCTGCTCCTCTCGTTGCCGAATGAGAAGGAACGTAGACGCGGTCCGGTCGGGTGGAATCGGGGAGAGACCCTCGCCTCGACGGTGTGGACCCTCGCGATCCGATGGCCTGCCAACTGAAGGGGCGGAGCCGATCCGACCGATGCGCCCTAACCTTCGGTGCGTACCTCGTTGGCGAGCTGGCCGGATCGGGGCTCCTCGGCGCGCGACGCGCCGATGGCTCGTGCCGCGGCGAGCACCAGGAGGATCGTCTGCACGATCTCGAGCGCGAGGAACACGTCGGTTTGCCAACGCCCGAAGTGCGGCGCGGTGTCGACGACCTGCATGGCGGTCGTGATCGCCAGGCCGAGGGCAACGGCCGCGAAAGCGCCGCCGGCGACGCTGAGTCGGTCGCGCCGCAGGAACAGGATCCCGACCGCCACCACGATGGCGCTGTTCCAACGTCCGATGAAGTACTCGATCAGCCATCGCAGCGGGAACCCCAACGAGAAGACGAACGTGAGGTGTCCGCCTGACCCGTACACCGGCAGGAGGGGGATCACGAGGGCGACGAGGACGGCCGCGACGGCGAGGCGGACGATCTCGGGGCGGAGGTCCGAGCGCGACACCTTCTGCACGATCGGATGCTAGTGGCCGCGGCCGTTAGGTCAAGCGCTTCGTGTAGCGCGTGTACGAGCGCTCCACGCGCATGCCGACCCGTTCGTACAGGTCGAGCGCGCCGGTCCGCGAGTCGGTCGAGACGCCCGCGGTGCTGCGCCCTCGCTCGCGGAAGCTCGCGAACGCGGTCTCGAGCAGCGCCGTCGCGATCCCTCGGTGCCGGTGGTTCGCCTCCGTCGCGAGCTGCTGGACCCAGCCCTCGCCGGCCTCCGGGTAGTCGTAGCCGATGAGGACGCCCACGAGCTCGTTGCCGTCGAACGCCAGCGGCGACAGCTCGGGCGTGAACGCCGGATGCCGCAGCACGTTCGACCAGGACTCGAACGGGTCCGGGTCGCGCCCCGGCCACTCGCAGAACGCGACGTCGATCACGCGGTGGGCGGCTCGCGCGTCCTGGTCCCCGTACGAGCGGATCTCGATGCCGGTTGGGGGCAGGGGTCGCTCTGGGGGCCCCTCGAGGGGCTTGCGGATCATCCACGATGTGTAGGTCGGCTCGTAGCCGTTCGACAGGAACAAGGCCCTCGCGGCGACGTCCGCATCGGTCTTGGTCTCACCGACGTCGGGGAAGCCGAGCTCCCGAGCGCGTTCCTCGGTCCACGTCCTGAGAGCGGACCCGATGCCCCGACCTCGATGCGAGGGGAGGACGTCGGCCTCGGCGCGTCCTCGGTGGATCTCGGTCCACGCCACCAGGGTGTCGCTCTCGAAGACGAGGAGCGCGTCGGTGGCCGGATCGAAGCCCATCCTCGCGAAGCCGGACACGAAGTCGTCGCGGTCGACGTCGGCCACGCCGTGGGCGTCGAGCTCGCAGGTCGCGACGAGCTCGGTGACCACGTCGATGTCGTCGAGGGTGGCCCCGCGAGACGCGAGCCCGTTCGGCAGCTCGATCACGCTGTCCTCCATCCCGGACACCGCTCCGGTGCAACCGGACCGGGAAGGTCGGTCATCTGCTCGAGCGCGTCCCGCACGTCGTCGAACGTCGTCCACGGGAGGAACGGCACGCCGTCTGAGCGGGCGATATCCACGAGCTCGTCCTTCGCGAACACCACGTCCGCATACAGGGCTCCGTAGCGGTCCGAGGCGCCCTCCCCGATGAAGCAGACCGGTCCGTGGGCGCGCGCTTCGAGCACGGCCCGCATCTTGCACGTGCCGCAGCCGATGCACTCGCCGTGGCCGTGCTCGAACCGGAGCCGCTGAGGGCCATCCACCGACCACGTGTTCGTGATCACGGCGACGTGCTCGAGCCCGGCCGCGCGCAGGATCGGTGCGATGTAGAAGCCGAAGCCGTCCGAGACGAGCGTGAGGGGCACCCCACGCTCCTCGGCCCATGCGACGAACGGCGCGAACGTCGGGTCGAGCGGACACTCGGCGACGGCCAGCTCGCTCATCTCCTCGAGCGTGGCGCTCAACATGGCGGCTTGATGCAGAGCGGCCTCGCGGAGTCCCATCTCGTGACGGTCGACCATCTCGCCGTACCACTCCCACGTGTGTCCGCCGACGGCATCATCTCCGAAGGCACGGAGGAGGACCACCGAGACGTCGACGAGGCACGCGGTTCCGTCGAAGTCGACCACGATGGCGCCGAGGGGAAGCATCGTGTTCAGCCCGCCGAGCTTTCGGCGCGGCGTTCGAGGAACCGGATGAACGCCGGGGTTGGCGAACCGGTCGCGCCTTCGGGTCGAAGGTCGGTTTCGTGTTCGGCCCACGCCGAGCTGCCGGTGTCGAGGTGGAGCCAGGCGACGCCGTCGTCCACGAAATCGCGCAGGAATAGCCCCGCCATCATCGCGGTGTCGAACCCGTCGTCACCCAGGTTCTTCACGTCCGCGATGTCCGAGTCGATCAGCTTCCGATACGGAGACCACAAGGGGATCTCCCAACCCGGATCGCCGGCCTCCGTGCCGGCTTCCAGCAGCTCGGCGATCGCCGCGCGATCGGTTCCCATCACGGCCCACAGGTCAGGGCCGAGGCCCGAGGCGTCGGTGAGGGTCGCCGAGTCGAGGATCAAGGCCGGTTCCTTCTCGCAGAGGTACGCGAGTGCATCGGCGAGCAGCACCCGCCCCTCGGCGTCGGTGTCGAGGACCTCCGATGTGTGCCCGCCGCGGTGGCTCACCACGTCTCCCGGCCGGATCGCGCCCGCGCCCAGCATGTTCTCGGCGAAGGGGAGGACCGCGATGACGTTCAGCGGGAGCTCGAGCTCGGCGATGGCTCGCATGGTGGCGAGAGCGCTGGCGGCGCCGGCCATGTCGGACTTCATCCAGTCCATGTCCTGGTGCTTCAGTACAAGGCCGCCGGAGTCGAACGTGATGCCCTTGCCGGTGATCGCGATGGGTCTCGCGTCGGACGGATCGTTCATCCAGGTGAGCTCGACCATGGAGGGGCTGTTTCCGCTCCCCATGCCGACGGCGAGGATCCCCCCGAAGCCCCCTTGTTCGAGGGCAGCCTCGGTCCACACCGTGCAGCTGACGCCGAGGTCGGAGGCCGCCGTCCGCGCGACGTCCGCGAGGAGCTCGGGCGTTGCATCGGCGGCTGGCGTGTTGACCAGATCGCGGGTCCAGGTCGTTGCCGCTCCGACGATGACTCCCCGGCGGATGGCGTCGCGCGCGCCGCGCGGAACCAGCTCGCGCACGACCTTGATCTTCGACGGCTCGCCCCCGCCCCGCTTGTATCGCTGGAACCGATACACGCCGAGCAGGAACCCTTCGGTGAACGCCCGTGCCGAGTCAGCCACAGGCGGACCGAGCTGCGGGATGGTGCTCGCGACCGTGACGTACGGGGTGGATGCGGCCCCGGCGCGCATCCCCGCCTCCCGAACGTTGCGAAGGCCTGCATCGGACCGCGGCCCCACGCCGAGCAACAGCGCGTTCCGAGCCCGGATAGCGGCGCTCGGCACCAGCAGTCGATCGCCCGCCTTCCCGGTGAACCCGTTCTCCCGGCAGAG